>Ga0137370_10000095_pt1 | contig 29203 bp, 33 predicted proteins | sample SagtaG_11_FD_104920 | JGI IMG/M metagenome (GOLD analysis project Ga0137370, IMG submission 104920) | Vadose zone soil microbial communities from Sagehorn Ranch, Mendocino, California, USA - Sage1_R_20_16 metaG | ecosystem: Environmental > Terrestrial > Soil > Vadose zone | place: USA... | reverse complement strand
GTCGGTCAGTTACTGGGCCTGCTCGGGCTCGCGATCTTTCTCTGGCAAAATGCGTTGCTGGTGCTCGCCGCCCGACAGCATTACAGCTTGTCGACCGAGCGTGCCGTTGCCGCCGTCGTCGGTCCCATCGGCGTGGTGGTCGTCCTGGTCCTTGCCCTGGTAATCCTGGCCGTCGTCTTCGCCATCATCAGCCGCCCGGCCCCAGCCCTATGAGCACCGGAGGATTTCCCGAGGGCTTTTACTGGGGCACCGCCGCCGCAGCACACCAGGTCGAAGGCGGCAATCATGGCAACGACTGGTGGGCCTGGGAGCAGACGCCCGGGCATATCAAGAACGGCGATCGGTCCGATCCGGCGTGCGATCACTATCAGCGCTTCGCGTCGGACTTTGACTTGTTCAAGAGCCTGCACCAGAACGCGCATCGATTGTCCCTCGAGTGGAGCCGGATCGAGCCGGCGCCCGGCCAGTTTTCCAGGACAGCTCTCAGGCACTACGCCGACGTGCTGCAGGCGCTCCGCGATCGCGGCATGGAGCCGATGGTCACGCTGCACCACTTCACGAATCCGACCTGGATTGCCGACGCCGGCGGTTGGGAGGCGCCCGAGACCGCTGAGCGCTTCGCCAGTTACGCCGAACGCGTCACGAACGAACTGGGGCAGCTGGCGCGCTTTTGGGTGACGATCAACGAGCCGACGGTCATTGCCTACCAGGGCTACGTTCGCGGCGAGTGGCCGCCGGGAAAGCGTAACCTGGGCGCCGCCGCCCGCGCCCTGGTGACCTTGCTGCGTGGCCACTGGCTGGCATACGAGCGCATCAAGAGGCGCCACCCCGACCTCCAGCTCGGGTTCGCCCATCACCTACGGGTCTTTGACCCGGCCCGCCCTTTCGCGCCCCAGGATCGCGTTGTGGCGGCGGCATTCAATCGCGTGTTCAATCACACGATCCTGCAATCACTGCGGCGTGGCCGGCTGGTATTCCCCCTGACCCGCGCCGGCCAGGCCAGCGGACCGATTCGGAGCCAGGACTTCTTCGGGCTGAACTACTACACCAGAGAGCTCGTCAGGTTCAATCATCGTTATGGCGCTGAGCTGTTCGGAGAACGCGTTGTTCCGGTTGGAGCGCCGCGATCGGATCTGAACTGGGAGCTGTACCCCGAAGGTCTGTACCGGGTGCTGCGTTCGCTCCAGCAAGAGCGACTGCCGATTTTCGTAACCGAGAACGGCATCGCGGATCGGGCTGACGCTCGACGGCCAGAATTTGTGCTAACGCACCTCACGGCGATGCTTCGCGCCATCGATGAGGGCGTCCCGGTGCGCGGCTATTTTCACTGGACGGGGTTCGACAATTTCGAGTGGGCGGAGGGCTATAGCGCGAAATTCGGTCTCATCGCATGCGATCCGGTCACGCAGGAACGCCGGCTGCGGCCCAGTGCGCGACTCTATGCGCAGATTTGTCAAACCAACCGGCTCCCGGTTAGCGCCGAGCTTCCGCCAGCGCCTCTTGATCGCGTGGAGCCAGCCGGCCCAGCCGAGTTGCGCTGACCCGCTCGGACGGTCGAGGCGGATCGCCAACGAGAAAGCGATGCTCCATGTGGGCAATCGGCTTGCCGGCAACGTCAAGCTCGGCTGTGACGCGATACAGGCCGTCGGCGTGTAGCCGCACCAGCGGCTCGGCAACGACCATGGCGGGATCGCGCTGGTCGGGGATCGTGATCCAGTCGTTCCCGGAGAATCGTCGCCGGGCGAACCAGCCACGAAGCTCCCGCCAGACGGACGTCTCGTGCGCGCGTTCGCGCTCGATGCGCCAGCGAAGGCGGGCCCGTCCCTCGAGCGTCGGATCGTCGTTGATACAGACGATCCGTAAGTGCTGGAGCTCGCCGCGGGCGAGGCGGAGTAGCAAACCATCGACGGCCGCCTGGTTCTCGGGCAGGTCCACCGTCAGATATAGCGGCGCAAAGGCGTCGGCCACACGCCGATAGGCACGTTTCGGCCGGCGCGCATGGTCCAGGAGCGCGGCACTGATCGCCGGGAAACCATCGACGAGCTGCGACACCAGCACCCCGCCGCAGTGCGCGAACTTTTGCCGCCGAAACCGGTCGACGGCAAAGTGCAGAAGATGCGCCTGGTATTCCTGGCTCGCCCGGATGCAGGCGTCCCGGCTGGGATGCGCGGACGGACGGCCGATGCCACTTGCCGACCACTCATCAGGCTGGTAGCCGGCATAGCGCCAGCTTTCGTCGTCGTCGGCGACCGGCCAACCCCGGTTCAAGTGTCGCCAGACCGGCGAATTGCCGTTGGGTAGGGCCTGCGCCCCCACCTCGCTGACGAACGCGGGGCTGAGGTCGGCCAGGTCGCGCCAGTGGCCATGCGACCAGCCGAGCTGACAATGCAGGTCCTGGTCACCGGACCCCGGCAGCACCGGGCGCGATGGATCCAGCGAACGCAGCAGGGCGGCGGCTTCCTCGTCGACGTCGCGATTGAGTTGCTCCGTATGACGCTCGCCCAGCCATCTGAGCGAGTGGCTCCAGGGTGGGTCGGCGTGGATCGCATACGTGACGATAGATGGGTGGTTGTACCCCAGGTGCATCAGTTCCTCGGCCTGGGTCAGGACGGCCTCCCGAAAGAACGCCAGTGAGCGAGCCTCCGCCCGATGGACATACGACCCGATCAAGGGCAGGTCCTGCCATAGCAACATGCCTGATCGATCGGCGTTGTCGTACAGCGCTGGCGGCTCGACGTGGGCGTTGAGCCGCAGCAGATCCATGTTCGCCTGCTTCGCCAGATCGAGATCTGACTTGATCAGGTCGTCTGCGGCGGCATCGAGGAAGAACTGCGAGCCGTAATTCGCGCCCCGCATGAACATCGGCCGGCCGTTGACGGCGAAGGTCCAGCCTTCGGCCCGCGTCTGCAAGCTGACGTCGCGGATCCCGAACGTCTCGCGCAGGCTGGCGCTCCGGCGCTCGTCGGCGGTGACCTCCAGCTCGGCCCGGTAGAGGGCCGGCTCGCCCTGCGTCCAAGGGCACCAGAGTTGCGGGTCGGTAAGTCCCACTTCGACGAGGACATCCTGGACGTCGTGGCCGTTCAACCGGAAGGCGCGTCGCATCTCAAGCGGCGTGCCGCCCTCGAAGTTCTCGGGCGCGACGCGAATCGCCAGTTCTCCGGTCATGATCCGCCCATCCAGGTTGCGCAACCGGAGGCGTAAGGCCAGCCGCGCCAGGTTGCCCTGCTCCACCCGGGACTCGCAGTGCAGCCACTCCGCGACGACATGGCCGACCTGCTCCAGTGACACGGGACGCCAGAGTCCCATCGGCACGTGCCACACGTACTGCTCCCCAAGCCTCCCGAGCTCCCGGCTGGGGTACGGCTTGGTCTCCGAATCGTTGAAGAGACCCATCAGGTGGCGCTTCGCCGAAAGATCCAGCTCGACCGGGGCCTCGACGCAGACCGCGAGCACGTTCTCCTCCAGCAAGAACGATGAGATATCGAAGCTGAACGGCGCGAAATATCCGTAGTGGCTGCCGAGCAGCCGGCCGTTGAGCCAGACGTTGGCCACCAGGAAGGCGCCGTCGAATCTGAGTAACGTTCGTTGCCGATGACGGGGTCGCGGAAAACGCGTTCGATACCAGATCGCTTCGTTGCCGCTGGTGGCGCCGTGCAGGCGCGGCACCTCCACCGGCGCCCAGGCATCGTCGTCGCAGTCAAGTCTCGGAAACCCGCGATCCTCGCCCTCGCCGAGCGTCGCGATCGCCATGCGCCAGCCGGCGTTGAGCTCCTGTCGATTCAGGGCCTGAGATGGAAACAGCGAGAGGCAGTCGTTCAGAGGCATGGAACGTCCTTCACGATGCCCGTTCTGGCATGACGCCGTCGACAGATCGGATCCGGTAAAACTCCGGGGATCGATGAAATTCGTCGGCGTACCCCTGACTGAGATGCTGCTCAACGTCGTCAGTACCGGCCGACTCGAGAAGGACCAGGACGCATCCCCCAAAGCCGCCGCCCATCATCCGCGCGCCGATCACCTGCGGCATCCCGGCGGCGAGCTCCACGAGGCAATCAAGCTCCCGGCAGCTTACCGCGAAATCGAGTCGAAGACTCTCATGCGACGCGTAGAGAAGTGGGCCCAGGCCGCGGGGCGCCCGGCGCCGCAGGGCGTCCGCCGCCAGAACCACCCTGGCATTCTCGGTAATCACGTGGCGGGCGCGCCGCCGTTCCACGGGGTCGGCGATCCGCTCCAGGTCAGCCGCCGTTGCCTCGCGCAGGCTGCTGAGTCCGAGGACACGGGCGGCGGCCTCGCACTCGGTTCGACGCCGGTTATAGGCCGAGGAGGCCAGCTCGTGACGAACCCGGGTGTCCGCCAGCAGCCAGGCCAGCCGTCCATCGGGCAGGGGGACGTACTCGTCCTCCAGGCTGCGGCAATCGAGCAGGATGGCGTTGCCACCGCGCGCCTTCAGTGCCGTGAACTGGTCCATCATGCCGGTCCGCGCACCAACGAAGTCGTTCTCCGCCGTCTGGCAGAGCTGCGCGATCGCAAGCGGCGCCATCTCAATCCCGCGTGCCGCCAGCAATGCGACCGCCAGCGCGACCTCGAGCGCGCCGGATGAGCTCAGCCCGGCGCCAACGGGCACATCCGACGCGACGACCGCCTCAAAGCCGGGACCGTCGCCAAAACGACTGTTGATCTCGCGCGCGACCCCCAGCACGTAGTCGGCCCAGTTCCCCTGTCGCCGAGAGGGCAATCGTTGGAGCGTGACGGAGGCACCGTAGCGATCACTGCGCAAGGCGACCTGCGCATCACGCCGGAGCCGGAGCCCGACCGCGATGTGCCGATCGATGGCCGCTGGCAAGACGAGACCCTGGTTGTAGTCGGTGTGCTCGCCGACGATGTTGATGCGGCCCGGTGCGGCCGCCACGGCCCCCGCCGGATAGCCGAACGCCTCGCGGAACGCCGTTCGGGCACGCTGGTCGAGCTGATGGGATGCGCTCACGGGGCGCGCGCCATCCGGGCGAAGAGCCAGTCCAGTGCTTCGTTCGGGCTGGCCGCAAGGGGAAGCTCCGGCTCGGTGCGCCCGTCGCGATCGAATCGCCAGGTCCGGATGCCAATCGTGGGCCGGCCATTTCTAAGTGCCAGCGCGATCTCGGACAGCGTTCCCAGCCCACCCCCAAGCGCGACCACGCCGTCGGCCGTTTTGGCCAGCACCGCATTGCGCCCATGGCCGAGGTTGGTGGCGATCGCGATGTCGATGTATTCGTTCGCGTCGTTCGGGTCGTCGCCGGGCAGCAGGCCAATGGTCAAGCCGCCTCCAGATCGGGCGCCCCGGGCGGCGTGCTCCATCACACCGGTAAGCCCGCCGCAGATCAGCACGGCGTCTCGTTCCGCAATGCCGCGGCCCAGCTCGAAGGCCAGGCCGGCGAGTGACGTCCGCGGGTCTGACTCACCACAGACCGCGACCAGACGCCGTCGTGAACTCAACGAGTACGAACTATATCTAGATTGTCCGTAAGGGGATGACGCTCGCTTGCTTGAAGTTCCGGATGCTGACCTGGGCCGCGAGCTGCGAGGCGACCTGGCGATAGACCGAAGCCAGCGGCGAGTCCGGTTCGGTCACCATCAGCGGGACACCGGGGCCCCCGCCTTCACGAATCTTCCGGTCCAGGGGGATCTCGCCCAGGAAGGGGATTTTCATCCGTTCGGCCAGTATTTTGGCGCCGCCGTGGCCGAAAATATCTTCTCGTTCGCCGCAGTGAGGACACGTAAAGTAGCTCATGTTCTCGATCAGCCCCAGGTTTGGCACCTTGAGCGTGTTGAACATCTGGATGGCCCGGCCAACGTCGGCCGTGGACACGTCTTGCGGCGTCGAGACCACAACGGCGCCCGTCATCGGGATGCTCTGCGACATGGTCAGCTGCACGTCGCCAGTTCCGGGTGGCAGATCGACGACCAGATAATCCAGCTCACCCCAGTTGACGTCGAACAGGAATTGTCTGACGGCGCCGGAGAGCATGGGCCCGCGCCAGATGGCCGGCTTGTCAGCCTCGATGAAGAACGCGATGGATATCAGCTTGATGCCGTAGCGCTGGATGGGAATGATCTTGTCGTTTTGCGCGTACGGCTTTTCGCGCTCGGCGCCGAGCAGGATCGGCACGTTCGGCCCGTAGACGTCGGCGTCGAGGACGCCCGTCCTGGCACCCAGCTGAGCCAGCGCGAGGGCCAGATTCACGGCGGAGGTGGACTTTCCGACGCCACCTTTGCCGGCGCCAACCGACACGATGTTCTTGACACCCTCGATCTGCTGCATCTGCGGGATCGAACCGGTGCGGGAGACCTGAGCGTCCCACTTGATCTCGGCCTTGGGCGCCCCGGGCAGCGTCGCGAGGGCGGCGTCGATATCGTCGTGGATCTTGTTCTTCAGGGGGCAGGCCGGCGTGGTCAGCACCACGCGCATCGCCACGGTCCGGGGATCGACGAGCGCGACGTCCTGGATCATCTTGAGCTCGATCATCCCGCGGTGGAGCTCCGGGTCTTTCACCGTGCCGAGCGCCGCGAGCACAATCTCTTCAGTCAGCTGCGTGACGGCCATGGAATCGATCTTACCTCGTGGCCCGGACGTAACTGACGATGATGTCGTCGATCAGGCGTTCTACGGGCGCCAGGTCATCGGTAAAGACAATCCCGTTTGGACGCCCCCGCCGGAGGTTCCCCAGCGCGAGGGCATCGCGGATGATTGGCTGCAGCTTGGGATTCGCCTCGGCCTCGGCACGGGCACGGAACAATTCCAGTGAGGCGGGCGCGTCCGTGGCGAACACCACACTGTTGTTAAAGCGCCCGGCAGTGTCGATGATGAACGTCTTCGAAAAGACCGCGCTCAGTGTGCCGGAAAGGGCGTCGACCAGCCGGTAGTCGGTCTGCGTGCGTCCGACGTTCACGGCCAGCACGCCGTCAGGGGCAAGGTGTTGGCGAGCATTTTGGAAAAATTCTTTGGTCGTCAAGTAGAAGGGGATGTAGGGCTGGCGGTAGGCGTCGACCAGGATCAGATCATATTTGCCGGCCTGGGTGGCCATCCAGTAGCGCCCGTCGGCCACGGTCACCCGCAGGTTCGGCTCCGTCATCGCGAAGTACTTGCGGCCGACGTCGACGATTTTGGGATCCAGCTCGACACCATCGATGCTGACCGGACCCTCAATCGCCGTCAGCTCGCGGGCGATCGTCCCTCCGGCGAGGCCCACCACCGCCACCCGCTTGGGCGTCTGGCCCGAGCCAAAGTACCGAGCCAGCAGCACCTCGTCCCAGTAGGCGTGGGTGTACTCGGAGGTCGGGTTGTAGACCGAATGCACGGCCTGACCCTCGTTGAGCACGAGCTGGGTCTCGTTCCCGACTTTGACGACCTGGATGTAGTTGTAAGCCGACTCCGTTTCGTAAAGCCGGACGCCGTACGCCGCCGCGCGGATCGACCCGCCACCAAAGAGCGCCAGCACTGCAATCAGGACCGGGAGCAGCAGATAGAGCCGGCGGCGGCCGCCGCCCAGAAGGCCCGCCGCCGAAATCGTGCCGAGCGCAAACGCCAGGATAAAGATGGTCGGGCGGGTCCCATACGTGGGAATCAGCCAGAACACCGGGATGAATGTCCCCAGGATGCTTCCCAACGTCGACAGCGCATAGACCGCGCCGGCCGCATTGCCGGCGGTCTCGAGCTGCCGGATGCGAAGCCGGATCACGAACGGCGAGACCATCCCGAGGAGGATCACCGGAGCCGCAAACAGGATGATGACCGAGATCAGCGAGCCCAGCACGAGCCCCACCGAGAGTTGGGCGAAGCCGGTCTGGGCCAGCGAGAGGATCGGCCGCGAGACGATCGGGATCGCCGCGGTCAAAAGCGCGGCGGCGGCGGCGATCTGATACAGCAGGCGAGCGTCGGGGCGCCGATCGGCCAGCCGGCCGCCGGCATAGTAGCCGATCGTCAGGTAGATCAGGATCAGCCCGATCAAGGTCCCCCAGATGAAGAGGGACTGCCCGAAAAAGGGGGCGAGCAGGCGGGCTGCCGCGAACTCGATGCCCAGGCTGGCGAGGCCACCCGTGAAGGCCAGCGGTAGCAGCAGGCGGGGGCGCCAGGCGTTGGCCGCCCCAGACGGCGTGGGAGTTACCTCGATCTCGGAGCGCACGGTCCGATTCAGAATACGCGCGGCGCTGCGACCGCCCTGTTACCGATTGAAGATCGCTGCTGGTTCGGCTGTAACGACGAGCCCGCTGTCCATATGCGGCTGAACACACCCGGCGTTGTACTAAGCAGGTCTTGATCTCATTCAAGGAGGACCTGATAAGAAATGTTTCGCATTACGGCGAAGTTGAAGATTGCGGCCGGCCTGGCGGCTGGCGCCCTCACGTTGGGCGGCGCCGGCGCGTATGCCGCCGCGAACGCGAACAACACGATTACCGTTGACAATCCGACCTCGTTCACGCTGGGCACTGGCGACAACCAGCTGACGCTGGTCCCGCTCAACGGGGCGGCGGCGCTGACGCTCCCGGCGAATGGCTTCAAGAACACGGGCGAATGCGTCTCGTGGCTCGCGAAGAATCGGAATTATGCGGTGGCGCCCCAGGGATCGCTGGGTAGCTCGCTGAAGCTTTCGAAGAACTACCATGGCAAGCTGATGAGTGGCGCGAATGCCTGGTGCAAGGCCCAGCCGACGTCCACAACGAAGACTGACAGCGCCAAGACCGAGACCCCGGATGCGACCGAGTCGGATAGCGCTTCGACGGATTCGCAGTCCGGCGCATCGCACGGGCACGGTCACGCATACGGCCACAGCAAGCACGTCGCCGACTAACGCCAAGAACGCACCAAGGGCTCCCCGTCTGGGAGCCCTTTTTTATTTCGCCGGAACCGCGCCGAGCAGCGGCGCTGCGTAGTCCTGCTGCCAGATGAGCGCCGCCAGATCGTGGCCATCGGGCTCGAGAGCAACCGCCTGGTCGTAGACATAGGCGTAGACATTGTCAAAGCTCCAGTCCCCGAGCTCGCGCTCATTGAAACTGGCCTGCAGCCGCCGGTCGTTCTCGCCGGCCGCAAACAGCGCTCCAGCGGAGTCGTAGATCGCCTTGAGAATCCTGAGCTGCGCTTCCAGCTCCTCGATGATGATGAGCGACGCCCGCTCGAACTTCAGCGTTGCGATCCGTCGGCGCAGATCGTTGATCTCGAGCATGTACTCGTCCATGGATTAAGTCTAGCCACGCGCAAGCCGGTTAGCGAATCAGCGAATGGACGGCGATCATGGGGGCGATCAGGATGGCGATGATGTTGACCACCTTGATCATGGGATTGATCGCCGGCCCGGCCGTGTCCTTGTTCGGATCCCCCACCGTGTCACCGGTGACGGCCGCGGCGTGGGTCTCGGTGCCCTTCCCGCCATAGTGTCCGTCCTCGATGTATTTCTTGGCGTTGTCCCACGCGCCACCGCCCGAGGTCATCTGAATCGCAAGAAAGATGCCGGTCACGATGCTGCCGATCAGCATGCCGCCCAGCGCCCTCGGCCCAAGAATGAAGCCGACCAGCAACGGCGCTGCCACCGGGATCAGACCGGGGATGATCATCTCGCGCTGCGCGGAGCGGGTCACGAGGTCGACCGCCCGCCCGTACTCCGGCTGCGCGGTCCCTTCCATCAGACCCGCGATCTCGCGGAACTGCCGGCGAACCTCGACGACGACCTGGCCGGCGGCGCGACCGACCGCCAGCATGCTGAGCGAGCCAAACAGGAACGGCAGGATGCCGCCGAAGAACAGGCCGACGATCACCAGTGGATCCGTCAGGCTGAAGGCCACCGGTGCGGCGAATCCCTTGCTGACTTCCTGCGTGTACGAGGAGAACAGGACCAGCGCCGCCAGGCCGGCCGAGCCGATCGCGTAGCCCTTGGTCACAGCCTTCGTCGTGTTGCCCACGGCGTCAAGGGGATCGGTGATCTTGCGCACGGATTCCGGCAGGTTGGCCATCTCGGCAATGCCGCCGGCATTGTCGGTAATCGGGCCGTAGGCATCGATGGCGACGATGATGCCCGTCATCGACAGCATCGCCATGGCGGCGATGGCCACGCCGTAGAGGCCGAAGTTGCCCGTCGCCGACGGCTGCTGGTTAAGAAAATACGAAACCAGGATGCCCGCGCCGATGACGAGGACGGGAAGCGCCGTGCTGATCATGCCGATGGCCTGTCCGGCGATGATGTTCGTCGCGGCGCCAGTGGTCGAGGCGCGCGCGATCAGGCGGACCGGCGGATAGTCGGCGCTGGTGAAGAACTCGGTGATGCCAACCAGCGCGACGGTGACGACGACGCCCGTCACGGCCGCCCAGAAGAGATTGATGTTCAAGCCGAACAGAAGCGTCGCGGCCAGGAAACCCGCCAATGCCAGCACGGCACTCACGCCGAGGCCTCGATACAGCGCGCCCATGATCCAGGTGCTCCGGCCCAGCCGGACGAAGAAGGTGCCAATCACCGTCGCGATGATCGAGATCGCGCCGAGAATCAGCGGAAAGAGCACGAAGCGGAGCTGGCCCGGGAACAGCAGGCTGCCGAGCAGCATCGCGGCGATCGCGGTCACGGCGTAGGTCTCAAACAGGTCCGCGGCCATGCCGGCGCAGTCACCCACGTTGTCGCCGACGTTGTCCGCGATCACCGCTGGGTTGCGTGGATCGTCCTCGGGAATGCCGGCTTCGACCTTCCCGACGAGGTCGGCGCCCACGTCCGCGGCCTTGGTATAGATGCCGCCACCCAGTCGGGCGAAGACGCTGATCAGGCTCGCGCCGAACGCCAACCCGACGAGGGATTCCGGTTTCCGAAAGATCCAGTAGGAAACGGCCACGCCGAGCAGGCCGAGACCGACGACAAACAAGCCGGTGACCGCGCCGCCGCGAAAGGCGAGGCGGAGGGCCCGGTCGAGACCGCCGGTGGCGGCCTGGGCCGTCCTGACGTTGGCGCGAACCGAGACGTTCATGCCGACGTAGCCGGCCAGCGCCGAACAGGCAGCGCCGACGACATAGAGCACGCCGGTCTCCCAGTTGATGGCAAACGTGATGACCAGGGCCAGGACGACACCGATCGCGGCAATCGTCGTGTACTGACGATTGAGGTAGGCGGCCGCTCCTTCCTGAATGGCCCTCGCGATCCGGGCCATCGTTTCGTTGCCCGGGTTGGCGGCCAGCACCCAGCGGGTCAGCAGCCCGCCGTAGGCCAATGCGATCAGGGCCGCGACGCTGACCAGTGCCAGGACAGCCGTCGCCGACGACTCATCAATGCGAAGCGCGGCCGCGGCGAACAGGGTTGGCTTCTCTCCCTTCCTTAGTGTGGCGAGTGCGCGCCCGCCGTATTGTACTGGTCGAGTTTCGGAACTGGTCAGCTCCGCCGATGGCCGAACAGCGCCAGCACCTGGTCGCGGATCCACTGTGGCGGTGGCACCCCGCCCGGTCGAAGCGCGTCCGGCCGCGCGATTTCGACATCGTCAGCCGCAGTGGCGACCGGCGAGACGTCCCGCTTGGGCGGGGCGACGAAGCCAACCCCCAGCGTCTCCGCCAGATCGCGGATGCGCGCGAAGAAGCCGGAGGTATGTGGCGAGCGGTCGAGCTGAAGACCGGTGAAATCGTAGTGGTGCACCCATTCGTGGAGCAGCGTCTCGAGAAAGACCTTGGGCGCGAGCACCTGTTGGCGGATGGCCGTCAGGTTGTAGATCCGGATCGTGCCGCGCTGCGGTGCCGCTTCCCACGCGATCCGGTAGTAGCCGTAGGTTTTCAGCTCGAGCCGGCCGCCTCGGGTCCGGTGTCGCTGGGGCCGATCCGCCACCGTCAATTTGCACGGCGGAAGGCCGGCGGCCTCATCCAGCACGTCGAGCAATCGCTGGCCTTTTAGCTGACGCCCCCCCGGCGTGGACTCATCGAGGATGGAAAGCGCGATGCCTTTGCCGAGAGGAAACTCGCGCCAGGTGACGGTCTCGACGCCCTTGCTGCGTTCATAAGCGGATCTGGGCATGCCCCTGTCATTATGGGGCGCGTGCCGCAGTCGAGCATCATCGTCGTCGGGAACGAGATCCTCGCGGGCTTTACCGTCGACACCAACTCCAACTGGCTGGCCGGCCGCCTGTTTCGAGCCGGATACCCGGTACGCATGATGACCACCGTCGGAGATGTCGACGCTGACATCGTCGCTGCGATCCGTGACCACGCGGCCCGTCCAGAACTCTCGCGCATCTTCGTGTGCGGTGGGCTTGGCCCGACACCCGATGACCGTACCTATGTCGCGCTCGCACGCGCCCTGAATCAACCGCTCGTTTACCGGCGGGATGTGGGTGCGCAGATGCAGAACCTGATGTTTGTCCTCAACATGGCCGCCCGTCGGGGTACCGCCGAACTGAACGCGGGGAACCGAAGGATGGCGATGCTGCCTGAGGGGGCGAACCTGATCCGAAACGGCGCGGGCATGGCGCCCGGACTCGCGTTCGACCTGGGGCAGAGCCGCTATCTATTCGCGCTACCGGGCGTGCCACACGAGCTTCGGTCGATCTACGAGGACATCGAGATCCGGTATCTATCCGGCGGCCACGCCGACGTCGTGCGGGAGCTTCATTACCGCCTCGCCCCGGAGAGCATGTTTCACGACGTGATGAAGGCACTCGGAGAGGAGTACCCGGACGTGTCGCTGGGATCCTATCCGCAGACGGAAACCCGCGAGCTGATCTTGCGGGCGAGTGGCCCGAGCGTCGAGCGGGTCGACGCCGTCATCGCGGCCCTCCGCGACCGGGTCACGCAGTACCAGCCTGTCCCGTTGCCCCCACCCTGACGCCTCAAACGCTCGCATCGCACTAAAGCGCGGCTCGCGTGGGCCGGCGGGCCCGGACCCTCCCCCGCACGCGGGGGAGGGAGATCGTGATATCTGAAAAACCCTCAGTCGTGGTTGTGGGCCGCTACCGACACCGCGCCGCCATGATTGACTTTCTTCTTGCCGTTTTCGTGCGCGGCTGTGGCGTCGCTCTGGGCGACGGCGCTCACGGCGTCGCCATGCGCGTCGTTGTCGCCGTCCTCGGCCTCGTCATTCGCCTCATCGGCATCCGCGCCGGCCCTGGCGGCCGCATTCGCCACATCGGATTTCGTGCTGGCCAGCGTACTGATCGCGTCGCCTTTCGCCTCGCCCTTTAGCGTTGTGCCGGTGGCGAGCGTGCTCACGGTTTTTCCGTGCGAGTTGGCCGCCGCGGCGGTCAGTGCGCCGACGGCCAGCAGCACGGCTGCTCCCACGGCAATCCAGATCGATCGAAGCATGAAGAATCCTCCTCGGTTCGAGACTCCTGCCCCTTAAAACGCCGGCGTCTCGACCCACTTACTGGCGAGGAAGTTTCTTTACTTTCCTTTGAACTCCGGTTGCTGCTTGCCCACAAATGACATGATCCCCACCATCGCGTCCTCCGTCATCGCCGCCCGGCCAAAATTCTCGGCTTCGACCTCGTACCCCTTTCCCGGGGGCCGTTCCAGCCCGGCGAGCAGCGCTTCTTTCGCCAGCCGTAACGCGATCGGCGCCGCCCCGGCAAGCCGGCGGGCGCGCTCGAGAACGGCTGCCTGAAATCCCTCGGCGGGCAGCGCGGCATTGATGAGCCCGATGGCGGCTGCTTCCGGCGCCTTGAGCCGTACAGACTCGAAGATCATCTCCGTCGCCCGGGCGCGTCCGACGAGGCGGGGCAGCCGCTGCGTGCCTCCTGCGCCGGGGATCAATCCCAGGCTGGCTTCGGTCTGGCCGATCGTGGAGCGGCCATCGTCGATCATCAGCCGGTAGTCGCAGGCCAGCGCGAGCTCGCACCCGCCACCCAGAGCGTGGCCGTTGATGGCCGCGATCAGCGGCTTGGAGAAATGTTCGTCTTCCGTGAAGGCGGCCTGGCTGCGGCGCGACATCTGCGCCACCCGCTCCAGGGTTGCCGGGTTCTCGCGGTCGAAGCCGCCCTCCCCGCCCATGGCTTTGATGTCGGCTCCGGCCATGAAGTAGCGGTCGATGGCGCTGGTCAGCACCACCACGCGAGTGGCGTTGTCGTCTTTCAAGCGCTTCAGGGTCTCGAGCAGCTCTTCCTGTAGCTCCGGAACCAGCGCATTGACCGGCGGCCGGTTCATCCGAATGGTCGTCACAAAGTCGCTGGTCGCGACCTCGAGGAATGGCATTAGAACGTGAAGAGGTCCATGCCGCCCGTTACCGGCAGGGCCACGCCGGTGATATAGCCGGCGGCGGGCGAACACAGGAAGGTGATCGCGTTGGCAATGTCGTCGGGCTCGCCCGGCCGGCGCATGGCAATCCGCTTGACCATCCGCTCGTTCATGTCCGGACGGCCCATCTTGTAGGCCTCGGTGGCGATCACGCCGGGCACTATAGCGTTGCAGGTGATGTTGTAGCGGGCGCCCTCCAGCGCCAGCGTCCGGGCCAGGCCCACAAGTCCGGCCTTGGTCGTGGCGTAGCTCGCCTGTCCAAATCCACCCAACTGCCCCGCAATCGATGACATCATGATGATCCGCCCCCAGCTGCGGGCCTTCATGTGCGGCCAGACCGCCTTCGAGCAGTTATAGGCGCCGGTCAGGTTGACCTTCAGGTCGCGATCCCACAGGGCATCCACCTGGTTCTCGACCGACGCCATGTGGTCGAGCGTCCCGGCATTGTTGACGAGAATGTCCAGGCTGCCGAATTCTTTGACGACCTGATCGACGACGCTCTTGACCTGGTCACGGTTGGTGACGTCCATCTTGAGCGCCACCGAGCGGCGCCCCATCTCGCGAATATCGCTGGACGTCTTCTCCGAATAGACGCTTTTCTGCGACGCCATCAGCTGCGAAAGCGCGCTTTCCGAGGCCTCCGCCGCCTTCTCCAGCTCCGGATCGCTCTCGATCAGGATGTCGGTCACCACCACGTCGGCACCGGCGCGGGCCAATGCCAGGCAGTCGGCGCGGCCCAGGCCCCGGGAGCCGCCCGTCACCAGGGCAACCTTCCCCTTCAGATCGATCATGGCTCAGCTAGCCTTCCGAATCTGGGGTTTGGGTTGCTCGCGGGTCAGCGGGCGCCGCTCGCCGGAGATCGCCCGCGAAATCACCAGCCGCTGGATCTCGGACGTCCCTTCCCAGATCTGGTAAATCTTGGCGTCGCGCATCCATTTCTCGACCGGGTACTCGCGGATATAACCGTAGCCGCCCAGCACCTGCACCGCGTCGAGCGTGACCTGCATGGCCATGTCGGCGGCAAAGGCTTTGGCCATGCTGCCCTCGGCCCGGGTAAAGAGCATGTCATGCTGTGCCATCCAGCCGGCGCGCCAGGTGAGCAGCCGAGCAGCATCGATGTTGATCGCCATGTCCGCCAGCTTGAAGCCGATGCCCTCGTGCTTGATGATCGGCTTGCCGAAGGCGACTCGCTGCTGGGCGTAATCGAGCGCAAACTCATAGGCCGCGCGCGCGATGCCGATTGACCCGGCGGCGACCGCAGGCCGCGAGTACTCGAGCATCTGCAACGCGCCGAGCGCGCCCGGTCCAGCGTCGGGATCACCGGGCTCACCGCCGAGCCGATTCTCGGTGGGAACGAAGCAGTCCTGCAGGATGACCTGCGCCGTGTGCGAAGCCCGCACTCCGAGCTTCTTTTCCTTCCGGCCCATGCTGAGGCCCTTATTGCCTTTCTCGACGACAAAGCCGGCGATGCCGGCGGCGCCGATGGTGGGGTCCGTGTTGGCAAAGATCACGTGCAGGTCGGCGATTCCCCCGTTGGTGATGAATTGCTTGGCGCCGTTGATCAGGTAGCCACCGTCGACTTTCTTTGCCGTGGTGGCGATCGCCATCGCGTCCGAACCCGTCCCGGGCTCAGTCAGTCCCATGGCGCCGACCACCGGCGTCTTCGCATTACAGAAGTCGCCAATCCAACGCCGCTTTTGCGCTTCGTTACCCATCGCCAGCACGGCCGCCGCCGCCAGGCCGGTCCCGGTAATCGCTACCGCGATCCCGGCGCATCCCCAGTGCAACTCCTCGGCGATCAGCATGTTGGAGATGATGTCGAGGCCGCCCCCGCCGTAGGCTTCGGGCATCACCGACACCGGGGTCAGGCCGACCTCGTGGGCTTTCTTGAGGACCGGCCAGGGGAATTCTTCGGTCTCGTCGTAGTGGGCGGCCACCGGGCGGATCTCTTTCTCGGCGAATTCATGGGCCAGCCCCTTGATGTCCTCTTGCTCAGGGGTCAACGTGAAGTCAAGTGGCATGGTTATCGCTCCTTTGTATCGAGAATTCGGCCTCGGCCACACCTTTGTTCAGCACTTTCTCGCCGCGCTGGTTGGTTACGACCAGGTTGATGACGACGCGTCGGGTTTGCTCGTCTTTGGAGGCCACGCTCCCCGAACAGGTGACGTCGTCGCCGGGCAAGACCATACCGGCGAATCGTCCCTGGAGTCGTTTGAGCCGCGACCGGTCACCCAACCAGTCCGTCAGCATCTGGTTGGCGAACGCCATGGTCAGCATGCCGTGCGCGATCACTCCTGGCAGGCCCGCCGAGCGGGCGAAGGTCTCGTCCAGGTGGATCGGATTTCGATCACCTGAGGCCTCTGCGTACTGCCGGATCTGTTCCACGGTGATGTGCTTGGTCAACGACGGCAGCGCTTGACCGCTGTTGATGCTCTCGAAATCCTGGGCCGTCATGGTTTTCACGCCTTCCGAATGATGAACAGGGCCGTCGCATCGGAGACGGGACGGTCCTTCTCATCCCTCGCGCTCAGCTCAAAGGTGACCAGCTCCATGTCGCCGCGGGTGTTGATGGCGGTCAGACGGCCCGTCGTCCGCAGCCGATCACCGGCCCGGACCGGCCGCTGGAAGTTGAAGCGCTGCTCGCCATGGACCAGGTGGGCGACGTCGAGCGCCACTTCCTGGTCGGTCCAGAGCTGCCAATAGGCGTCGAACCCGTACACCATGGCGTAGGTGGGCGGCGCGACCAACTCGCCAGCGTCGGCGACATCGCCAACCGCAGCCATGTAGTCCCGGATCGATTGCTCGGTCACCACAAACGGCTCCGTCTCGTAGCTGCGCCCGACCCAGCGTGCATCGGTCACTACTGCAGCAATCCCTGGAGCTTCATGGCCAGCCCCATGTCACCCTTGACCTTGAGTTTCTGTTGCATGAAGGCTTGCACCGGGTTGAGCTTGCCGGTGGCAATGTTCATCCAGTCGTCGGTCGATGCGATCAAGGTGGTGTTCGGGCTCTGGGCGGCGCCCGGAGATACGGTCGCCGCGCCATCCGCGATCTTCAGTGTCCAGGACTCGCCAGTCAGGTCGAACTGATACGTGGCGTTCAGCCCGGCGGCCTTTTCCGGCTTGGACTTGATCCGGTTTTCGATTTCGGAAAAAACCTCTTTGGCTTCAGGCATTGGGTTCTCCTTGTTCTTGTGATGGGCTTGGGATCGATGCGGCGCCATGAAGAAACAGGCTGGCGCATGCCTGCGCGAGGGAGGCGACGGTCATTGGCGGACTGCCCTGGCTCTGGTAATGCTTCCAGTAAGCGACCTGGGAGGCCATGCCGATCAGGGCCGCGGCGGCGACGGCCGGAAGGCGGACACCGAGCTCACCCAGGGTCGGCGCAAACCCGCCGGCCAGGGTCTCGTAGAGCTGCACCTGGCGGGCCTCGAAGCTCTCGTCGATGCCGAGGCCCTCGACGGTCAGGCGTCGCATCCAGTTCCGGTACTCGTCGTAGAACTCGAAATAGGCGGTGAGTCCGGCCGTGAGCCGTGAGGCCGGGTCCGACTGATTGCGAGTTGCCCAGTAGATGCGGCGCCGCAGAAGCGTCGCCATCTCCTCCTAGAGGGCGGCGAACACCGCCTTCTTGTCGCCGAAGTAGAGGTAGAACGCACCCTGGGAGAGGCCGGCCATCTGCACAATCGAGCTAACGGTGGCGGCGTGGTAGCCGTCACGCTCGAATACCCGGCGGGCCGCCTCGAGCAGCTCTCCGCGCCGCACCCACTGGCGCTCGGTGAGGGGGGATTCCGTCATCGGGCGGCTACTGACTGACACGTCAGTCATTAGCGTACCAGACATTCGGATCGCCGGTCTACTGGAGGATCACAACGAACCGCTGGACCATCCCGTCCGCACTGCTGTCCGAGGTGAGGATGAAGGCGCGCAGCGGCGTGAGGTTCTTGTCGGTCGTCAGATGCAGGCTCCCAACCGCGCTTCCCGCGGGCGCCGACTGGATCGCCTTGACGATCTTCGCGAGATCGAGGTAAACAACGGACGCCGGATTGGTCAGCGACGCCCCTGCGGCGCCGACGTAGGTGGCGTCGCGGGTGATCGCCGTGTGGTCCTTATGGGCGTCGATGATGGCCTTAAGCTCCGCGGGATTCGATGCCAGGACTCCCATCCCATCGAGGACCGCGAACGCCGGCAGGAAATGATCCTGCGGCCCAATCCCGGAAATGGGCATCGACGTGATCGTGACGCCGCGATACGTCGTGGTGGTGGGCCGGCTCGCCTGGCCTTGTCCGGCCAGCCCCAGGATGCCGGTGATAAAGCTGCGCATGCGGTTGGCGTCGTCGGTTCCGATCATGACGGCGCCGGCCGGGAAGAACGAGCGATCCAGCTCGGCTTCCACCGCGAAATCCCCGGTGAGGTGCGGCAGGATGCCCTGCGGGCCGGTCAATCCCACGCTATCGGTGGCCTGCCGGACCGACGGTTCGCTACCCGCCTGGTCCAACGCGGACTGAATGGTGCGGTCGAGGCTCGCAAAGGCGAAGAACGCATCGCTGGAACTGGGAATCCATCCGATCACGCCGGCCGCGTGGCCCGCATGCGTCAGCGCGCCGCGAGTTGACGCGCTCAGCTTGCCGGCGTCGAGCCGGACGGCCGCGTCGGCGACGATCCCGTCCGGTCGGGCAGAGAGCGCCAGCGCGGCGCCCTGGAACGCTTCGGCATCGCCAAGGCCCTTGATCCCGGCCAGATTGGCCGCCAGCGGGGTCGTCAGCTGGCTCTTGAGGTGGGAGACGACGGACTGGCCGTTGACATACACCAGAGCCAGCCGATCCGACGGCACCTTGGCGAGGGTCGCCTGGTAGTCAGCCGAATCAACCAGGCGAGCCGATCGGCCCTGGTCGGCGTCGATGATCTCGCGGATCAACGCCTCCGAGCTCGCGATGACGACGACATGGTCGACGATCGCGTACGCGCCCGCCTTCAGACTTCCGGTGGTCGGCTTCGTCGATATCGTCGGCGAGCCGACCGTGATGGTGATGCCACCGTAGGTCGTGTCACGCCAGACGTATTTCTTGCCCTGCGAGCCAGCGCGGAGTTTGGTCAGTGCCGCCACGGCCTTCGAGTCGTCCTTCGAGACGGCGAACAACGCCACCGGCGGATCAGCATTCCCCTGGGGAATCCGGACCGCCAGGCCGACCTGGGCGCCGAGCCAGGGCTGGATGTCGCCGCTGAACGTAATGCCGCTGTCTTTCAACGCCTTGTCGAGCTGCTCCCCCAGCTTCTGGTCCGTACTGGTGTCCGGGAAGCGATGGACCGCGCGGAGCAGGTTCACCTTCTGCGACAACGACGGGTCGAGGTTCGCCACCGCGTACACGTCCACCGTAGCGGGCACCATCTTCTCGACAGAGGTCCTCGGTGTGAGGACAAGCACCAGGGCGGCGGCCGCGGCGGCGCCAACCACCACCAGCCCGCCGGCCGGAATGAGAAGGCGCCGGTACCGGGCTAACCATGAACGGGTGGGCGGGGCAGCGGGCAGGCTGCCGCCGACTGGATCGAGCGCGCCACCTTCCGCATTGGTGGGGGGTTCGGGGAATTGCCCCGGGGTTGGGTCAATCTCGTGGTTCATCGCCGGGATGCCTCACAGCATCAACTCCGACGATCAGGTCAACTTGTCAGCTGCGCGCGCTCGTTGCCGGGGCGTTGCCGAAATGCAACCGGGCCAGGGCCGCCATCTCATCCGGCGAGAATCCGGTGCTCCGGCCGGCGGCATACTGGCGTTCGACCTCGCGATGAATGGCGACCACGCGCGGGTCGTCTTTGCGTACCTGGGCCGGCCCGCCCAGGCCCAGCGTCGTGTTCAGCCAGTAGGCGATCCCCGCCAGTCCCGAACGGTCGTTGACGGTGATCCCCAGCGGCCGGTCGAGGATGCGAGCGGTATCGAAGATGTTGTAGATCTCTTCGTTCTTGAGCAGCCCGTCGGCGTGGATGCCCGCGCTGGTGACGTTGAAGCCGGCGCCGGCAAAGGGGTAGTTGGCAGGAAGCGGCGTCCCGAGTTCATCACGGAAGTAGGCGGCGGCCCGGGTGATCGCGGTGGTGTCGACGCCGGTCGCATCACCGGTCAACCCGAGATAGTCGATGACGAGCGCTTCGAGCGGTGGATTGCCGGTCCGCTCGCCAAACCCGAACAGCGAGCCGTTCGCGGCGGCACAACCGTAGAGCCAGGCGGCCATGGTGTTGACCTCGCCCCGGTGAAAGTCGTTGTGGCCATGCCACTCGAGGTTCGCCGGTTCGACCCCCAGGGTGCGCGTGAAGAAATGTACGAGCCGCGGCACGCCGCGTGGGAGCGATGCCTCCGGCCATGGCAGACCGAATCCCATCGTGTCGCAGAGCCGGAATTTCACCGGGACTCCGGCCTGACGTCCCAGCTCCTGCAGCCTTGAGACCAGCGGCGCCACAAACCCGTCCAGGTCGGCACGAGTCAGGTCCTCGAGATGGCAGCGCGGTAAAAGGCCGGCATCGATCACCGCGCGGACCACCCTCGCATAGTCGTCGGCCGCCTCGCGTCGGGTCCGATGCATCTTCAAGAAGATGTGGTAGTCGGAGGCCGACACCAGGATCCCGGTCTCCTTTACGCCTGTGGCGACCACCGCCTTCAGGTCCTCGAGCGAGGCCCGCATCCAGGTTGTGACCTCAGGGCCAGGGCGCTGCTGGCACGCCGCGATCGCCTCGCGATCGAGTGGCGTGTAGGCGAAGAGCTCGGTCTGCCGGATCACGGGCCCGCCTAGCTGCGCCAGCAGGTCGTACAGATGAACGATCTGGTCGACGGTGTACGGAGCGCGCGCCTGTTGACCGTCGCGGAACGTCGTATCGGTGATCCAGATCTGCGCGGGCCTGGCCTGGGCGACGCCGGTTGGCTCAAAGCGGATCGGCGGGATCCGCGTGTAGGGAAACTCGTCGCGGAGCAGGTTGGGCTCCGCCGCATCCAGCATGGCCTCATTTTATCCATATATTGATTTGACTTGCAATATGTTGACTGGGATGCCGCGGCCGCGTAGGCTTGACGCAGGATGATCGAGATCCAGGGCGAGTCGTACCTGAGTGCCACCGAGGCCTGTGAGGCGCTCGGTGTGAAGCCGGCGACCCTCTACGCCTACGTCAGCCGGGGGGTGCTCAAGAGCTACCGCCAGGGGATCAAGCGGGAGCGCCTATACCGACGGGCCGACCTGCTTCGAGCGCTGCACCTACGTCCTTCCCGCGGCGCCCACCCTCTCCCCCACGCCGCCGACTGGATGGGCGATCCTTAGTTCTGCGTCAGACACGGACCTAGCGGAAGGTCGAGTACTCGATCTCCTTCTTCCGGTCGAACGCCTCTTCGCGGGTCGTAAATACCTGGAAGTGGCCGCGCCCGTGTAGCACGTAGATGCCGTCGACATCGTCGCGGGTGACCTTCAATTCGGGCAGGTCGATGTTGTACACCTGGCCCGAATCCGTCGCCCGGAGACGGGGGGTTGCCATGGGCGGATTGTATCGCCGCCGCCGGCGGGTTAGGCGACGGTGACCTCGTCCATCAGGTAGACATCCTGCACGGCGTTCAGCAGCTGGATACCCTCGCTCATCGGGCGCATGAAGGCCTTGCGCCCGGTGATCAACCCGGTGCCGCCCGCCCGCTTGTTGATCACTGCCGTCTTGACCGCTTCCTTCAGATCGCTTTCGCCGGAGGACGCTCCGCCGGAATTGATCAGCCCGCTGCGGCCCATGTAGCAGTTCGCCACCTGGTATCGGGTCAAATCGATCGGATGGTCGGTGGTCAACTTCTCGTAAACGGCCTTGGACGTCTTGCCGAACTTCAAGACGTCATAGCCGCGGTTCGTCTCGGGAAGTTTCTGCTTGATGATGTCCGCCTCGATCGTCACGCCCATGTGATTCGCCTGACCGGTGAGATCCGCCGCGACTTCATAGTTGACGCCATCTTTCGTGAAGCCCGGATTACGGACATAGCACCACAGCACCGTGGCCATCCCCAGCTCATGCGCCTCGTGGAACGCCGCCGAGATCTCCTGGATCTGCCGGTCGGACTCCGGTGAGCCAAAGTAAATCGTCGCGCCCAACGCCGCGGCGCCGAGCTCCCATGCCTCCCGAACCGTCCCGAAACGGATCTGGTCGAACTTTTACGGATAGGTCAGCAGCTCGTTGTAGTTGATCTTGCAGATGAAGGGAATCTTGTGCGCGTACTTGCGGGCGACCGACCCCAGGACGCCGAAGGTTGACGCCACCGCATTACAACCGCCCTCGATCGCCAGCTCGACGATCTTTTCCCCATCGAAGTAAGCCGGGTTCGCCGCGAACGACGCGCCGGCGGAGTGCTCGATCCCCTGGTCGACCGGAAGGATCGAGAGGTAGCCCGTGCCGGCCAGCCGGCCGTGATCGAATAGGGACTCCAGGCTGCGCAGCACACGGGTTGGCCGGTCGCTGGTCGCGAAGATCCGAGTGACAAAGTCGGGACCAGGCAGATGCAGCTGCGACTTCGGGATCGTCTCGCACTTGTGCTCCAGCAAGCTCCTGGCATCGGTCCCAAGGATCGATTCCAGCTTGCTCAGCGAAGTCGCGGTGGCTGTAGCCATCTGCTCCTCCTTTTAAGGGTCTGTCTTCCAGTTTAGGCGCTCCGGCGCCCCTAAACTGGGTTCATGGTGGCGCGGTGAACGGCCGCGCCGCCCGCCTCATCGTGATTGGCGTGGTCACCGGCCTGGCCGGCGGGCTGCTGGGGGTGGGCGGCGGTTTCGTCATGGTCCCGGCGATGGTCTACCTGCTGAAGACGCCGCAACGAGAGGCGAACGGCACCTCCCTGGCAGTGATCGTCCCGGTCGCCCTGGTCGGCGCGACGGTCCTGGGTCGTGGCCACCAGGTTGACGTCGAGGTCGCGATCGCGCTGGCGATCGGGGCAGTCGGAGGAGCCGTCGTTGGCGCCCGCATGACCCGTCGCGTCTCCGATGCCGGTCTTCGTCGCGCGTTCGGGGTTCTCGCAATCGTGGTCGGCCTACTCATGATCGGCGAGGCAGCCCTGCACGCCCTTGGCACGCCGATCCATTTCGGCGCGACCCTGACACTCACCGGCCTCTCGCTCTGGGGGTTGGCCTTTGTTGTGGGCGCAGTGGCCGGCATCTTGAGCGGCCTGCTCGGCATCGGCGGGGGCGCCATCATGATCCCGGCCATGACGCTGCTCATGGGTCTCAGCCAGCACCTGGCACAGGGAACCTCGCTGCTGGTGATCATCCCGACCGCGATTTCTGGCTCGATCACGCACTTTCGCATGGGCAACATCCGGCTGGAGACGGCCGGCTGGCTGTCGGTGGGCGGCGTGGTCGGCGCCGTCGCCGGCGCCTCGCTGGCCCTGGCGAGCCCCGACCAGGTTTTGCGCTTGCTGTTCGGCGGGTACCTCACGTTGACCGGCCTGCAGATGATGCAGTCCAGGCCGACCGATGTCATCGAGCCTACAATGGCGAGTCGATGAGCCTGGTCGACTGGTCGGTCGCCATCATGGGCATCTGGGTGGTCGTCATCGTCGGGGCCGGCCTGGTGATGGCGCTGCGGCCAGGCTTCGGCGAGCTCGAGTACGACACCCCGGTGACCGAACCGCTGCAGCTGCGCCAGGCATCAGGCGTGATGCCACGTCGCGCCTGGGGGTTTCGTCCGCCGGTGCACCACTCGCGCTACGATCCCGCACCGTGGCAGGTGCAACCGCCCCGCTCAGACGAACACAGCGTGGAGAATGTCGACCGCGCCACCGACATCAAGCGAGACCTTGGCAGCGAGCATCCACCCTGGGAGCGTCTCGACCGGCAGGGTCTCTAGGTCCCCGGTCGAGTTATTCACCGAGCTCGCGACTTACGCGGTCGAGCACGTCGAGCATCCGCCGCGAGGTGACGTGCAGGCTCTCCTGAAGCAGGGTCAGCGCGTGATGCGCATCGGCCAGCACATCCGCCTTGCCGGTGAGATCATCGGGAGTTTGCGCAAAGCGCGGCAGCACATCTTCGAAGAGCATCTGGAAGCGTTGCTCGGCCATCGCCAGGCAGGTCGCCAGCGTCATGACCTGTTCCTCAATCTCGGGGTCAAGACTGCGCAGCGCCCGCCAGGCCGGCTCCGGAACCGCGCTGCTGCCTGATGTCGACGTCCCTGCCATCTCGTGTTCATGCTAATGCGGGCATGATCGCGACCGCGGACGATGGCACGCGTCTGCATTACGTCGTCGCCGGAAGTGGGCCGCCCCTCGTCCTGGTCGGCGGAAAGACCTCGAGCATCGAGGGCGCATGGTGGCGCTACATCCCGCCGCTGTCGCAGCAATTCAAGGTGATCGCTTTCGACAATCGCGGTGCCGGACAGTCGGACAAGCCGGATGTGCCATACAGCATCCCGTTGATGGCGACGGACGCCGCGGCCGTGCTGCGCGCTGCCGGCGAGACCTCAGCGCACTGGTTCGGCATCTCGCTGGGCGGGATGATCCTGCAGCAGCTGGCGCTTGATCGGCCTGATGCGGTCCGCAGCCTCATCCTGGGGGCAACCCACTGCGGGGGCGAGCGGCGCGCTGCCCCGGCCGCAGAGGTCCCTGGGCTCGCGGATAGCCCCCTGCGGCGCTACGCGAATCTCTACGAGCCACATTTCATCCTCGACCACGCGCAGTGGGTGGCCGAGGATGCCCGACACTTTGGCAAGATGCCGCTTCACGCGATCATCCGCCAGGACCAGGCGGTCAAGCAGCATAACCTTTGCGATCGCCTGGGCGACATCCGGCAACCGGTACTGATCCTGCACGGCCGCCAGGACCAGATGGTGCCCGTCGCGCGCGGTGAAGAACTACAGCGCGGGCTACCGGATGCCCGGCTGCGAATTCTCGATCCCGCCGGCCATCAATTCCATTCGGAGCAGTTCGCCACGGTCTTGCCGCTCGTGATTCGGTTCGTCGAAGACGTTGAGTCCCATACCTCCCATAGGGGGACAGAAAACCGCGGCTAAGCGGCTTGCCAGGTCACCAGCTGCCGGTTGACCTGCTTGCGCAACCGGCCTTCCACGGCAAGCGATTGGCAGTGCGCCAGCGTCTCCTGCAAGGCCAGCCGCTGCTGAAAGACGTTGCGCTCCATGACGCCGTGGAAGAGGCCACCGGCCAGCTGCCAGCCGGACTTCGCTCCGTCGCGCGCGAGGTTGACCAGGGCGGCCTTGCGGTCATCGTGGTGCTGCGTGATGGCCGCGATCCGCTCGCGGTGATTGCGGAAGGGATCACCGTGCGCGGGCAGCACCAGCTCGACCTCGAGCCGCCGGATGCGGGCGAGTGAGGCGAGGTAATCATCCAGCGGGTCCGCGCCCGACTGCGGGTGCAAGCCAATGTTCGGGCTGATCTTCGGCAAGAGATGGTCCCCGGAAAACAGCACCCGCCGGGCCGGCCAGTAGAAGCAGCAATGGCCCGGCGAGTGGCCGGGCGTCCACACCACCTCGAGCTCAGTCGCATCGATCGGCAGCCGCTCGGCACCTTCGAGCAGGGTGTCAGGCTCAACCACCGACACAAATTCGCGGGCTGCCATGGATGCGGTCTTCACGAATTCGGCTTCTGCCGGCGGGACGCCGTTCTTGCTCAACCACGCGGCGACATCATGCACGAGGTCCTCCGCTCGCGCGTAGCGCGGTTCCATGAGGGCGACTTCCAGGCGATGGATCACCAGTTCGGCGCGGGCGCGTTCGCGCAGCTCGCCAGCGAGGCCGAAGTGGTCGGGGTGGATATGAGTGATCAGGATCCGGTTGATCCGATCGACCGGAACCTGTAATGCGGCCAGTTTTTCGTTCAACGCCTGGCGTGATTCTTCGGTTTGCAGTCCAGTATCGACGAGCGTGAAGTTGTCACCGTCGCGCAAGAGATAGACATTGACGTGACGCAGCTCAAACGGCATTGGCAGCTCTAACCTGAAAATGCCGGGTAACACGTCCATCGCCTGCAAACATTACCTTGCGGCGGCCGCTCGATCAGAGCCGGCAACGGCCCGGGGGCGGCTACGCGGCGGTTTGCGCCGGCTCTTCGGGACGTGCGGGCATCGGCCTCTGCCCCTGGTCTTTCGTGGGCAATGGGAGGTGGACCGTATCCGTGGCAATCATGTCAAGGAAGGCATCGACAACGTGCGGATCGAAATGCGTACCGCGACCGGTCTTGATCTCTTCAAGCGTCTTGGCCAGCCCTAAGGACGGGCGGTAAATCCGGTCGGCCACCATGGCCTCGAACGCATCGGCCACCGAAATGATGCGCGAGCCCAGCGGAATCTCTTCGCCTTTCATGCCCTTCGGGTAGCCCGTGCCGTCCCACTTCTCGTGGTGGTGACGGATCAGCGGCGCGACGTGGTGCAGCCCTTCGACCGGTCCGATGATATCGGCCCCGATCTGCGGATGTCGCCGCATCCATGCCATCTCGTCCTCAGTCAGCGCCATCGACTGCCGCAGGATGCGGTCGGGGATTCCGATCTTCCCCACGTCGTGCAGGATGGCGCCCAACCGAACCGCCGCGGCCTCATCGCGGGAAAGACCCATCCGCTCCGCGCATGCGCCCGCCAGCTTGGCCAGCCGCTCCGAGTGCCCGCGTGTGTAACTGTCCTTCGCCTCGATGGCATTCGCGAGCGCCATATTGACCTCGGTCATCAGCTTGGCCTCAACGTCGCGCCGCGTCACCAACTCCTGGTGCGCGGAGACGGCGCGGGCCATCACCGAGCCCAGCACCGCCACCACCACGAAGAGGAACATACGCTGCAGGATGACGATCCGCTCATTGGTGACGGTGGTGAGATACGTCCCTTCCTGCAACGGAGCCACCGCGCCCGCCGTCAGATAGAGGAGCGCGACCACGATCGCACAGAGCACCGACCCGACCGCGCCAAAACGGAGGGCTGAAACCGTGATCACCAGGAAGAACAGGGCGGCAAACGGGCTGGTGTAACCACCGGACGCCCACGTGATCATGGTCGCGACCAGCATGTCGACGCCGGTGGTGGCGTAGCTAAACGCTTTTCCCGGCCTGCGGTGCAGAAACAGGAGGAGGACCGTGCTGAGGCAGACGACGCCCCAGGCGGCCAGGATGCCATTGATTCGGAGCTGGTTATATCCCGCCGCCGGGTTGAGGTTGTTGAGGATGACCGCAAAAATCAGCAGCGTCCAGCGGAACAGACCGGTCAGCCGCTCGTTGCTCAGGTTGATGAGACTTTCGGCCGGATCCTGGGAGCGCTGGCGGCCATTGCGCGAAGCATTGCGGGCGGCGGCCATTGCCGAAATTATCCGGCGGCACTGTAACGGAGAGCGTTACAAAGCGGTCGCACCCGTGGCACGCGGGTGAGCCGACTAGGCCGGAAGTCGCACCCCGAGAAAATCGGCCAGGACCTGCCTGACGTCCTGGTAGCGGAGGAAGGCGGTATCCGCCTCGACAAGCGCCCGATCGACCTGGTCGTAGGCATCTCGCAGCGGCCCGATCAGGTCCGTCGTGGTCACTCGCTCCCGCTCCGCGTGCGCGGCGTGCAACTGCTCGCCGATCGCGCGGGTCGAGGCGCTGTAGTTCCGGGCAATCGCCTGCGCCTCCTCGAGTGCCGCCTCGAGGTCGTCCGCACCGAGCGGCCGGCCCGCGTATTTCTGCTTGAGCGCCGCCACCTGGATCGCCACCGCCGCCGCACCCTCGCCTGCCCGGCTCATGTCCGCACCGATCGCGGCCAGGTGGGCGCTGGCGTCGATCTGGCGGCCGGCTGCGGGAACGCCGCCAACGAGCCGCAGGGCCGGGTCATCCCTCGATCGCCGGTTGGCGTCATCGAAGTCCCGCTCCGCGTGCTGCAGCTGGGCCGCCGCGGCGGCAAGCAGGCGCGGATCGGCCGAGTGAGCCGCGGCCTTCATGCTGGCCTGCGCCGCGACCAGCTGCCGGCGGCCGCTCTCCAGGCTCTGGTAGACGCGATTCCCGGCGTACGTGGTATAGCCCGCCGCCGCGAGGCCGGCGATGACCACCGTGGCGACGACGATGCGCCCGGGCCTGCTCAGGCGCGCGCGCGGTTGCCGGTCACCAGTCGCAACACCATCAGGAGGATCACCGCGCCGATCAGCGACACGATGAAGCTGAAGATGTATCCGCTGCCGGTGATGTGGAAGAGGCTGGTCACCAGCCACCCACCGATGATGCCTCCGACGATGCCGACGATCACATCGAGGATGATGCCGTATCCGTGACCACTGACGAAACGCCCGGCGAGGGCGCCCGCAATGCCACCCACGATAATCGCTCCAAGCCAGCCGATCCCTTCCATAACTTCAACTTCCTCCCGAACCAAAGATCGCCGCGAGTCCTTTGTACCTGTTTCAAGCAAAGCGGTCAACCGCGGTATCAGGATTCGCGTCAGCTTGCCAGCCGATCGATCCGCTCGTGGCTGCCGCTCGGGTCAACGGCCACGCCGGCAAAGAGGTCCCGTTCCAGGACGCCGGTAACCCAGGGATTCGGAAACACGCGAATGAACGGTTCGGGCGCCGCCGGCCTCGGCCCGCCTACGACCGTGGTGACGCGAGCGGCCGGCGTGTCGGCGGGCGGCCGGTAATACAGCTTGGCCGGAAGGGCCGCCGAACCCCCGGCCTGCCGCCGAACGCGCTCGAATGCCCTGGCCGACGCCTCCCGGATGGCCGGCTGCGTCTCGTCAGCCACGACCACGTGCGGCCGGACGCTTGCCATCACATCGACAAAAACGTCTTCCAGCAGGGTGACCGTAAGCTCGCTCAGCCCGAAGTCCAGAAGGACAAGATCGCGCACCCCCAGCCGGCGGGCAGCGGGCTTCGATGCGGCGGCGCTGCAGTCACGAGCCGCCGCACAGACCAGGGTGATGTCCGTGCCCAGGGCCGCATAGCGGCCGAACGCCTGTCCGCAGAGGTCGCCGGCCTGGTCGGGATGCGCGGCGAGACCCAGCAGTCGATAGGCCACACCGGATAATCGACCACGCGCGCCGATTCTTTC
>Ga0137370_10000094_pt1 | contig 29293 bp, 23 predicted proteins | sample SagtaG_11_FD_104920 | JGI IMG/M metagenome (GOLD analysis project Ga0137370, IMG submission 104920) | Vadose zone soil microbial communities from Sagehorn Ranch, Mendocino, California, USA - Sage1_R_20_16 metaG | ecosystem: Environmental > Terrestrial > Soil > Vadose zone | place: USA... | reverse complement strand
CTTAATCTCCGGCGTAATCTTACCGCGGATAAGCAGCAGCATCAGGACCGGCACGAGTGTCATACCCAGGAACGAGGCGAAGAACATCGAGAATGTCTTTGTGAATGCGAGCGGCTTGAATAGCCTGCCTTCCTGCGCCGTGAGCGTGAAGACTGGGATGAAGCTCACGGTGATAACGAGCAGCGCGAAAAAGAGCGAGCGACCAACGGATTTGGCGGCGGCGATGATCACTTTCGCGCGCTCGATGTTGTTCGGCTCGCGCTTATACTCGTCGCGAAAATTTTCGAGCGATTTGTGCGCGTTCTCGATCATGATAATCGCGGAATCGACCATCGCGCCGATAGCGATGGCGATGCCGCCAAGCGACATGATGTTTGAGGTCAGATTCATCCACCACATCGGAACGAATGAGAGAATGATCGCGGTCGGGAGCGTGATAATCGCAACCAGCGATGAGCGGATATGCCAGAGGAAGACGATGCACACGAGCGCCACAACGATGCTCTCTTCGATCAGCTTCTCCCGCAGCGTGGCGATGGCGCGCTTGATCAAATCGCTGCGATCATAAGTCGGCACGATGCGCACGCCCGCCGGCAGGGAGGATTTGATTTCTTCGATTCTCTTTTTGACGCCATTGATGACGTTGAGCGCGTTCTCGCCGTAACGCATCACCACGATCCCTCCAACGGTCTCGCCTTTGCCGTCCAGTTCCGCGACGCCGCGCCGGATGTCGCCGCCGAGATGCACGTTGGCGATGTTTTTTAAGTAAACCGGCGTGCCGTTGTTGACTTTGAGGACAATGTTTTCGATGTCCTCGATTTTTTTGATGTAGCCGCGGCCGCGGATGAAGTACTCGGTTGTGGCGACTTCGAACACGCGTCCGCCGACATCGGCGTTACTCATTTTGATCGCGTTCACGACGTCGCCGAGCGGAATGTTGTAGGCGACGAGAGCGTTTGGATCGAGATCGACCTGGTATTGCTTTACGAAGCCGCCGATCGGCGCGACTTCGGACACGCCTTTCACGGACGCGAGCGCGTAGCGGAGATTCCAATCCTGAATCGAGCGCAGTTCCGCCAAGTTGTGCTTGCCGCTATCATCAACCAGCGCGTATTCGTAAACCCAGCCCACACCAGTCGCGTCCGGTCCAATGACCGGATTCACCCCTTCGGGCAGCGAGCCGCGCACCGAGTTTAAATATTCAATGACGCGCGATCGCGCCCAATAAATGTCGGTGCCGTCCTGGAAAATGACGTAAACGAACGATTTGCCGAACATCGATTCGCCGCGAACGAATCTCACTTTTGGCGCGGCGATGAACACGGTGGAAATTGGATAAGTAATTTGGTCCTCGACGAGATCGGGCGAGCGCCCTTCCCAATCCGTATAAACAATCACTTGGACATCACTGAGGTCCGGAATCGCATCGAGCGGCGTATGCATCAGCCCGTAGAGCCCGGCGGCGACGCCGAAGATCGTGAAGACGAAGACGAGGAATTTGTTCCTCGCGCTTGCTTCGATGATGCGCTCGATCAACGGCTCGCGCTTTGGAATCGCGGCGGTTTCTTCCGTCGAAATCTGCTCCCCTGCGGTCATGGGTTTGTTCCAGGCGTCGGGGTCTCCTCAAAATCCTTCAGCGCACCTTGAATTTTTGATTCTGCGTCGATCAGAAAGTTCGCGCTTGCCACCACGCGTTCGCCCTCTTTTAAACCGCTGTTGACTGCGTAAACGTCGCCATATTTCCCGCCTAACTGAACGATGCGCGGCTCCAGTTTTCCCTCGCCTTTATCGATAAAGACGACGTTACGCTCGCCGGTCGGCATGATCGCGCTCACTGGGACCGTGAGCGCTTCGCCCATGTTCATGGCAAGTTCGGCGTTGACATACATGCCGGGGCGCAGCTTGAAATCCGCGTTCGGAATGTCGATACGCACCTTGGCGGTGCGCTTCGTCTCGTTAATGAATGGATCGATCAGGGCGATCGTGCCGTCGAAGTTTTGGCCGGGATACGACTTCGCGGTGATGGCGAGCTTTTGCCCGACTTGAAGCATCGACAGTTCGTTTTCGTAAAATTCCGCCCACATCCAGACGAGGCTGAGATCGGCGGCTTCGACCAGCATGTCGCCCACTTTGACGCTCTTTCCCTGTTCAACTGGCACGGACTGCACGACGCCGCGAAACGGGGAGAGCAGCGTGAGCGTGTCGGAGGCTTTGCGTGTTGTTTCGAGATCGGCAATCTGTTGCTCCGTGACGTTCCAAAGTTGCAGCCGGCGCCTCGCCGACTCGATCAAGCGCTGCGGCGTTTCCCGCGCATCTTTGCTCTTGGCCTCGTCGCGCATGCGCAACAACTCGACGAACTCGCGCTCGCTTGTTAGCAAGTCGGGGCCGTAGATCGACAAAAGCGGCGCGTCTTTATCGACAACCTGGCCCGGCGACGTGACGTTCAGCTTTTGTACGTAGCCATCGACGCGCGAGACGAACTGCCAGTTGCGGCTTCGATCCGGCACGATCAAGCCGACGGAACGAATCGTGTGTTCAAGCGGTTTGCGCTCAACTTTCGCGTAGGTCACGCCGATCTGCTGCTGGCGCTCAACTGGAACGACGAACTCGCTTGTCTGTGGCCCTTTGCTCTCCGCGCCTCCTTTCATGCCAGGCATCCCGGGCATGCCTTGCATCTCGCCGCCACCGGTCGGCTTTCCCGCTAGCATTGCCGCGTGATCGTGGTGAGGCGCGTTTTCGCTAGAACTTGCCGGGGTGGCGCTCTGCTTCATCACCGGTACAAGATCCATCGAGCAGATGGGACATTTTCCGGGATCCTTTGAATGCACCGCCGGGTGCATGGTGCAGGTCCAGTAATCGATGTTGTTATCCTTGCTCGCGTTCGATCCTTTTGAGCATGAAGCCAAGCCGACGAGCGTGAGCAAGGTGACCAGAGGAATGATTTTGTTGAAAAATTTCCGCGGTTTCATTTCCGCTTGGCTTTCGGTTCAGGTGGATCGGCAGGCAGCGGAAAAAGCCGCGCGCCAATGACTGCTTCCAGTTCCGCGACGGCGACTTGGTAATCGGTCAGGTGCATACGAGCCGTCGCTTCGACGTCGCGCAGAACTCGTTGAGCCGTGATCCAGTCCAGAAAAGACGCTTTGCCCGATTCGTAGGCGAGGCGGTTCGCTTCAAAGGCCTGTTGCGCCTGCGGCACAAGCTTGTCGCGAAACAATTCGACGTGATGATGAAACGTCTCGATTTTCTGAAGCTGATCGCGCAACAGTCGCAACGCTTCTTTCTGCGAGCGATCCAAGCCGTGTTCAGCTGCTCCCAAATTTTCGCCGGCCTCGCGAACTCCAGCGCCGTACTTTCTGAAATTAACCCACGGCAATGGAAAAGAGACGCCGGCATCCACTTCGCTCACGGCTTGTCCGGCGTCATTGTAACGCTGCGCTTTGACCATCAATGCCGGATCAGGAATCCACTCGCGACGCGCGAGCTGAAGTTTCCATTTTTCCACGTCGATCCTTGCTTCCGCCATTTTGACTTCGGGTCTGTGTGTGAGGACCAATGGTCGAAGCGAAGTTGGCGAGAGTTGCGGCATTTGAATGCTTGTCGTCGCCGGCCGGCCCAGCGGCGCGAAAGCGTCACGGTTCATCAGCGTGTTAAGCTGTGCCTGCTCATCGGAAAGCTGGCGCTCGAGATCGCGCTGCGCTTCCTCCAGTTTGCTCTCATCAGTTTCTGCGACGAGCACATCCGCCGCGCTCTGCGTGCCGGCCTCGTATTTCGCGCGACTGATGTCGGCAATCTGCTTTAGCGAGTCGATATTCTTGCGATTGATTTCGAGCTGGTCGTAAGCGTTCGCGAGTCGGAAAAACGATGCGCGCGCTGCGGCAATAGCGTCGAGTTGCGCACGTCGAACGTCCTCATACGCGGAGATCGCCTCGGCCATAGCCGCGCGGGCGCGCGTAAGATTCTTTCCGGTAATCGGAACTACTTGCTCGATGCTCATCGATTGGTCCATGAACGCGTTCGGCGGTACATTGACAAAACGATGCACCAGTGTGTCGCCGCCCAGCCGGGGGTCGTCCCATGCCGCTGCCTGCGGAATGCGCGCCTTCGCCGCATTCCATTTGCGTAGTGCTTCTTTGATCGCCGGGTTATTTGCCAGCACGCCCGCCGTCACCTCGCTGAGGGGGAGGCCATTGCTTCGAACAGAGCGAGCATCGTTCTCGCCCGCGTCCGCAGTCTGCAGAGATAAAGTTAAAGTTAGATTAAGTAATAAAAGGTAAGTTGTTTTCATTGATCCAAGAGAACGGTTGAAGTTCCAGGCGCGCCAGCGAATGGGCACACCCCGGGCGTCAGCGTCCTTGGATCAGATGAGAAACGTGCAGAGCAGCGGAAGTCGCGGCGGCGAGAGTGCCGCGAATGTGAGGTCAGTTCCGATTACCGAGCGATCTTCCGTTAATTGGTGCAGCAGGACAAACCCCGTCGGTGCGCAGATCGTGTTGGTCGTTGATGCCGAATCACTCTTGGCGAGCGGCTGCGACGAAGGAGCTGTATTCTTCTGCGACGTGACGCAACACGTCATATTGCCACAGCACCGCGGCTGACAGGCCTTCTGACTTGGCGCGTTGACCAGGATGCACGATCGCGCGGCGGACCCCATGGGAGCCGCCATCAGCGCGACAGCCGTCGCCGCTGAAATCATGATCCTGCTCAGCATCGAAGTTCGTATAGCACAAGTTAGACTGCCCGTCGAAGCAAACCGTTCAGCGCTCTTGTGCTCCTACTTCTGCTTTTTCCGCGCGATGGCTAAGAAACTTCACTCCTTGCGCGCATCGTTTTCGTTGGCAATTTCTTCAAGCCATTTGCAATAATGGTGGTTATAATTCACTCCTCAACCATCAGAAACAGTTATGAAAGATGACAATTTGCAATCTATAGCGAAAAAGCTCGTTGCACCGGGGAAGGGGATCCTGGCAGCGGATGAAAGCACGGGGACGATCGAAAAGCGTCTAAAAAGCATCAACGTTCCTTCTACCGAAGAAAACCGGCGTGCATATCGTGAGGTCCTATTTACCACGAAAGGCGCCGGCGAATTTATTAGCGGCGTGATTCTCTTCGACGAGACGATTCGGCAGAAGACGAGCGACGGACGCACTTTCGTCAAGGCACTGGAGGATCAAGGGATCATTCCAGGGATTAAAGTGGACAAGGGCGCCAAGGCGATGGCGAATTTTTCGCGTGAAAAAATCACGGAAGGTCTCGACGGATTGCGCGAACGGCTGGCGGAATATCGAAAACTTGGCGCGCGTTTTGCAAAATGGCGTGCCGTGATTGCGATTGGCGACAACATCCCCACGCGGACATGCATCGACGCGAACGCGGAAGCCCTGGCGCGTTATGCGGCGCTATGCCAGGAAGAGGACCTGGTGCCAATTGTCGAACCAGAAGTGCTTATGGATGGTACACACACGATTGAACGGTATTTCGAAGTCACACAGCAGACACTAGAGAGCGTATTTCACGGTCTGTATGAGCACCGGGTTGCACTCGAAGGGATGCTACTGAAACCGAATATGGTTCTTTCAGGAAAAGATTGTCCGCAACAAGCCTCGGTGAAGGAAGTAGCGGAGGCTACTGTGCGCTGCCTGAAACGCGTGGTTCCGGCCGCTGTCCCTGGTATTGTCTTTCTTTCCGGTGGACAGACCGATCAGCAAGCCACCGAGCATCTCAACGCAATGAATCAGCTGCCTGATTTGCCTTGGCAGTTGAGCTTTTCCTACGGGCGCGCACTACAAGCCCCAGTACTCAAAACTTGGAAAGGCGATCAGGCGAACGTGGCCAAAGCGCAAGAGGCGTTCCATCACCGAGCTTGGTGCAATAGCAAAGCGCGCTTCGGTAAATACACCGAGGACATGGAGACTGCGAAGGCAGCGTGACGCGCCAAAGGTTGCCTGATTAGGTCAAACCGTCGCCAGGCCGGAACGCTTTCGTTTTCGCATCTTGAGATTCAACATTTCGACGAGTAGTGAGAACCCCATTGCGAAATAGGTATACCCCTTTGGAATATGGAAACCCACGCCTTCTCCAATCAGATTTACACCAATTAAGAGAAGAAAACTGAGCGCCAGCATCTTCATGGTAGGATGCCGATCAATGAACCGACTGATTGGCTCGGCAAAAATCATCATGACCGCGACCGCCAGAATCACGGCGACAATCATCACGGCGATCTCGTCTACCATTCCCACGGCGGTGATTACCGAGTCGAGCGAAAAAACAGCATCGAGCAAAGCGATCTGAAGCAGAACCGCCGAGAAAGAGGCGCGAATCGCTCCGGTGCCGTGTTTGTCGCCGCCTTCAATTCGGTGGTGAATTTCGCGTGTGCTCTTGGCCAGTAGGAAAAGGCCGCCTGCAATCAGGATCAGTGCCCGGCCGGAGACCCCAAAAGTCCCGACGGCAAATAGAGGCTCAGTCAACCTCATGATCCACGAGAGGGTTAGCAGCAAAAGCACTCGCATAATCATCGCCAACGCCAACCCCAAAAGGCGGGCTTTTTTTTGCGATTTATCCGGAAGCCTTCCGGCAACGATCGAAATAAAAACGATGTTATCGATCCCAAGAACGATTTCGAGCGCTGTCAGTGTGAGCAACCCGATCCATATTTGTGAGTCTAAGATCCATTCCATTTTTCCTCTTTCCGTTCAAATAGGGCAAAGTTCATGAATAGGTACATCCTATCGAAACAATCAAACTCCGGCCTTAGTGACCGAATTGTTGACGCTCAAGCTAGAGTATGGCCATTGGGGAAAACCGGATCTCGGAAAATTTTCTTGGAACAACGTTTGCTCGTGTTGATTAATTTCTAGCCAGATCGTAACGCAGCGTGCGAGTCTGCCAAGAAACCTCCATGATCTACACTTGCCCAATGCATCCGGAGGTCGAGCAGGATCATCCGGGAGCATGCCCAAAGTGCGGGATGACACTTGAGGCGAAGGCCGTCGGCGGAGAGGAACACGAGCACGGGGAAACGCGATCACTATCTCGAAAGTTCTGGATCGCGCTCGTTCTTACGATCCCGGTGCTATTCCTGGCGATGGGTCATGCCATTCCCGGCTTGGAGATTGATTCAATCATTCCAAAGCAAATCGGAAAATGGATCGAGCTTGCCCTAACAAGTCCAGTGGTTCTTTGGGCCGGCGGGTTCTTCTTCACGCGCGCGTGGCAGTCGATTGTTAATCGCAGCCTCAACATGTTCACGCTCATCGCTGTGGGCGTTGGCGCGGCCTACTTTTACAGCGCTGTTGCGGTGATTGTGCCTGGAATATTTCCCGCTTCTTTCCGACGCCACGGAGAAGTTGATCTTTATTTTGAAGCAGCAGCGGTGATTACGACTTTGATCCTGCTGGGGCAACTGATCGAGGCGAGAGCGCGAAGTCGGACCGGCCATGCGATCAGAGCGCTGCTTGGCCTTGCTGCGAAAACTGCGCACCGAGTTCGCGATGGCCAGGAAGAGGAAATCGCAGTGGACAAAATCCGAAAAGGCGACGTGCTCCGAGTACGGCCGGGGGAGAAAGTGCCAATCGACGGTGAGATCGTCGATGGAAAAAGTAACATCGACGAATCGATGATCACGGGCGAACCAATGCCGGTAAGCAAACAGGCAGGCGAGAAAGTGATTGGCGCAACTGTGAATCAGACGGGCTCGTTTTTGATGCGCGCGGATCGCATCGGTTCAGAAACCGTTCTCGCACAAATCGTGCAGATGGTGGCCGACGCACAGCGCAGCCGCGCCCCTATTCAGAAACTCGCTGACACAGTGTCCGGTTATTTTGTTCCAGCAGTTATCGGCGTTGCGATCGTTACGTTTGTCATTTGGTCCATTGTCGGACCTGCGCCGGCGATGACTTATGGATTGGTCAACGCTGTCTCGGTCCTGATCATTGCATGCCCATGCGCCCTCGGCCTAGCAACACCGATGTCAATCATGGTCGGCGTCGGTCGCGCTGCACAAGCTGGGATCCTGGTAAAAAACGCGCAGGCGATCGAGGTCACTGAAAAAGTCACCTACCTGGTTACGGACAAAACAGGCACACTGACAGCCGGTAAACCGGAGGTAGTCAGCCGGATCGCAGCGAATACCATCAGTGAACGCGATCTTTTGCAGATTGCGGCATCGGTGGAATCCCAGAGCGAGCACCCGCTTGCGCGGGCGATCGTAGAGCGCGCAAAACAGGAAAAGATTGAATTGCGCAGCGTAACCGATTTTCAGTCCACGACCGGCGGCGGAGTGTCCGCTAAACTTGACGGCTACGTAATCCTCGTCGGCAAAGAAAAATTTCTGACCGATTCGAATGTTAGATTCCCAGACCAGCTGGTGCAAGAAGCTCGTCGCCTACAAGAAAGAGCGCAAACTACAGTCTGGCTCGGGATAAGTGAAGACGCTGTTGGGGTTCTGGGTATCGCAGATCCGATCAAGCCGAGCAGCAGGGAAGCGGTCCGCGAGCTTCACAAGATGGATCTCAAAATCATCATGTGCACGGGTGACAATTTGCGGACAGCTGAATCTGTTGCGCGCGAGCTAGGCATCGATGAGTTCAAGGCCGAAGTAATGCCGGATGAAAAAATCGAAATAGTAAAAAAGCTCAAATCCGAGGGTGCGATCGTTGCGATGGCCGGGGATGGAATCAATGACGCGCCTGCACTTGCCGCGGCAGACGTCGGAATTGCAATGGGCACGGGTACCGATGTGGCGATCGAGAGCGCCGGCATCACGCTCGTGAAAGGTGACTTAACGGGAATCGTCAAAGCGATCCACGTTAGTCGCGCTGTGATGCGAAATATCCGGCAAAATTTATTTTTTGCGTTTATCTATAACGCGCTAGGCGTACCGATTGCCGCCGGTGTGCTTTATCCGTTCTTTGGACTGCTTCTGAGTCCGATGATCGCCGGGGCTGCTATGAGCTTCAGTTCGGTCTCTGTTATCTTGAATGCGCTTCGCTTGAGATCGGCTAAATTGTGAACGATACCTATGCGTTCACAAGGGATCAGTGTCTCTGCGATACAAGAGCGAGTCACAAGGCTTACTAGCAAGTGCAACTCTTACCGCAATTGCACGCTTTACCATCGTTCATCGGGCAATTCTTACCGGTCTTCTGACAGCTAGGCTTGTCTGCCGCGAACCCCACCGTGCAAATTGCGGCCGCCAGGATCGAAAACAAGATTTTGAGATAAGGCTTCATGCGCAACGGTCGCTCGTAAGCATTGCGAAAGCCAGTCATAATTCCGATCTGGCAAGCGCGAGAAGCTTCCGTTGTCACAATTCGTCCGGCAGTTTCACAACGCGGCGCTAATCCCAGCCTTGCGCGGCCTTCGCTTCGCGCATCTGCGGCAGCGAGCAGCCCTGGTTGATGATACGCAACGCTTGTAGGGCGCTCCGCCTGCTGGTCACGAACGGCAAGCGACGCGCTTGCCCTACAACGATTCGTCCGGCAGTTTGCTTGCCAAGCCGATAGCTTTAGCAAAGGCTGGTCGTACAAATGGCAAAGACATTTTTCATCACCACGGCGATCGATTACACCAATTCGCCACCGCACATCGGACACGCTTACGAGAAAGTGCTGGCCGATGTGATCGCGCGCTATCATCGGCTCAAGGGTGACAATGTTTTTTTCTTAACCGGTGTTGATCAACATGGCCAGAAGGTGCAGCAATCCGCCGCTAAAGCGGGTGTTCCTCCAGCTGAATTCGTGAAGGAGATCACGCAGAAGTTTATTGATCTTTGGAAAAAACTGGATGTGAAGTACGACGAATGGGCCGAGACAACTAGCGAGCGTCACAAGAAAGTCGTTCAAGGAGTTTTGCAACGCTTGTTTGATGCGGGCCAAATCTACAAGGACAAACAAGCAGGTCACTACTCAATTCGTCAGGAGCAATTTCTCACAGACAAAGAACGCGGTCCCGATGGCGAGTTCGGCTCCGAGTGGGGACAAGTCGAGTTTCGCGAAGAAGAGAATTATTATTTTAAGCTCAGTGATCACAAAAAGTGGCTGCTCGATTATCTCGAGAGACGAAAAGACGCCGTCATTCCCGATTTTCGTCAAACGGAATTGCGAAATGCTGTGGAGAAACTCGGCGGCGATCTCTGCATTTCGCGTCCGAAATCGCGCCTCAACTGGGGCATCGAACTTCCGTTCGACAAAGATTTCGTCAATTATGTCTGGTTCGACGCCCTAACGAACTACATCAGTTTCGTTGGCTACGATCCAAACATCGACACCTACGAAGGGCAATCACAAGAGTTTCGTGATCGCTGGCCAGCGCTGCAGATCATCGGTAAAGACATTCTTGTTCCAGCGCACGGCGTCTACTGGCTCATCATGCTGCACGCGATTGGATTTCCAGACGAAGCAATGCCGCAACTGCTCGTCCATGGCTGGTGGAATCTCGGGGGCGCAAAGATGAGTAAGAGTGCGGGCAATGTTATCGATCCATTTATTCTCGCCGACAAATACGGCGCCGAAGCGGTTCGGTATTATCTAATCAGTGAAATTGCGACCGGAAACGACGCGGATTTCAGGGAGGAATTCGTGGTCGCACGATATAATCAGGATCTTGCAAACACGATAGGTAATCTCGTGAATCGAACGCTCAACATGACCCACCGTTTTCGAGGTGGTACGATTAAATCAATCGGTCTTATAACGCTATCGGAAAGCGAAGTACGGTCTCACCTGCAAACTTGGTCTAGCGACGAATTTAAAGGCGGTCAAACATTCTACAAAGAAAAGTTCGCTGACTTTCGTCCATCGAATGCTTTGAGCGCGCCCCTGGCAAGGGCGCTTGCTTGTAATGCGCTTGTAGAAATTAGTGCACCTTGGAATCTGGCGAAGGACAAGCAGCAGGAAGAATTACTGGACGCGGTTCTCTATCATCTCACTGAATCCCTTCGCATCATTGCCATTTGGATTTCACCAGTAATGCCTCGAGCGGCCCATGGAATCTTCGATCAACTGAATTGGAAGATGGAATTGAGCAGAAAAGAAGAACGGTTTTCACTCGCAGATGCGGAATGGGGGAGACTGCCGGATGGGCATGTCGTTGGCAAACCGGTTCCGTTGTTTCCACGGATCGACCTGGGCGAGGGTGTTTGACACAAACGCCTGCAACCTAATCCAGATTTTGTAGGGCGCCGCTGCGAGACGCTGACTACTGCGTGCATTCTTCAAATGCAGCGGGCTCACCGCGCAGATATGCGAGAACTTCACCGGCGAAATGCAGCGAGCCGGTAATCAAGATTGGATGTGGTCTAGAGCGCGCAAGATCCAGTGCTTTACCAATTGATGAAGTGATGGAGTGGGGGAGTGCTGGTCTAATTTTTGCCAAAACGTTTGCTAACTCTCCTGGATCGGCGGCTCGTTGGCTTTGAATCTTCGGAAGCACAACTGAGTCAGTAATTGGCACGAGCGCTTCGCAAATTTCGCACAGGTTCTTGTCGGAAAGAATCGCCAGGATCAGTGTCGCCCGCTGAGCACCGAACATTTCGCGCCATGTTTCTGCAAGCATTCGTGCGGCGGCGGGATTATGCGCGCCATCGATGATGGTGCGTTCGTCCCATCGTTGGAAACGCGCCGGCCAATCGATGGACTCAAGTCCCCGTGCAATCGCTGAGTCGTCGACATCGATTTTTACTGCGCGAAGCGCGGCAACTGCAAGAGCCGCATTTTCTTTTTGATGCGACCCAGCGAGTGCGATGGGAGTTGCATCATAAAGATTAGTTACGAACTGCAATGGCGCATTGCATTCGGTAGCGCGCGCACGAATCTCTTTTTCGGCGTCCGGACGCTGAGAGGCAGAAACAACAGGTACACCTGGTTTGATAATGCCAGCTTTTTCAGCGGCGATTTCGGAAAGTGTTTTGCCCAGCCATTTTTCGTGATCGAAATCGATCGGCGTGATCACCGAAACATTTGATGGGATTGCATTCGTGGCATCGAGGCGGCCACCGAGACCAGTTTCCAGGACAACGATCTCGACCTTCGCATCCGAGAAGTGCTTGATGGCTAGCGCGGTCACCACCTCGAAGAATGTGGGATGCGGATCCCAGGTCGCGACAAGATTGCGGATAGTCGTCAGGCCATGTGCGACCGCATCTTCAGAAATCGGGTCACCGTTTACCCGAATGCGTTCGCGAAACGTGACCAGGTGAGGAGACGTGAACAGGCCAGTGCGATATCCTTGAGCCCGGCAAATCGAATCGATCATGGCACAAACGGAGCCCTTGCCGTTTGTTCCAGCGATGTGAATGACCTTCCAAGGAATGGCGGCTTCGGAGTCGCCGAGGGTGACCTGGAGATCGCCCCTCCTTGAAAGTTCGTCGAGCAAGCGCTTGATGTTTTCCAAGCCGAGCTTGATCCCGAAGCGTTGCAGGCTGTAAAGCCAGGCGAGCGCTTCATGTTACGTTAAAGGAGGTCGCGTCACAGCCTCCATCGCTTTGCTACGGCGTGCCAGGAACGCCCTCCCACGTTCACGGCGCGACAGTGAAGTAATTGAGCAATCGACTGATCTGCTCGCGCATTTTTTTGCGGTGCACAATCATGTCGATCAAACCGTGCTCCTCGAGAAACTCAGCAGTCTGAAATCTCTCGGGTAGGTCCTGATGCGTGGTTTCCCTGATAACACGAGGACCCGCGAAACCGATCATGCTTCTTGGTTCGGCGATAATTACGTCGCCCAGCGATGCAAAGCTTGCCATGACACCGGCGGTCGTCGGATTTGTCAGGACCGAAACATAAGGAAGCCTGGCTTCCGCGTGACGAGCGAGTGCGCCGCTCGTCTTGGCCATCTGCATCAAGCTCAACATTCCTTCGTACATACGAGCTCCGCCGGACGCGGCAACGATGATCACTGCGCAGCGCTCGGCGGTTCCATATTCAATTGTGCGCGTGATTCTCTCGCCGACGACCGAACCCATGGTGGCCGCGAGAAACCCAAAATCCATCACCGCGATCGCGACCTTGTGGCCATCAAGAACACCGTGGCCGCTGATTACTGCATCAAGAAGGCCAGTGCGTTCCTGATAGCTCTTTAGCCGATCTTTGTAGCTGACCATTCCCTGGAAGCGCAGGACGTCCACTGATTTCAGGCCGGCATCCATTTCCACAAAAGAGTCCGGGTCCAGAAGGTTCTGAATTCGCTCCTTGGCCGGTTGCGCAAAATGATAATCGCAGCGTGGACAGACTCGCTGGTTCTGCGCGAGCTCGATTTCCGGAACGACCTCCGAACACCCGGGGCATTTTTGAAAAAGCCCGCGCGGAATTTCCTTCTTCTTCCCGCCTTCTGCCTTGATTGCCGGTTTTTTGAAAATCGCCATTACAATTTATGCGCGTGCCGCCGTGGCCGCGTAAACAGAGATTGCGCCCGCGCGTTTCAATACACGCGCGCACTCACTGAGCGTAGAGCCTGTTGTAAGAACATCATCGACTAACAACACATGCAAGCCTCGCACGTCCGAGTTCCTTCGTAAACGAAACGCGTTATGTAAATTTTCCATTCGCTCCGCGCGATCGAGCGCGGTTTGCGTGGTTGTGTAACGAACGCGCTTTAGCATGGGTTTGCATGGAATCGAGACCCGCGCGGCGAGCAATTCAGCAAGCAGACTCGCTTGATTGAATCCGCGTTCCCGCTGGCGAGTTGGATGCAATGGCACGGGCACGATCATGTCAAATTGGCGTACGCGAAGACGTTCGTCGTCAAACGCTGCGCAGAGCCAACGTGCCACGAGATGTCGCAAGTGAACCTGATGCCCGTACTTAAATTCGTGAATGATCTGTCGAACGATACCCCGGCCACGGTACGCGGCCACTGCTGCATCAAAATAAATGGCGCGATGGGCGCAGTTGGCACAGGTGAACGCGGTTGCAATAGCGCCTTCGAAGGGCTCCGAGCATTGCTGGCAAAACGGCGCAACAATACGCATGGCCTTGGCTTCGCATTGCTCGCAGAGATATTCTCCAGCTCGAGTCTTGCCGCTGCAGAGCGTGCATACCGGCGGGTAAAGAAGCGATGCAGCCCTTCGAACAATTCAAACGTGCGAAGCGCGATCATATTTCAACCAGATGCGCATTAATATCCAGGTGAAGGCCGCCACGCCAAGTGGGATAATTCCCACCAGCATGTTCTTTCCTATCCAGGGAAGGGCAAGCGTTTGCTGACGCGCCAGCCGGCTAAAAGCGCCGCTGCTGAAGATCCACCCAGCGTGTAGCCCAATTGACAACCATAACGAGTGCGTAAGCACACGCGCGTCAGCGAGAATCCAGCCAATGAAAAATAATGTCGCCAGCGCGGAGGCCACCATCATCGGGTCCCCGATTCCATCAAGTGCATGAGCAATCGAATTGAAGCCGGACGCCCACGTGACTATCTCGGACGTCCGCTCCGGAGCTTTTAGGAAATGAACGGCGGCAAAGATTGCTGAAACCGCAAAAATCGCGACGTACTTCCGCCCGGTTCTCAGTAAGAGCCCTAAAACAATCCCGCGAAAAAAAGCCTCTTCAATGAATGGAACCGCTATCGATGCGGCAACCATCTTGCCGAAGCGAGCCCACGCAAAGCTGTGTCGAATCACATAAATGTGAAGCGTAATGAGTAGTATCCCCAAAAGGAGCAGGGGAACCACCGAGACTACAGCGCCTGCGCAGAGATCGCGGCCCCAACGCGAATTAGATTCAAGGCCCAGATCAGCCATGCTTCGCACGCGGCTTATTCGCAGCAACGGCCAGAGCAAAAGTACGGCGGCAACCAGGAGGGCGCGATGAAAGAATGTTTCGAAGTCGTACCTTACCAGAAAGGAAAATACACCGTGCGACGCAAGCGACTGAGCAGACCAAAAAAGAATTGGCGCGAGGGACGCTCCGACGACAACCGTCGCAGCAAAGTATGCCGCCAATTTAGCTACGTCTTTCAAGCTCGCTAATGTAAGATTTGCACTGCGATGCCGAATCAACACATATGGACGGACAGAAATCAAGACGGCAGAAAACGCGAAGTTCGCGCAACGAAGTTCGGCGGCGCGTGGCGGTTCCAGGCAAAAACTGCCGGCGATCTTGACTGGACCTACTATGATCGCCCCTTGCTGGAGGATCTGCTAACTTTGAAAGAAATCCTTTTTCGAAAATATCAACGTCGGCGTGCTTCAGTCGAGGACGTTGCTTCGATCGAGAAGGTGATTCAGGAGCTGCGTGCGAATGAATGATAGTGTAGCGCGAGCCTCCGGCTTGCGAGGGCAAAGATCGCAAGCGAGACGCATGCGCACCAAAATTCCAATGACTGAGTGGAATACCGAGAAGCTAATCGAGGCCGACAAACGGTTCATCTGGCACCCGTTTACGGACATGCCTGAATGGTGTGCCTTGGAGCACGAGCCGCTGGTATTGGTCGAGGGCCGTGGGGCGGTGCTGCGTGACAGCACAGGTCGTGAATACATCGATGGCAACTCATCTATCTGGACGAATATCCACGGGCATAACCACCCACACATCAATGCAGCAATCCGTCGTCAACTCGATCGCGTTGCGCATACTTCATTCCTCGGCTTCACGAACCCACCGGCCGTCGAACTCGCGCAAGCGATCGTCGGACTTTTCCCGGATAACTCGCTGAGCAGAGTTTTTTTCTCTGACGACGGCTCGACGGGAATCGAGGTCGCTTTGAGAATTGCCGATCAGTATTGGAAGCTCCGGCACTCCAGAAAGCATCATTTTGTTGCCTTTCAGAATGGCTATCATGGCGATACAGCTGGCGCGGCGAGCCTCGGCGCGGCGGCCATGTTCCAAATCGGCGCGACTCGCTGGAACTTTCCGGCGATGCAGGTTCCAAATATCAAGGCACTGGAAGCTCTTGCGCCGGCCGAAATCGCGAAAACCGCTGCAGTGGTGATTGAGCCGCTTATCCAGGGAGCGGCCGGGATGCGCCTGTGGGCCCCCGGTACGTTGAGAGCCGTTCGCGACTGGTGCACCCGGACCGATACCCTGTTGATTGTTGATGAAGTCATGACCGGATTTGGCAGAACTGGCCGGATGTTTGCGTCCGACCACGAAGGAGTGATTCCCGATATGATGGTAATGGCTAAGGGATTGAGTGGTGGATATCTTCCACTAGCTATTACTCTCGTAACTGAAAAAGTATTTTCAGCGTTTGATGGTTCGATAGAGGAAGGTAAAGCGCTTGCCTACGGGCACAGCTATACAGGAAACGCGCTTGCTTGCGCAGCCGCCAAGGCAAGCCTGGAGGTTTTCGAGACCGAACGAGTCTTGGAGGCTTTACAATCGAAAATCCAATATTTGACCTCGGCGCTGGCTGATTTGCAGAAGCTGCCGGGCGTAAAAGAAGTGCGACAGTGCGGGTTTATTGCCGGAATTGAGATCGAAGAATCGCCGAACGGGCTGCGGCCGCACCTGGCAACGGCTGTCTGTATGGAGGCGCGACGCCATGGGCTGCTAACCAGGCCCTTGAGGAATATCGTCGTTCTAATGCCACCATTATGCATCACAATTGATCAGTTAACTAAAGCCGTGGAAGCTCTTCGTGTGTCGATTGCCGATGTGTGGCAGCGTTCCGTTATCGCTGCAGGAAAAGATGCCGAAGAAATTACGGCTTGATCAGCTTCTGGTCGGGAAGGGCTTGTTTCCAAGCCGTGAGCAGGCACGACGCGCCGTGATGGCTGGCGACGTAAAGGTGGGCACTCGAATTGCCGCGAAGCCGTCCGAGCTCCTCGAAGAAGAAGCGCCGATCTCAATCAAGCCAGCGCGAAAATACGTCGGGCGCGGTGGGCTAAAACTGGAAAGCGCTCTCGACTATTTCAAGATCGAAGTGCGCGGAAAAACCGCGTTGGATATTGGCGCTTCCACCGGTGGTTTCACTGATTGCCTGTTACAACGTGGCGCCAAGAAAGTTTATGCGGTTGACGTTGGCCATGGGCAATTGGATTGGAAACTGCGCAACGATCCTCGCGTGATTGTTCTCGAAAAAATCAATGCACGATCTCTCACATACAGGCACGTGCCGGAGCTTGTCGATCTTTGCGTGATTGATGTTTCCTTTATCTCGCTGACCTTAGTCTTGCCAAGCGCGTTCGACTTAATAACTCCAACCGGCGTGATTCTTGCATTAATAAAACCACAATTCGAGCTGCAACGCGGGGACGTCGGCAGGGGCGGAATCGTTCGCGAACGAGAGCTGCAGCTTCGAGCCCAGGACAAGATCGTCGCGTTTGTTGCAAATTCAGACCACGTGGTGACTGAAATTGTGCCATCTGTCATTAAGGGCACAGACGGCAACCAGGAATTTTTCGCATGCATCCGAAGACGATCGGCATAGTCGCGCACCCAAGGAAATCGGGTGTTGGTGATCTGGTCAACGCAATCGCTCAGGAATTCAGCGGTTTTTCGATCACACCTTTGCTGGAGAAAGAAACAGCGCGCATTGCCGGACAGAAATCTGAGTATTCCATTACAGACCTTGGCGCTGCAGCGGATCTTCTGGTGGTGGCCGGGGGCGACGGCACGATCCTGCGCGTCGTTGGGCAGCTTGGCGAGGCCATAAAGCCGATTTTCGGTATCAACGTGGGTTCTTTGGGTTTCCTGACCACTGCTAGTTCTGCGACTTATCGCGAAGCAGTGGAATGCCTGGCAAAGGATCGGATCAATTTTAGCCAGCGCGCTCTGCTAGAGGCTCGAGTGAGACTCGGCGAGAAACAAACCGCTAAAATGCTCGCTCTAAACGACGCAGTATTGAGCCGCGGCGAACTTTCGCGTCTGGTGCTGCTGCACGCGCGAGTTAATGGCGAACCACTGACTGAGTTCAATGCCGACGGCTTGATTGTTGCGACGCCGACAGGCTCGACGGCGTACTCGTTATCGGCTGGCGGCCCGATCCTCGATCCAGAGTCGGGTGTTTTTGTGATCACGCCGATTTGCCCACATGTTCTGACAAATCGATCGATCATTGTCGCCGAGGGATCGACAATTGAGATCGAAGCGAGTGACCCGGACTATCCGGTTTTCCTAACTTTGGACGGGCGAAAACCGATCCACGTCGAGCGCGGATCGGTAGTGACCATTCGCAAAGCAAAAAAGACGCTGCCGTTGGCGTCACTGCCTGATGCTTCGTTCTTCAGCGTGGTGAGGCAGAAATTGAAGTGGAGCGGAAGTAACCTGTGAAACCCGGTTTTAGCAGCGTGAGCCGAGATAACCGTGAGTCGATTTCATATGACATATATTGTCTGATGTTATTGGGCTATTTCCGGCTGCTGCTTTTTAAAACGCATTGCTGACTCCCTTTCGATCGCCCGGTGTTTGGATTCTTGGAATTTGGGGTTACGACAGCTTCGCCGACCATGAGCCTTGACGTTGAGCTTCCGGCTGCTAGCGTCGGCCCCAACCTCAAGTTTTAGGACACGATGAATATTTCCCGCAGGGCTCTCCGTTGCTCGATTCTCGGCTTTTGCACGATTTTCACGTTGGCCATGCCTGCTCATGCGGCCCGGGAAGAACAAATGTCCGGCGGAATCCAAGAGATCATGTCCCCAGCAGAGTTTAAGGCCGCTGGCTTAGACAAGCTTTCGCCGGAGGAACTACAAAAGCTGAATGCCTGGCTACAGGGCTACCGAGACGTCACGGAAAAAACTGCTGCAAAGAAAGCTACGGCGGTCGCATCGCGTACCAAGCTCGATCTGCTCGTGAGCCGCGTCGATGGATCCTTTGACGGATTGACCGGCAGGACCGTGATCCATTTGGAAGACGGGACCGTATGGAAACAGGCAAACGCCGACGACCGGTTTCGTCCAAAAGTAACCGACCACCCGGCGGCGGTCGTCATTCACGGCGTTTTTGGTTATAAAATGCAACTTGAAGGCACCGGAGAGTTCTACGTCGATCCGGTTCGGCCGCGGTAAGGCGGTGGATTTTTCGTGGAATCGCGGAGCCCCGCTGCGCGCGTTTACCTCTGCCTTTTCCTTTAAGGACACGCGTCAGTGCTTTCCAGACGCAAGGCATACTAATCTAATCTCTTAAGGAGATTATTCCGGTGTATTACGAAAAAGTTTGTGAGCCGATCCAGCGGCTAAAAAGGCCGCGTTTGTCCACGATTTCGAGGCTTAGTTGCTTTATTCCAAGGGAAATTCGATCCGCTCTTCGGGTTCTCGCGGGACAAGACTGTTCCGCTCGATAATTCGCACGCAGGTGTTCCAGCGCAGAATCGCGTCATCATATCCAGGCGGACGAATCGATTCAGCTTTTTCGAACCAAGTCATCGCCTCGCGCAAAAGATCGTAAGCCTGAAACCGGCAGTCCGGCGTGTTCTGACGCAATTTCATTTTGGCCCGGCGTTCGGCCACGATCCCGGAATAATACGCGTGGTCATACGCTGATTTCATTCGCGAGAGCAACTCCTTGGTCTGCGTATCGCTGACGCCGTAACCTTTTTCAAAGCGGTCGGTCAACGCCAGCAATAGCGTAATCACTGCTTCTTGATTTTCGGGATCAACATGAAGGATATCGAGGCAAATGCTCTCTGCTTCACCGGGTTCGTTGAGCAACCGGTAGCGCTCGGCTTTTTCGAGCGCCGCCGGGATTGCGTCCTTATGGAGCGATTTTAGTTCGGGCATTGCTGGAACCGTAATGCGTTAAATCGTTAAACCGTGAATCAGCCAGAAAGCAAACCGAGTTACGAAGCTCGGTTTACGAGTTACGCTTTTTCTTCATCCACCTCCAGATCCAACCAAACGGATCGTAAAAGTCATCCACTACGCGTTCCTTCAGCGGGATAATTCCGTTATCGGTAATTTGAATGCTCTCGGGGCAAACCTTTGTGCAACATTTCGTGATGTTGCAGTACCCGATCCCCTGCGTGTTTCGCAATTCCTCGATGCGATCTTCGGTATCGAGCGGATGCATCTCCAGCGCGGCGACGTGAATCAAAAACCGTGGCCCGATGAATCTCTCATGCATTTGGTGATCGCGCAGCACGTGGCAAACGTCCTGGCAAAGAAAGCATTCGATACATTTCCGAAACTCCTGCACCCGATCAATGTCCTCCTGTTGCATTCGCCATGTGCCGTCGGGGGCATCGGGAGATCGCGGCTTAAACGGCTTGATTTTTCTCTTTACGCGAAAGTTCCAGGAGACGTCGGTGACCAGGTCCTTCAAGATTGAAAAGGCCTTCATCGGTTCAACTGTCACCGGTTTTTCCAGTGGAAGGTCGCTCAGTCGCGTCATGCACATCAGTTTGGGCATTCCGTTGACTTCCGCTGAGCACGAACCGCATTTGCCGGCCTTGCAATTCCAGCGGCAGGCCAGGTCCGGCGCCTGTGTCCGCTGAATATCATGAATCGCATCGAGCACCACCATCCCCTCGGCAACTTCCGTCGTGTAATCGCGAAACTCGCCGCCCTTTGCATCACCTCGCCAGATTTTGAATGTGGCCTTCATGGTTTTAACCACGGATAACGCAGATTACACCGATACAAAAACAATCCGTTCCATCCGCGCAATCCGTGGTCATTTTATTTCCTCAATGACTTGCTTCAAATACCCCGGCATTTCGGGCAACGGTTCCAAGCGAACGTTCATGGAACCATCTGCCGCTTTCGTAATCATCGTATTTACTTTCGCAAACTCCTCGTTCTTGTCCGGATAATCATCCCGGAATTGTGCGCCGCGACTTTCCTTTCTTTCGAGCGCCGCAAGGGTGATCGCTTCGGAAACGGTGAGCAGATTCTTCAAATCCAGCGCAGTGTGCCAGCCCGGGTTGTATTCACGGTTTCCAGTTACAGCGGCTCTTTCAGCGCGCTCCTTGAAACCGTCGAGGTTTCCGAGAGCTTCTCGCATTTCGCTTTCGTTACGCACAATTCCAACCAAATTCTGCATGGTGTCCTGCAAATCTTTTTGCACCTGGTAAGGACTTTCGTCGTTGCTTCGGTGGAATGGAGCGAGGGCTTCACGCGCGACGCTTTCAATTTTGTTATTGTCGATTTTGCCTAACGAATTGTCCTTGGCAAACTTTGCGGCAAATTCGCCCGCGCGTTTCCCAAAAACCAACAGATCGGAGAGTGAATTGCCGCCCAGACGGTTCGCGCCGTTGATTCCGGCAGCGCACTCGCCTGCGGCAAACAAGCCGGCTACGCGCGACATTTGCGTATCGGGATCAACGTGTACACCGCCCATGATGTAATGCGTCGTGGGGCCAACCTCCATGGGTTGTTCCGTGATGTCGATGTCGGCCAGTTGTTTGAACTGGTGATACATGCTCGGCAGTTTGCGCTTAATGTGTTCGGCTGCGTTCGGTAGCTTTTGTTTGATCCAGGAAATATCGAGATAAACGCCACCATGAGGGCTTCCCCTGCCCTCCTTGATCTCGCGCACAATACAGCGTGACACATGATCGCGGGTCAGCAGCTCCGGCGGACGCCGCGCATCTTTGCTCCCCTGACAATAGAGCCAGCCTTCCTCTTCGTTATCGGCGGTTTGAGCGCGATAATTTTCTGGAATCGCATCGAACATAAAACGGCGACCCTCTTTGTTTGTTAGAATCCCTCCTTCGCCGCGCACGCCTTCCGTCACCAAAATTCCCATGACACTCGGAGGCCATACCATGCCGGTGGGATGAAATTGGATGAACTCCATGTCGATCAGACCGGCACCCGCGTTATACGCGAGCGTGTGACCGTCGCCAGTGTATTCCCAGCTGTTGCTGGTAATCTTGTATGCCCGCCCAATTCCACCAGTGGCCAGTACCACCGCTTTGGCACGAAAAATCTTGAAGCGTCCGCGTTCGCGCTCGTACCCAAATGCTCCGACCACGCGATCGTCGTCTTTGAGGAGCGACAGAATGGTGTGCTCCATATAAACATCGATGCCTTGGTGCACGCCGTGGTCCTGCAGAGTGCGAATCATTTCCAAGCCTGTGCGATCGCCCACATGCGCGAGGCGCGGATATTTATGTCCGCCAAAGTGTCTTTGCAGAATGCGGCCATCTTTCGTGCGATCGAACACCGCGCCCCACGCTTCGAGCTCTCGGACGCGATCAGGCGCTTCTTTCGCGTGCAACTCCGCCATTCGCCATTGATTCACGTATTGCCCGCCGCGCATGGTGTCAGCGAAATGCACCTTCCAGTTATCCCGCTCGTCGACATTCGCGAGCGCAGCAGCAATTCCGCCTTCGGCCATAACCGTGTGCGCTTTGCCTAACAACGATTTGCAAACAAGGCCGACGCGCACTCCGGCGGCAGAGGCTTCAATCGCAGCGCGCAGACCCGCACCTCCAGCGCCAATCACCAAGACATCGTGTTCCAACGTTTCGTAATCGGGCATGGGATCGGTTGAAGCGTTAAACAGTTAAAGAGTTGAAGCGTATACCCTGGAAAACGGACTTCGCTTCATCGCTTAAACAATTCTGAAATCATGCCAAACGCCCATCGCACACAGCCGCACATAAAGATCAGCAAAACCGACCCAGAACAGACTCAGCCACGCCCAGAGCATGTGACGACGATTAAAACAGCTCACGCACGTGTAAGCGCGATAGCATGTCGGCGATTTGGAAAACTGATCCAAAAAACCGCCGGCCAGATGTCGCAGCGAATGACAACCAAAAGTATAGCCCGCTAGCAGGACGACATTAATTGCCAAAACGATTGTGCCAACCCCGATCCCAAATCCGTCCGAAAACCATAGCGCTTTCCAGACATCATAGGCCAGAACCAAAAGGAATAAGAACGCGAGGTAAAGAAAGTAGCGATGAACGTTTTGCATGATGAGGGGAAACGAACGCTCACCCCAATAGCTTTTGCGCGGCTCACCAACCGTGCACGCGAGAGGATCAGCCCAGAACGCCTTGTAGTAAGCGCCGCGATAGTAATAGCAGGTCAGGCGGAATCCGCCTGGGGCCCAAAGAACGAGCAGTGCGGGAGAAAAGATTAACCAGGCCGGCCACCAGTCAGGCTTCGGCCCGAACCAGCTGTGGGGCGAGTCACCGAGAATTTCCGGCGAATAAAATGGCGAGATGTAATTGCCAAAAAAGTAATTCTGTCCCTGAAAAGCGGCCCATGTTGAATAAACGATGAACGTTGCCAGCCCGATAAATACAAGCAAAGGCTGGGTCCACCAGACATCGGCTCGCATGGTCTCGCCGAACGACCGGCGCGGCAGCGCTGTCGTACCATTCATTGACTGTCTGCTCCTTCTACCGGCAGCTTTGCCTTTTTCCATGCTTCCCAACTACCGGGAACATTCCACAGATCGGTGAACCCTTGCGGCTTCAGGATACTGGTAGCGATGCTCGCTCGATAGCCGCTGCCGCAGTAAACAGCCGTCGGTTTGCTGCGATCGAGTTCGGCCATTCGCTTGGCAAGTTCCGGGACAAAAATGTGCTGCGCACTGGGCACATGCCCTTTCTTCCATTCGCCGGGTGACCGCACATCGACAATCTGCAGCGAATCCTTCCGCTCATTCAGCTCGTGCACGCTCATCTGGCCGATTCTTTCGAGCGGAAATCCCGCCGCGTCCCATGCTTTCATTCCACCGATCAGATATCCGGCGAATTTTGTATAGCCGGTGCGTACGAAGAGGCGCACGATTTTTTCGAGATCATCGTCGCTCTCCATGACGAGAAGGATCGGTTTTTCCGGATCAAGCATCCAGCCCGCCCAGATGGAAAGAATTGGCGTGCCGCCAATGTTGAGCGCGCCGGAAATATGGCCGCCTCCAAACGCAAGCATGGTGCGCACGTCTACGAGAACACCAGCCTTTTTATCAATCGCCTCCTTGAATGCCTTGGGTGGAAGACTGGGCACCCGTGGAAGGTTTCCAAGCACTTTCGGTCCCTGCGCATTCACTCTTTTCATGACCGGATAATAATGCGGGACCGGCGGCGCACTTTTGATCGCAAAATCAGTGAAACATTGCGAGTCAGTGAATTGCAAAAATTTATTAAATCTCCGCTCGTAACCGATCGTGCTGCTCAATCGCGCTCCAATGTCGGCGCCGCAGGGCGACCCGGCGCCGTGATTGGGGTAGATCATCACGTGATCGGGCAGCTTCAAATAGAAGTCGTGCAATGTGTGAAACTGTTGTTCCGCGAGTTGCTTGGTGTGTTTGTCGCCTAACAAGTCCGGCCGACCAGCAGACGAAACAAAAAGCGAATCGCCAGTGAGGATTGCCCAAGGCTCGTCCGGATGATCTGTTTCGGCCAGCAGATAGGACATGTGCTCCGGCGTATGCCCCGGAGTATGGCGCGCTGTTACGAGCACTTCGCCAAATGTGAACCGATCGCCGTCCTTTATTTTTTCAGGTCCGAAGCCGTACTCAGCCCCGCCTTCCCCGCTGGCATAAATCTTTGCCGATTCAAGACGCGCACAAAGCTCGCGAGATCCGCTGACCAAATCGGCATGAATATGCGTCTCAAAGATATGCGTGATGGCGAGCCCCGCTTCGCGTGCCATCTCAACATAAATCTCAACATCGGCTCTCGGATCGAAAATCGCCCCGACTCCTTCGTCATCATCACCGAGCAAGTACGAAAGTTCGGCGATGCCTTCGGTCTGAATCGTTTTAAAAATGAGCGACATCGAAGCATTTAACCCGAACGTGTCGTGAAGTTCAACAAGATCAACATCGCCATAATGTAGTCGCCTCGCTGTGTCGAGGCGTTCCTGAAACGCCGCGAGGCACAGCCGCGGCTACAACTTCACCGTCACCTCGATCGGCAGGAGGTGATTAATCATATAGGTGCCTCGATCAGGATCGCGATGCACCGGTTGAGTCTGGCCGAGCGAATCCGTTGCGCGAGCAATGAGCGTTCGCTTTCCCGGCGCGCTGGGCGTTTTCCAATTAAATTCCCAAAGCCGCCACGCGTTCGGTTTGGATGCGCCAAGCAGGCTTGTTTCGCACCATGTTGCTCCGCCATCTGTGCTGAGTTCGACTTTTGTGATTTCACCATCGCTCGTCCAAGCTGCGCCATGAACGCGCACGTTGGAACTTGAAGGCACGGTTTCACCTTGAGCTGGCTTCGCGATTTCCGCCTTGATTTGCATCTCGGCAACCGGAACGAGTTCGCCAATGTCCCCTCGCCTCTTCCAGTATGCGTAATCGATGGTCTGATAATAGCCTCCAAACGCTTGGTCCGTAACAATCACGCGCTGCAGCCATTTAATCGAGGCCATCGCGTACCATCCGGGCACAATGGCCCGAACAGGAAAACCGTGTTGTGGCGGAAGTTCGCCTCCATTCATCTTGTACGCGAGCAAAACGTCCGCACGTGCTTTGCTTACGGGGATACTACGCGCAAAAGTCAATTCACCTGGGGGACCTTTCGGATCCTCGAGCATACCGCAGTCCGCTCCTTGGAGAACGACTTCGCGTGCGCTTGACTTAACCACGGCCCGATCGAGCAAGGCCGATAACGCCACACCGGTCCATTCAGCAGTGCCAACCGCGCCCAGTCGCCATTGAACTCCTTTTACCTTTGGCTCGAGAAAATCCCTATTGTTCCCCGCACACTCTAAGGTCACTGGAATCGCGCGCGGCTCCAATTTGACCAATTCCTCATAATTAATCACGAACGGTCTTTCCACTTCGCCTTCCACGTGCAGCCACCACGCATCCCTGTCGATCTTCGGAATCGGAAAATGTGTTCGGACGTAGAATGATTTAGTCGGCGTAACGAAGGTATCCACCGTTTCAAATGGCATCTCCACGTTAAGCGGTGCTGTGCTGTGAACGATCCTTCCATCAGGCAATTTGGTGGCATTTGGTTCCATGAAGTCTTCTTACACCGTGTTCCTAGTCGCGCCGCTTCGGCTGCATCGGGATCGCAATGTCGTTCTCTGCTGCGAATTCGATCGCGCGCGAGTAGCCGGCGTCTGCGTGACGGAGAACGCCTGTGCCTGGGTCGCTGGTGAGAACGCGCTCAAGACGGCGTTTGGAGTTCTCGGTACCGTCGGCGACGACCACCATCCCGGCGTGCTGCGAAAACCCGATGCCAACGCCGCCGCCGTTGTGGATCGACACCCAGGATGCGCCTGCCGCCGTGTTAATCAGCGCATTGAGCAACGGCCAATCTGCGATCGCGTCGCTGCCGTCGACCATTCCTTCGGTTTCGCGATTAGGTGATGCGACCGAGCCCGCGTCGAGATGATCGCGTCCGATGACAATGGGCGCTTTGATTTCGCCGCGTTTCACCAGTTCGTTCATGGCCACGCCGAACTCCGCGCGTTCGCCGTATCCGAGCCAGCAGATCCGCGACGGCAAGCCTTGAAACTGAATTCGCTCACGCGCGAGCTTCATCCAGCGAGCGAGCGTTTGGTTTTTCGGGAACAATTCGAGCGCGAGCTTGTCGGTGCGGGCAATATCGTTGGGATCGCCACTCAATGCGACCCAGCGAAACGGGCCGCATCCTTCGCAAAATAGCGGGCGAATGTATTCGAGAACAAATCCGGGAATATCGAAAGCGTTTTTGACTCCGGCTTTTTTTGCCTGCGCGCGAATATTATTTCCGTAATCGAAGGTTACCGCACCTTTCTTTTGCAGGGCGAGCATGGCTTCGACATGCACGGCCATCGACTGCATCGCGCGATCGATATATTCGTCGGGATTTTTCTTGCGTAACGCAAGTGCGTCGTCGAGCGACATTCCGTTAGGCACATAACCGTTCAACGCGTCATGCGCGCTGGTTTGATCGGTGAGAATATCGGGAACGACTCCACGTCGGACTAATTCAGGCAAAACATCGGCACAATTGCCGACAAGGCCGATCGAGAGCGATTTCCGATCCTTGCGCGCTTGCTCGATCAATGTGAGCGCTTCATCCAGCGAGTACGCGATCTTGTCGCAGTATCCGCTTCTCAGTCTCTTCTCGATCCGGGAAGAATCGACGTCCACTCCGAGAAATACCGCGCCGTTCATGGTCGCCGCCAACGGTTGAGCGCCGCCCATCCCGCCGAGCCCCCCGGTCAGGACGAATTTTCCATCAAGCGACCCGCCGAAATGTTTGCGTCCGGCAGCGGCGAACGTTTCGAACGTGCCTTGCACGATTCCCTGACTGCCGATGTAGATCCAGGACCCTGCAGTCATTTGGCCGTACATCGTTAGGCCGAGACGCTCGAGGCGATTGAACTCCGCGTAGTTGTTCCATTGACCGACAAGATTTGAATTGGCGATCAGAACGCGCGGCGCTTCCTCGTGCGTCTTGAATTTGCCTACCGGCTTCCCGGATTGAACGAGGAGGGTCTCGTCGTTTTCGAGTTCGCGCAGCGATCGGACAATTGCGTCGAAAGCTTCCCAGCTTCTGGCGGCGCGGCCAGTGCCGCCGTAAACCACGAGTCGGTCGGGATCCTCTGCGACGTTCGGATCGAGGTTGTTCATCAACATCCGCATCGCGGCTTCCTGATGCCAACCTTTGCAGGTTCGCTCGCTGCCCCGCGGAGCGTGGATAATTCTTTTTCCACTCATAACTGTTCGTCCTCGCTATCAAAATCGCCGCTACGAATCGCTTCGGCAACACGCGCGATGTCGTTCGCGAGCGACCGGTCGTGTGTTAGTGGCGGCGAGAATTTGCGAACAGTGGCAAAAGCGCGTTCCACACCCGCGCCGCTTTTCAAGGGGCGCCGATGTTCCAAGCCTTCAGCAGCGGCGAGCAATTCGATCGCCAGCAGGTTTTCCGCAAGATCGACGATCGATCGCAATTTCAACGCGCTGGTCATTCCCATGGAAACGTGGTCCTCTTTTCCGCCCGAGGTTGTGATGTTGTCAACGCTCGCTGGATGCGCAAGCACGCGCGCTTCGTTAACCAGGGAGGCGGCCGCAACATGCGCGGTCATGAAACCTGATTCGAGGCCAGGTTGCCGGGCGAGAAATGCGGGAAGGCCTTCACTCTTATCCGGATTAACGAGCCGATCCGTTCGGCGTTCGGTCATGCTCATGAGATCGACAATCGCGATTGCAGCGTAATCGAACGCAAGGGCGAGTGGCGCACCATGAAAATTTCCGCCCGAGATGACATCTCCACTTTCAGCGAAGACGAGTGGGTTATCAGTCGCTGACGCAGATTCGACCAGCAGCACATCTTCGCAGTGCGACAACGCACCGCGTACCGCACCATGCACTTGAGGCATGCAACGCAGGCTGTAGGCGTCCTGGACACGCGGATCGCCCTTTAGATGCGACTGACGAATTTCGCTTCCCTGCAGGAGTGTCAGCAAATGTTTTGCCGCGGCTCTTTGGCCAGCATGCGGCCGGGCGTCTTGCAACCGAGCATCAAACGCAGCGGGAGTACCTTTGAGTGCTTCGAGGCTCATGGCCCCCGAAACGTCTGTAAGCCGCGTAAGCCGCTTTGCCCGGAGAAGTGCGAGCCCGCCAACCGCATGCATGGCCTGAGTTCCGTTTAATAAAGCCAGCCCTTCTTTTGCTTCCAGATTAGCCGGCTTTAATTTTGCACGGCGCAATGCTTCACCGCTTTCCATTCGTTCGCCTTCGAAAAACGCTTCGCCCTCTCCGATTAGCGTGAGTGCCTGATGCGCGAGCGGTGCGAGATCGCCACTGGCGCCGACTGATCCTTTTTCTGGAACGACTGGGTGCACGTGCCGATTCAGCATCTCGCCAAGCATTTCAATGAGCTCCAGACGAATGCCGCTGAAGCCAAGCGCCAGGACATTTGAACGCAGCAACATCATCGCGCGAACCTCGGGCTCGGAGAGCGGCTCGCCAATTCCACAGGCGTGGCTGCGAACAAGATTGAGTTGGAGCTTGCTCAACGCGTCGCGCGGAATGCGAACATCGGAGAGTTTACCAAAGCCAGTCGTTACGCCGTAAACGACCGAATCACGCGCAATGATTTCTTCGACAACTTTACGCGACGCCAGAACACGCGGCTTTGCGAGAGAGGAAACCTCAACTGCCTCGCCATCGAGTGCTACAGCTGCGATGTCGGAGAGTGCCAGGGCCTGGCCGTTTAATTCCATTCGCGGAGCTTAGCGGGAAAATGAGAAGATGAAAAGAGGTGGGCAGTGAACCGCATATGTTCTACGCGTCGCATGCGACGCGCGGGATCCGTAAGAAGAAAAAGGCCAGGTCGAAACACGACCTGGCCTCTTGGGCGAATCCGCCCACAATAAACAACCAGCCGCTGTTAATTATTTTTTGGCCGTCGGAGGTGGCGGCGCTTCCCTCGTTTGCGCACAAGCCCCGAGTCCCAAAGCGCTGGCCATTACGACCGCGATCATGATCACTTTCAAAAATTTCAATCTATATCGCCT
>Ga0137370_10000064_pt1 | contig 34749 bp, 34 predicted proteins | sample SagtaG_11_FD_104920 | JGI IMG/M metagenome (GOLD analysis project Ga0137370, IMG submission 104920) | Vadose zone soil microbial communities from Sagehorn Ranch, Mendocino, California, USA - Sage1_R_20_16 metaG | ecosystem: Environmental > Terrestrial > Soil > Vadose zone | place: USA... | reverse complement strand
CCGATTTTCGACATGGTCTTCGACTGCTTCTGGCGCGAGCAAGTCTACGAGCGGGTGCCGATGGAGAGCCTTGAAATCGAAGGGACGCCGACGGAATCGAGAGCGCAAGAAGGGGGAGACGAAGAGGGCTTGGAAGAAGCGATCGCGGAGACGATGGCTAATAACGACGTCCCATTGGAAGATCTGGAGGAGTTTTCGATTCCAACCTACAGCCCGCAGGAGCTGCTCAATCATAAGGACTTCAGCGAGATGGGCGTCGAGGAGAGCCGCGCCATCGCGCGCGCGATCTTGCTGATCGCCACCAAGATCGCGACGCAGATCAGCCGGCGCAAGAAACGCGCGCGCAAAGGCAACGCCGTCGATCCGCGCTGGACCATGCGCAACAACATGAAATACGGCGGCGAGATTATCGACCTGGTGAACCGCAAGCGACGGATCAAGAAAACCAAAGTGGTCCTGCTCTGCGATGTCAGCGGTTCCATGGATTGTTACAGCCGCTTCTTGATCCAATTCATGTACGGGCTTCAGAACGAGCTGTGGGGCGTAGAGACCTTCGTCTTCAGCACGTCGCTCAGCCGCATTACCCACTTGATCCGCACCAAGGATATCACCAATGCTTTGGAAAAAATTTCTGCCAGCATTCTAGGCTGGTCGGGCGGTACGAACATTGGCCGGTCGCTTCATGCCTTCAATCGCAACTTTGCGCCCAGCATGGTCACACATCGAACGGTTGTCGTCATCATCAGTGACGGTTGGGATCGCGGCGACGTCAGTTTGCTGGAGCGGGAGATGCAGGACCTAAAACGCCGCTGTAAAAAGATCATCTGGCTGAATCCGCTTTTGGCCAGCGAGAACTATGAGCCGCTGTGCAAGGGAATGCAGGCCGCGCTCCCTTATCTGGATCTTTTTCTTTCCGTGCATAACGTCGACAGCCTCATTGCGTTGGGACGCACGCTGCAGAAAATGGTGGCATAAGAGACTCGAGGATAAGAGAATCGAGGATGGAGGATCGCTATCCGAAATACCGAAGATCAAGAATGGAGGATTCAAGATCGCCATCGTCGATCATCGATTTTCGATCATCGTACTAAGACTTGGAGGTAAGAAAATGGCAGGTCAAGGAACATGTTTTGATGACGCCCGTTCGGAGATAAAGAAGAAAGACTCCGTCTATCATCAGGTGAAGGAGTTCCTCGATAAGGGTGAGACTCTGGCGGTGGCGACCATCGTGTCGGCGAAGGGTTCGACGCCGCGGGAAGTGGGCGCCAAAATGGTAGTGACCGCGTGGGGAGAAATCCTCGGGACCATCGGCGGCGGCTGTGGTGAGGCGGATGTGAAACGCGAAGCGATTGAAGTGATTCGCACGCGCAAACCCCGAATGGTCAGAGTCGACCTTTTAGACGACATCTCGTCGGATAGCCCCGCGGTTTGCGGCGGTATCATGAACGTCTTCATCGATCCATGGTGGAAAGAGCGCGATGAGGAGGTGGCCAGCTCGAAATGAGTTCGCTGTCTGAAGAACTGGTCCGGATCAGCGAGCAAGAAGCTGCCGCGGTGCTCGCCACCGTGATCGAGGTAGAGGGAAATGACCGCGTAGAGCCCGGTGCCAAGTGCCTGGTTCGTGACGGCAAGATAACAGCGGAAACCGTGGGTGACGCCAGGGTAGTTCAAGCGATCCTCCAGGAAAGCGGCACCCATCTGCGAGACGAAAAGTCCAAACTGGTATCGCTCGACATTCCCGATGCCGGGGGTAGGCTGCAAATCTTTTTCGAAGTGATGCCCGCCCCGCCCAAGCTGATCGTTGTCGGCGCGGGGCATATCGCCGTGCCGCTAGCGAAGATAGCCAAGGTTGTAGACTTTCACGTGACCGTTATCGATGACCGCTTACTGTACGCCAACCGTGAGCGCTTCCCGGATGCGGACGAAGTCTTGGTCGGCGATATGGCGCAGATGTTGAAGGAGATGACCATCACTCCGTCCTGCTATATCGTGCTGATCACGCGGGGACACAAGTACGATGAGCCGTGCTTGCGCGAAATTATCCACAGCCAGGCGAAGTATATCGGCATGATCGGCAGCAGGCGGCGCATCAAGGCCTGTTTTCAAAGGTTCCGCGACGAAGAGAAGATCGCCGAGGAGATGATCGAAAGAGTGTATGCTCCCATCGGTCTCGATATTGCGACCGAAACGCCGGCGGAGATCGCGCTGTCGATTCTCGGCGAGGTCATCAAGGTGCGACGAGGCGGCAAGGCGGCTTCTCTTTCCGACCGTTAGAGTCACGGCCGTGGCGGCAATGCGCAAAATAACCGGGGTCATCTTCTCCGACTTGGGCCAGGCCTCGTCTTTCATGAAGCTAGATTGGGTTCAACGAGCGTTGGAGAAAAGCCTCGGCTTCGCTGCCTTCCCAGCCACGCTCAACGTCCGACCGAAGACGCCCGAAGACGCGCAAGTTTGGCAGAACGTTCAGAATGAGTCTAACGAGATTGCGCTCCGGCTGGCGGATGATGGGTTTTGTAGCGCCCGGCTCTATCGAATTGAAATTCACGGACTTGGGAATTCCCGTCAACGCAAGATCAACGGAGCGGTTTTGCTTCCCGATGTGACGAATTATCCCAAGGATAAAATAGAAATCGTTGCGCCGGTCCGATTAAAAGAAGCATTCGGCGTGCAAGACGGTGATCAAATAACATTGGAGTTTGTCAATTGAATAAGAAAAAAAGATTGATCATTGGCATTTCCGGAGCCACCGGCACGATATACGGCGTTCGGATTCTTGAGATTCTCGGAAAACTCGAAGACATCGAAACCCATCTGGTCTTGACCAAGGCAGGTAGAATGACCATTCAGGTGGAGACTCCGTACGCCGTCAAAGACGTGGAAGCGATGGCGGACGTCGTGCATGATATCAGTAACGTCGGGGCGAGTATCTCCAGCGGTTCCTTTCGCACGGAAGGCATGGTGATCGCGCCTTGTTCGATGAAATCGATGGGCGGCATCGCTCATTCTCTGGGCGGCGACCTTTTGGTGCGCGCGGCAGATGTCGTACTCAAGGAGAGAAAAAAACTGGTTTTGGTCGTCCGAGAGACGCCGCTTCACTTGGGTCACTTAGAGGCGATGGCGTCGCTTACCCGTATGGGCGCGATTATCTTCCCGCCCGTTCCGGCCTTTTACCACCGGCCCAAGACTTTGGAAGAAGTCATTAACCAGACCTGCACACGCATTCTCGATCAGTTCGACATCGACGTTGGCCTCTTCCACCGCTGGGACGACGAAGGGATGAGCCGACACCCCGAGGCGGTGAAGGCGACGCCGCTTGCTGCCGCAAAGGTGCGTCAGGTCGCCAAGAAGCAACGCTGAGATTCCCTCCGCTCTAATATCATGCCTCGCCGAAGGGTTAGAAAAGCCCTCACCCCAACCCAGCAGCGCAAGAGAGAACACCTCGAGCTTTGTCTCGATACTAAGAGCGTCACAAACTCGTCCGGTACAGGACTCGACCGATACCACTTCGTCCACAACGCGCTGCCTGAACTGGACATGGACGAAATTGACTTGAGCGCGACTTTTCTCGGCAAGCGGCTCAAGGCGCCCATTCTAATTTCATCGATGACCGGAGGATTTGACCTCGCCCGGAAAGTGAATCGCAACTTGGCAGCGGCAGCGCAACAGCTGGGCCTCGCCATGGGCGTCGGCTCACAGCGGGTGGCCATCGAAGAACCGTCTGTAGCTGAGTCCTTTCAGGTCAGAGATGTGGCGCCGGATATTTTATTGTTGGGGAACCTGGGCGCCGTCCAGCTCAATTACGGCTATACGGTTCAGCATTGCCGGCGTGCGGTGCAGATGATCAGCGCGGACGGTTTGATCCTTCACCTCAACGTATTGCAGGAAGCCGTGCAGCCGGAGGGCAACCGCAACTTCAAGGGGCTCACCAAAAAAATCTCTGAGGTTTGCCGTGAATTAGAATTCCCCGTGCTAGCGAAGGAAGTGGGCAGCGGAATTTCTACGGATGTGGCGATCCGACTGCGAGATGCGGGCGTGCAGGCCATCGATATTGCGGGTCGAGGCGGAACCTCTTGGTACGCGGTGGAGGCCAAGCGGGCCACGAGTAGAGGGAAACCCGCTGAGACGACTTTTTTGGATTGGGGTATTCCAACTGAGGAGGCGCTCGTCACCGTACGCCAAGCGGTCCCTGATATGCAACTCGTTGCCTCCGGTGGGATCCGAACCGGGTTGGATATCGCCAAATGCATCGCCTTAGGCGCCGATATCGCGGCCCTGGGGCAACCCCTACTGGCTTCGGCTTTAGAGTCCACGGCTAAGGTGGTAGAGTTCCTCGGCGGCATCATTGAGGAGATCAGAGTTGCCATGCTTTGTGTGGGAGCGCCCAATTTGGCTGTTCTCAAGAAAATTCCCCTCGTGCGGCGAGACCCCTCGGCTATCCGCTCTAAAGCTTTGGAACTTAATTCAGAACCTTAGTCGGTATATTCGAAAATTCAATTGCTGGTATGTCCGACGAATTGAAACAGCAGATTCTCAGTTACTTGGAATCGCATAATACCATGACCCTAGGGACCTGTTTCCAAGACGTTCCATGGGCCGCGACAGTCTTTTATGCCAGCGACGATCTTAAGCTCTATTTCTTTTCTGCTCCTGATTCGCGCCACTGTCAGAATTTAGCCGCCAATCCGCGGGTTGCGGCGACGATTCAAGAAGACTACAAAAACTGGCAAGAGATAAAGGGAATTCAGCTCGAGGGGCGGGTCATTCTGGTGGATTCGCTCGCGGAGAAGGCCAAGGCGATGGCGGTCTATGCGCGCAAATATCCGGAAGTCATCAAACTTTTCACCAACCCGTCGAGCGGAGTGTTTTACAAAGCCTTCCTGAAGGTGAAATTCTATTGTGTCGCCCCGGAGAAGGTCTTTTATATCGACAATGCGCAGGGCTTCGGTAAAAGGCAAGAGCTGGTCATGGCTGAACAGACCAAAAGAGTAAGCTCTCGCGTCTAACTACTGTGAAGGATTAACCCATGTCACGACTGGTAGGAAAAGAACTGACGAAGTTACTTTTGGATCGGCTAAATGGCCAGAATGTCACGCCCCATGAGAGCAAGATCATCCCCATCTTTACCTTAGATGATCTTGGTTGGCCGCACCCCGCACTGCTGTCGTATTTCGAAGTCGTGGCGAAGAACTCCTCTACCGTCGACCTCGCCCTTTGGAAGGACAGTTCGACGGCGAATAACCTCCGCCGTCTGGGTAAAGTTACCCTGATGATTACGGACAAGGGCCTCAATTATTACCTCAAGGGTAGCGTTAAAGAGCTGGAAGCAGAGATGGCGGGGGCACCGCAAGTATCGCGGTTCCGGATCGCCACGGAGCAGTTACTGGAAGATCAAGAACCTAACGCCGAAATTACCAGCGGCCTGACCTATAGCCGGTTGACGAAGCGCGAGGGCACCGATTTCGCTGCGAAGGTCTTGCGCCTTTTACGCGAGAAGTCATGATGCGGAAACGAACCCTCCTGACCGTTATTCCATTACTTTTACTCGTGGGCGCGGGGTATGGCTTTTGGCGATTTAGAACTGGCGCCAAGGAGTCTCCTTATGTCACCGTGCCGGCACAGCGAGAGGACGTTACCCAGGTAGTGTCCTCGACCGGGACATTGCAAGCTGTCATCACTGTTCAAGTCGGCAGTCAAGTCTCCGGAACTATCGACAAGCTTTTTGCCGACTTCAACAGCAAAGTGAAAAAGGAACAGGTGATCGCGCAGCTGAATCAAGACAAATTCCAAGCCGCAGTCGATCAGGCGCGTGCCAATCTCCTCGCAGCGCAAGCCAACGTTGCAAAGGCGAAAGTGACCATCGAGGACACGCAACGGACCCTGGAGCGAAACAAAGAATTGATGAAGCGGGAATTGATCGCGCAGAGCGAAATGGACACGGCTCAAACTGCTTACGATGCCGCCGTGGCTCAATACCAGGTGAACCGGGCGCAAGTCAACCAGGCGCAGGCGGCGTTGAATCAGTCTATGGTTGATCTTAACAATACGGTGATTCACTCGCCGGTGGACGGCATCGTGGTCTCTCGCAACGTCGATGTCGGCCAGACAGTGGCCGCCTCCCTGCAAGCGCCGACGTTCTTTACGATTGCCAATGATCTTTCAAAAATGGAAGTGCACACCAGCGTCGACGAGGCCGACGTGGGAAACGTGAATGAGGGGCAAGAGGTGACTTTTACCGTTGATGCTTTTCCGGCGCGCCGCTTTAGGGGCAAGGTCTACCAGGTCCGCAACGCTCCCACGATTGTGCAAAACGTCGTTACCTATGACGCGGTGGTGAGGATCGATAATAAAGAGTTGCTCCTCAAGCCCGGTATGACGGCTAACGTGCAGTTTCTGGTCAGTCGAAAAGAGAATGTCTTAACCGTCCCCAATGTGGCTATGCGGTTTAAGCCGCCCGATCAAAAAAACGAAGCCCAGGAGTTATTGCGGCAGGAGCAAAGCCGGGCAGCCCCAAAAGTCGGCGCGCGACGGACGAGCCGGCCCGGCAGTGGTGGCGGGGGGGCCCGAGGCGGCCGACGGCTTACTATTTATGTTCTGAGAGGCATCGAAGCTGAGCCCATGGAAGTCCAGCTCGGCATCACCGATGGGTCTAAAACCGAGGTGATGAGCGGTGATCTCAAAGAGAATGATTCCGTCATCATTGGAATGGCAAGCGGTGTGACGGCGCAGGGCCAAACCGGAATAGCGAATCCCTTCCAACCCGCCCGCCCGGGCGGCTTCGGCTTCCGATGAGCGAAGTCATTCGCGCCGAAAATCTTTACAAGACCTACCGCATGGGAGACGTGGAAGTGCCGGCTTTACGCGGCGTCGATCTGACCATCGACCAGGCGGAGTTCGTTGCGGTTATGGGATCTTCCGGCTCGGGCAAGTCCACCTTTATGAATATCCTGGGTTGTCTCGATCGCCCAACCAGCGGCCGGTACTTTCTCGAAGGCCAAGAAGTCGGCTCCTTGTCGCGTGACGACTGGGCTCACATCCGCAATAAGCGAATCGGGTTTGTCTTTCAAGGATTCAATCTCTTATCTCGTACATCGGCGCTGGAAAACGTCGAGTTGCCGATGATGTATAACGGATTCGCCGGCAAACAGCGGCGCGAACGCGCGTTGGAAGTTCTTTCGTTGGTTGGACTCGACGAGCGTGTAGACCATATGCCCAATCAGCTCTCGGGCGGGCAGCAACAGCGCGTCGCCATCGCGCGGGCTTTGGTCAATCAGCCCTCTTTGATTCTCGCAGACGAGCCTACGGGCAACCTAGATTCGACGACGAGCGCGGAGATCATGGCTCTGTTTCGGCGACTGAACTCGGATCAGCACATCACCATTGTCCTCGTGACTCATGAGTCCGACATCGCGGCATACGCCGAAAGGCGGGTTCACTTTCGCGACGGCTCAGTTGTCTCCGACCAGAAGAAAACATGAAGCTAAAGATGAAGGGTTCTGGAATTTAAAGAAGTGATCTAAAAGCAATCGAAAATCGAAAATCCAAAATCGCAAATTGGCCATGTGGTTCATGACTTTTAGAATCGCGCTTCGCGCGCTCGGACGGAACAAACTCCGCTCGTTTCTGACGATGCTCGGAATTATTATCGGGGTCGGCGCGGTGATCGCCATGGTTGCCATCGGCGAGGGCGCCAAGGCGACCATCCGATCTCAGATCGCGAGCTTGGGCACCAACGTATTGATCGTGCTTCCGGGCACCGCAACTCAAGGGGGTGTGCGTACCGGGAGCGGGGGCGTCAATACGCTAGTGGACAGCGACGCCAAAGCGATGACACAAGAAATACAAGCCGCGGCTTTTGCGTCCCCCGTCATACGGCGCCCGGATCAGATCGTGGCGGGAAATCTGAACTGGTCGACTCTGACCCAAGGCGTGGCACCCGAGTTTCAGCAGATTCGCGAGTGGCAAGTGGCAAAGGGCCGCTTCCTGCATGAAGGGGATATGGAGAGCGCCGCAAAGGTCGCGGTCATTGGACAGACCGTAGTCAATCAACTTTTCGGCAACGATGACCCCCTCGATGCCATCATAAGGATCAGAAACATTCCGTTTCGCGTGGTTGGAGTGCTAGCGCCGAAGGGGCAAACCAGCCAGGGCACCGACCAAGACGATACCATCCTAATGCCTTACACCACCATGCAGAAACGGCTCATGCGGATCACTTACGTGCAGAGCATCGTGGTTTCGGCGGTCAGCGCGGAACGCGTGCAGGAAGCCCAGGAGCAAATTACGGCTTTGCTTCGCCAGCGGCACCGCATCGGTCCCGACCGCGAGGACGATTTCATGATTCGCAATCTCTCGGACATCGCTGAAGCGGCTTCCACCAGCGCGCGGGTCATGGCGGTTCTCCTTGGTAGTGTCGCTTCCATTTCGCTTCTGGTAGGTGGCATCGGGATCATGAATATCATGCTGGTTTCGGTCACGGAGCGCACGCGCGAGATCGGCATCCGCATGGCCGTTGGCGCGCGGAGCCGGGACATCATGCTGCAATTTCTGGTGGAAGCGGTTGTAATGGCGGCCACCGGCGGCTCCATCGGTATCTTGCTCGGCATCGGCAGCTCCGAGGTGCTGAAGTTTTGCGCCCAGTGGCCGACCCTCGTGAGTCCCATCGTGGTCGCTATTGCTTTTCTTTTCTCCGCGGCCGTCGGCGTCTTCTTCGGTTTCTACCCGGCTAAGAAGGCGGCGCAGTTAGATCCTATCGAAGCGTTGCGTTACGAGTAGATCAGTGCGAAGTCTATCTCGCTACGGAAGGCGTTGATGCGGGTGACTTTGGCGCGCGCCGACCGCAGCTAGCTAGAGTCTCGGCGGACACGCCTGCTTCGTCGGGCCTAGGAAATCTTTGGGGATTATCGAGCGCTCTCCAATGAGGATGGAGCGTCATTCAGTGCAACGAGGACGGAAGAAGCTCCGGAGGAAGCTTCCGATTTCGGTAACCGACGCCGCGCTTTTTTAATATCTCTAGAGCGAATTAGTGAGGGCGCTATTTGCCTCCATCTTTTTTGTCTTGAAGCTTCTGGAGATCCTCTAGACGCTTAATGGCTCTCGCTCGGCATTTACAACATGCCAAGATAGAAACCGATACCTCTCGACAATCCGGACAATTTGGGTGCCCACAGAGTGGACAATTCGATCTGAGCAAGGGCCAGTCTCGCTGGTTTGCCATTCACTGGTCCTTTTGTTTGTCGGTCTCAATGACTGCTTTATTGAGATATTAAGGTAGGTAAACCCGGAGTTTGCTCCGCCGTTTGGACTGCTTTGTTTGCTCCGGCTTTGCATTGAGGAGGAGTCTCATTGCCTGGAGTTCCGACTTTAGTCGCTGAATCTCTTCTGCCATCTGTACGTTGACCTTTATGAGTTCTTCCTCGTTCTGCCTCAGTTGGTACTCCAAATCGGAGATCCTTGCCTTGAGGTTTTCTTCCGAGCCGATTGTGGCAGCTGCGCTTACAAGCGGTGCTCCCGATTCCTCCTGGATCAGCCCCTTACTGCTCGGACCGCCTTTTCCCGTGACGAAGGACTGCATCAAATCACCCCTTTTTTTGGTTTTTAAAACTCCCTGGTCTTTGTCAGCAAAGATGGTGCCCGGTAACAACCGTGCTATCTTGTCATGAAGTAGCTTTAGAACGGGAAGATTTTCTATTAGCTTTCGACAGCCGTGCGGAATGGGGTTGCCAATGGTGACAAAGATTTGACGCTATGACAGGAAAGGGCAATCGGCAACCCAGCCTTCAATTCAACATCTGAGGAAGCTATATAGCTCGTTGGACGTTGAATAGTTCTTGCCTCTTCTGTTGTCCCACCGGCAGACGTTGATCCGTCTTGTAAAGTTCGTCCTAAAAAACGACAGGAACTGTCAGAGTTGCTTGGTCTAAGGGACGTCTGGACATGACATGGGAAAATACTACGCGATAAAATTTCGTAGTGTCCGTACATTTTGGTGTTTAGCTCCGACGTCCAGTCGCTTTAACTTGTCGTATTGTTAGTGGTTACAGTTTGGCATGCTGCGTGCTTTGGTAGCCGCATACACGCCACTGCTGTGACGAAAGATTAAAAAGGAGAAATTATGAAGATTTCGACATTACTAAGGAAATTACCCGTATTCATGGTCATCTGCGCGTTAGGACTGACATCCTCTCCTGCTTTCTCAAAGGAAAAAGCAAAAGCCAAGGCAAAGGGCAACAAAAAAATCGAGACAAAGGGAAAACATGGTCGTGAAGCGGGCGAACTGCCCTACGGTTTAGAGCGTCACACGGAGAAAAAAGGTGAGCTTCCATCAGGGTTACAAAAAAAGAAAGATGAAGAAGGCCAACTAACCCGGGGCCTTGAGGAGGGCGGTAAAAATTTAAACTCTCCCAGCAAAGGGAAAAAGGCTCCCAAATAGCGACCGCATAAACTATCCCCGGATTACAACACGCTGTAATCCGCCAGCAATTCAAAGTCTATTTCGGAACGGAAGGCGTTGACACGCACGACTTTCACGCGGACGGCGTCGCCGAGGCGAAAATTGCGGCCGTGGCGGCGGCCTTTGATCACGTATTCCTTCTCATAGTAGTTGTAGTCGTCATCCGTCAAGGTGGAGAGGCGGACGAGACCTTCGACGAAGTAACTGTTCAATTCGACGAAGAAGCCGAAATTCGCCAGGCTCGTAATGACGCCCGAGAACTCCTCGCCTAACTTGTCCAACATGAACTGGGCTTTCTTGAGATCGACCATTTCTCGTTCGGCATCCATGGCGATTCTCTCTCGTTCCGAGGTGTGCTTACCCGTTTCCTGCAAGTAGCTCAGAAAGTCTTCTCGTTCGCTGGGTTTGAGTTTGTTGCCCTGCAGGTCTCGCGCCAAAATTCGGTGGACGATCAAGTCAGGATAGCGTCGAATCGGCGAGGTGAAATGGGTGTAGCAAGCGGAGGCCAAACCGAAGTGACCGATATTTTCGGGCTGGTAATGCGCCTGCTTCATGGCGCGGAGCAGCACATGGTTGATGACTTTCTCCTCCGGCTTGCCGTGGGCGGCTTCAAGTAGGCGCTGAACCTCCAACGGAGTGATTTTCTCTCGTTTCGCCGGCAAGCGATAGCCCAGGCTTAAGAGAAACGGCGCGATCGATTCAAACGAATCTTCATCGGGTCCTTGGTGAACTCGGTAGAGCAATGGGAAGCCTTCCCGCTTTAAATGGCGGGCGACCGCCTCGTTCGCGGCGATCATGAATTCCTCGATGATACGGTGGGCGATGTTGCGCTCGGCGCGGACGATATTCTCCGGCATACCTTGGAGGTCGAGGATAATTTCCGCTTCGGGGAGATCGAAGTCCAGATTGCCGCGGGCTCTGCGGGTCTCGTTGATCAACAACGCCAGCTCTTCCATGAGCTTGAATTGATCCACGAGATCTCGATAGCGTTCAAAACACTCGGAATCTTTGTCTACCAAGATCCGCCGCACCGCGGTGTAGGTCATGCGCTCGTGGCTGCGAATCACGGAATCGAAGAAGCGGCTGCGAATGACTCCGCCTTTGTCGTTGATTTCCATGCATGCTGTTTTGGTGAGCCGATCCTCGTTGGGATTTAAACTGCAGATGCCATTGGAAAGAGCTTCGGGCAGCATTGGGATCGCTCGGTCCGGAAAATAGACGCTGGTGCCGCGGCTGTAGGCTTCCTGATCTAAGGCCGTTTCCGGCTTGACATAATGGGCGACATCGGCAATGGAGACAAAAAGCTCGTAGTGGCCGTTGGTTTTTCGCACGCACACAGCGTCGTCAAAATCCCGTGCTCGTTCGCCGTCGATCGTCACGATGGGCAACTCTCGCAGATCCGTTCGCGCGGCGATCTCTTCTTCCCTGATGGCGAACGAGCAGCTGGCAATTTCGCGGTGAACCGGCTCGGGAAAACTCGCTGCGAGACCGTAGCGGAAGACGATGGATTGAACTTGAACCTCGGGGTCATCGGAGTCCCCCATGACCTGCATGAGTTCTCCCTGTGGTCCCGACAGTGCCGTGCCATATCGGGAGATCTCCACGGCGATGACTTTCCCCTTTTCAGGCGTGACGCCGCTCTGTCGAAGCGGAATGGCGGCGGCGACTCTCGGATCCATCGGAATCAGATAGCCTTTGCCGTCGAGTTCATCGTAGGTTCCAATAAGCCGTTTCTGCGCCCGTTCTATAATTTGCACGACGTGAGCTTCCACCCCACCCCGTTTTTTGCGATCGACTCGGACCATGACTCGGTCGCCATGCATCACCCGACGCATCTCGCGTCGGCTCAAGTAAAGATCTTCGGCGTCCTTGTAATCGGGAATGAGAAAACCGAAGCCGTCGGGGTGCGCCTGGATTTTCCCCGTTAGTAAATTCTGGCTGTCGGGGAGCGCGTAGTGATTTTTTTTCAGGCGAACCAGCCGGCCTTCGCGGGTAAGATCTCGAAGACTGTTCACCACAAGCTGCAGCTCATCGCGCGAAAATCCAGCTCGCCTCAGGATCTCCAGCGGGGTGAGTCGGGTGCTCGGCCTTTTTGCGAATAAATCGAGAATTCTCTGGCGCGTGCGTTCTGGGCCCGAAGCCGTGTCTTGAGAATCCTTGTTCATGAGAGCACCAAAGCGCCTGCTGCTGGATCGCAGTTTGCAATCGCTCAAAGTTGGAGTGGTGGAGTGATGGAGTAAAGGGAAAGAAGGGATTTTATGGCGCAACGTTCCAACACTCCAGTACTCCAACACTCCAGTTGCGGAACTTAGGGCAACTCCGCGGCGAGCTCAGTCATGAACCAGTCGTCGGCTATGTCCGCGGGCCGTTCGATCTCGATAAGAGGCACTTCGTCTTTCAGCGAGTCTAAGATGGCGCGCGCGACCTGGAAAAAATCTTTCACGGCTAGAAGCACGATGATTGCTTTTTTCCGGTCAACGGTCCGGATCATGCCCACTTCCTCGTAGGACTCGAAGATAAACTTGATGTAAGCAATGTGCTCAGGACGAGTTTCGAGGTAGATATCTTGGAGTTCCACGGCATTAGAAGCTATCGATGCAGCAGCTGATTGAGGGACTCGGGAAGCCAGCCTCTTTTTTCAACTTTATTTTGGTCTTTTTCACTGCTCGCTGAGGGCACGTTGGCTTTCGGGGAAGAACGTCCGCGGAGGGCCTGCGCGAGCGCGCGATTTTCCGGCCGTACCGTGATGTTCGGAAGCGTGCCTTCTGCGCGGAACGAGATGGAAAGCCTTCCCCGGCGATCCAGCAGGTAACGAATCATTCTGTAGTCGCGCTGCAGCGCTTGGGTGACCCACGGCGCCAGAACGAGCGATCCATTCCACTTCGTCTCCCCATCGAACCCCATCCAGCCCGCTGCCGTGATCGTGTAGTCGGGAGTCGATAGTGAAAAATTGTCGGTGCGGACCCGTTTCTGCTCGACCGTAAAACTAGCCTTGAGAGTGTCAAACGGTGTGTCTCGTTGATCCAACAAAGCGATGAGACTCGTGGGAAGAAGGGAGGATATCTTGGATGAAGCCGAGGAGTCGCTCCCTCTGAGGAGAAACTGAGAGATCAGATTGAAATCCTTAATTGTGCCATGGCTGATCTCGGTCTCACCCGACCCCTTGAGGCCGCTTTGGACAATTCGGCCGCTTTGAGTCGTCGCATTAAAACGGCCGCGAAAATTGAGTTGCCCTTCCAGCCGATTTCTTCGCTCCGGAAATATTTGGCTCATCAGAGTCTGGACGTCAATTGAATCAATTTGCGAGACCAGGTTAAGACTTTTAGAGGGCTCATCGCCTGCAAGCCAAGAACCGTCGAAGCGAAGGCTTCCGTTCAACGTCTGAAGTGAAAGATTTTTGAAGCCGATATGTGCTGGCGACCAGGAGATTTCGCCTCGCAGATCGCGATACAGGGTTTGTTGCAGCGTTCCCTCCGGGGAAAAGAGCGATCCCTCCAGGGAAAGAGCGCCATCCTGTATGTGCAATTCTCCGCTGGCCGTTACGTTTTTGATCCGAGTTGCCTGACCAACGGGGAGAGCGGGCAGATCCGTTGGGTTCAATTCAGGTGACCACAATTTATAGCGCGCGCTTGGCTGGAATAAATCCGCTATATCCGCTGTCATGGATATGCGGGATGAGCCCAAGCGAAAAGAAGCGTTTTCAACGCGCGCTCCTTTGCCTAAGAATGAAATGCTGGCGTTGAATTGGTCAATCTTTCTGCCGCTTTCCTTGTGCCTTAACTCAGCGTCGGCGAGTCTTAGCTTGCCGCGAACCTTCCAGCCGTCGTCGGTCAAGGCAAGGCTTTTTTCCAATAGGATGTCCCAATTGGCACTGCCGCCAACACCGTAAAACGATAGAGGAGAAATCAGATGACCCCAAGTCGCGAGCTTGCTTGGACCATTATGCAGCTTAAGCTGCAGCCGAGATTCCGGGGTGTCTTCAACAAGACCGGAAACGGTCATTATGGAATTGCCGAAGCTGAGTTCTGACTCATGCAGAACGAAACCTTTTTTTTGACGCGAGATTCTCGCCCGCAGCCGGGCCGAGCTACCGGCGGGTTTGCGGAGCCAATCGCTGTAGCGCAAGTCGCTCTTGTCCGCTTTGATCAACGCGCCGATGCGCAGTCTCTCCCAACTTCCTTCGAATTGGCTGTAGATGCTCATCGATCCATCGGTCACGAGGGGAACGGGCAGGATTGGTTTCAAGAAAGGCAAATTGCGAAGACTTGTCAGGTTGACCGAATCGAGGGTCAGCTGTCCTTTGATCTGCGCCTGGTCCCAGGAGCGGCTTTGGGGAAGTTCCATCGTGCCCTGCAAGACGGCGTTGTAGTCCGAAGAGCCGAAGAAAGGCACCTTGAGTGTTACGTCCGTAATGCGAGGTTGCGCGAGGGTGCCGCCAAATTTCGCGTGGAGCGACATGGGACCGGTGACATCGAGCTCACGCGGTATATTGTTTCGAAGAAACGGCATCGCACGGGCCAGCATTGGCACATAAAGCGAATCGAATTGCATCTCTAGGTCCACCGGTTGCTGCGACCAACCGCGGTCGTGCTGCATCGGCCCCAGTTGGCCTTCGATCTTGACATCACGTCGCAGCCCCTCAGTCAACGCCGCGGTGAGTCTGAGTGCCGTTTTCCCCGCTGGATCGAGCCCGTTGATCTCCATGTTTATGTTTTTAATTTGAATTTCCGCGGGCTCTTTGATGGAGCGATCAAAAAAATCCACCCGGCCGTTTTTCAATCGTATCTTGGTTACCAAGAAACTAACCGTCGGATGCCTTCTATCCGGCGAGGCCATTCGCAATTTAGGAATCACACCGAGTTCTTTTTTACTGAACCCCAAGGCGGAAAGGTTCAAAAGGCCTTCTTCATCCGTGATGATCTGGAATTCCGGATTTTTAAAAGTGAGCGAGTCGATGACAACTTTGCCGAGCAACAGTTCTAGCAAGCTCACTCCCAGCTTCAACTCCGTGGCGTGGAGCAAGGGAGTTGCGGCAAAACGCGGATTGTCGGCAATGCGAAATTCTCTCGCGGTGAACCCAAAGCCACCCCACACGCTGGCTTCGAGGCCATCAAAACTCGCGTTCGCCCCTACCAGTTTTTGAAGCTCTTGATACACCGGGTCGCGATTCTTGCTCGCGATGATGCTTAACGACTGTACGAAAGCAAAAATCCCAACGGTGAAGGCGATCAGAACAAACAAAAGTCGTTTGTATAAGATTCTCATGAAGCGGATAAGCGGGTCACAGACCGTTTCCCTCCGGACGGGGCGGCAGCCCTGATCGGAGAAATGAGTTAACCAACAGGAGAGATCAGCGGCATCGCTAGTATTTTCTCAATGGTGCCGCCCCGGCAGCGATCGAAAAATGCTGGCGGGCTCCGTTCCGCGAGTGATGTCCTAGTGGAATCGCTCGACGACGGTGGCGATGCCCTGGCCGACGCCGATGCACATGGTCGCCAGACCATAGCGGCTGCCGTGCTTCTGCATCTCGTGAACGAGCGTCGTCATGATTCTTGCGCCACTGCAACCCAGCGGATGACCGAGCGCGATGGCGCCGCCGTTGACGTTCAGTTTCTTGAGATCGATGCCGAGTTCACGTGCGCACGCCAGTACTTGCGAGGCGAAGGCTTCGTTCAACTCAATGAGATCAATCTGATCGATGGTTAGACCGGCTCTCTTGAGGGCCTTTTGCGACGCGGGAATCGGACCGATGCCCATGTAATTGGGATGAACGCCAGCCGCCGCTGATGCGACAATCCGAACCATCGGCTTGAGTTTGAGCTTTTCGGCTTTTTCCGGAGTCGTTACGAGCAGTGCGGCCGCGCCGTCTGACAGCGGAGAAGAGTTTCCGGCGGTCACGGTTCCGCCTTTCTTGAACGAAGGCTGCAGAGCGGCAAGCTTCTCCAAAGAAGTGTCCGCCCGAGGTCCTTCGTCTTTGCTGTGGACGATCGGCGCGCCTTTCTTTTGGGGAATTTCGAACGGAATGATTTCATCCTTGAGGCGGCCGTCTTCGTACGCTTTCAGTGCCTTTTGATGACTACCCAAAGCGACCTCATCCTGGTCTTGGCGGCTGATCTGATATTTCTCCGCGACGTTTTCCGCTGTCTCGCCATTATTAATCAACGAATACAGTTCGCCCATGCGGCGGTTGGGAAAACGCCAGCCCAACGAGCTATCGTACATCGTCACGTCTCCGCGCTGGAAGGGATTTGCCGGCTTCGCCATCACCCAAGGGCCACGAGTCATACTCTCGACGCCCCCGGCGACGAAAAGATCACCGTGTTCGGTCTGGACAGCCCGTCCCGCTTGATTGATGGCTTCGAGACCGGAGCCGCATAGACGGTTCACGGTGGCGCCGGGAATCGTGTAGGGCAAACCTGCAAGCAAAGAGGCGTTGCGCGCCACGTTGCGTGAATCCTCGCCGGCCTGGTTGGTGCAGCCGAAATAAACGTCTTCGATCTCTTCTTTGTTGATGCCGGTTTTCTCAATCAGCTTGGCGATGACAAAGGCGCCAAGATCATCGGTGCGAACGTCTTTAAAAATTCCACCGTGACGTCCCATGGGCGTGCGCACGGCTTCTACAATGACTGCTTCTTTCATGGTTTTACCTGACCTTCGTTATACGCATAGAATCCTTTGCCACTGGTTTCTCCAACAAAACCCGCGGTGACCAATTTTTTAAGGAGCGGCGCCGGCCGGTAGCGATCATCTCCCGTCTCCCGCTCCAGGCCTTCGAGTACCGCCAAAACTTCACCCAACCCGATTTGGTCGGCCCAACGGAGCGGACCCTGCGGATAATTGACGCCGAGCTTCATGGCGAGATCGATTTCTTCCGCGGTCGCGACGCCTTCTTCCAGGCTTCTCGCGGCTTCATTAATTATTAAGCTAAGAATACGTGGAAAGGTCAAGCCGGCAGAATCTTTGACGCGAAGCGCTTCCTTTCCCAAAGTCTTAAATAACCGTTCGGCGGCAGCGATGGCGCTTTCCGCGCTGCGCATCCCGGCGGCCAACTCGATGATTTTTCGATCCTTCAGCGGATAGAAGGTCGCAAAGCCGACCAGACGCTCCGGCTTGTTGATCCAGGAGGCCATGCGAGTCGTGCTGTAACCTAGGCATGACGCGATGATCACCGAAGCGGGTGATAAAAAATTGTCCAGCTTCTGCAGTACGGACTTTTTTTTCTCCTCGTCCCCGGCAGAAGTTTCGATGACCACGGCGGTCGTGGGTAACAATTCGTCGGGCTGAAGAGATGGCGATACTCCGACGCCGTTTTCGTTGCAAAGATCACTCAACTCGCGGGCCAGTCGGCTTTCGCCGATTATCGCTGCGCTACTTTTTGTCATGCACGTAAAAGCCCCGACCCGTCTTGCGCCCTAGATTCCCACCCATCACCATGCGGTGCTGAATCGGACTCGGTCGAAATCTCGGGTCTTCAAAAAACGATCGATAAAGCGACTCGGTGGCGGCAAAATTGACGTCATTGCCGATCAAGTCCATGAGCTCAAAAGGGCCCATGCGGAAGTTGCCCGCCTGTTTCATGATCCGATCGATGGTTTCCACCGAAGCGTCGCCGTCACCCAGAATGCGCAGCGCCTCATTATAGAACGGCCGCGCTACGCGATTGACGATGAAGCCGGGCGTATCTTTTGCGCGTGCTGGCGTTTTCCCCATCTCCCGCATGATTGCGGTGGCCTTCTCAATAGCCGCTGCGCTGGTGCGATCTCCCTGGATGACTTCTACCAGGGCCATCAATGGCGGCGGATTGAAAAAATGCAGTCCCAAGACGCGTTCCGGATGCCGCGTGAAGGCGGCAATGGCAGTGACGGAAAACGATGACGTATTCGTGGCGAGCAAAGTTTCGGGGCTGCAGATGCCGTCCAGTTGCTTGAAGATGTCGCGCTTGAGTTCAAGTTTTTCCGGCGCCGCTTCAATGATCAGGCTGCTTCCCTGGAAATCTTGCAATTTCGTTGTATTGTGGAGGCGGTCTAAAATCTGCTTTTCTTGTTCTGCCGAGATTTTGCCTCTCTGCCGACTTCCCTGCAGGAAGCTGCGGATGCGGCCCAAACCGGTATCGATGAACTCCTGCTTGATGTCATACACCAGGGTAGCAAAGCCGCCCTGGGCGGCAACCTGCGCGATGCCTGCGCCCATGGTGCCGGCACCGAGCACTCCGATTTTTTCCGCTTTGTTAGGCATGATTTCAGTAGTTTCGAGTTTCTAGTTTGAGGTTTCGGGTTTCAACTCGAAACTCGGCACTCGAAACCCGAAACAGACTTTTACTTTCCGGTAAACACCGGCGGTCGTTTCTCCAAAAAAGCGCGCACGCCTTCATCATAGTCCGCGCTTCTGCCGGCGATCTCTTGCAAATAGGCTTCGTACTCGAGATCGGATTCCAGGCTGGACAAATTGGCGTGGTTTACCGCCCGTTTGATGAGTCCAATGCCGCGCGGCGCGTGGGCAACTGTCTCCGCAATCTCTTTCGTTGACTTGGCAAACTCCGCCGCTGAAAAGACTTTCGCGACGAGGCCAATCCGCTGCGCTTCGTGGGCGTCTACGGGTTCACCGAGCAGCAGGAGCTCCATCGCCTTACTGAGTCCCACGAGGCGAGGCAAAATGAAGCTGCCACCGGAATCCGGCGCCAGACCGACGCGGACAAATGATTGAATAAATTTTGCTTCCTCAGATGCGACTCTGAGATCACATGAGAGGGCCAGGTTACATCCCGCGCCGGCTGCCACGCCGTTCACTGCCGCAATCACGATTTTCTCCATCTGCCGTATCTGCCGGATCATCGGGTTGTACTTCTCACGCAGGGAAGCCCCCAGAGAGCCTTTTTGATCCGGCGTGCGGTCTTTGAGATCCTGTCCCGCGCAAAAAGCGCGACCGGCGCCGGTGATCACAAAGCAACGCACCGCGCCGTCCCGCTCGCCGTCCTTCAGCGCCTCCAGTACCTCTTTGTTCATCTGCGGCACAAAGGCGTTCAGCGCTTGCGGGCGGTTCAACGTGATGGTTGCTACGCCGTTCTCTTTCTCGCAGATGATCGTTTCGTACGCCACGGTCGCGCCGGGTCTCTTTATTTTCCCTTAAATTCCGGCTTGCGCTTTTCCAGAAAAGCTTTCATGCCTTCCTTGCGGTCTTCGGAAGCAAACAGCATGTAAAACGACTTACGTTCAAATTCCAAGCCTTCGTCAAGGGTCGTGTTAGCGGATTTGAGCACCGCCTCCTTGGCTGCTTTTACGGCGAGCACGGGCTTCGCAGCGATCTTTTTCGCCATACTTTTAGCTTCTTCCAGCAGCAGCTCGACGGGCACCACGCGGTTCACTAAGCCGAAACGCTCCGCTTCGGCGGCGCTCATCGCTTCTCCCGCCAGCACCATCTCCATGGCGCGATATTTTCCGACCGCGCGGGTCAGTCTTTGCGTGCCGCCGCTGCCGGGGATAATCCCGAGATTGACCTCCGGCTGGCCGAGACGCGCAGTCTCTGAAGCAATGATGATGTCGCAGCTCATGGCCAGCTCGCAGCCGCCGCCTAAGGCGAAGCCGCTCACGGCGGCGATGACCGGCTTTGATATTTTGTTAATGCGATCACGATATTTCAGCCGTTCTTGGATCCTTTCATCGAACGGACCTCGGTCGGCCATTTCTTTAATGTCGGCTCCCGCCGCAAAGACCTTTTCTCCTCCGGTCACGATCATGACTCGCACCTGATCATCCTGATCGAGTGCTTGCATTGCCAAAGATAAATCTTTGACGAGATCGTAGGATAGGGCGTTCAACTGCTGGGGCCGATTCAGAGTGATGACCGCAATGGGGCCCTCTTTTTCCGCGATGACATTGTCAAAGTCCATACGAATCGACCATTTACCCATACACTATGGTCAGGGGTGATTCAAGAAACCGTGTCAAGGCGGAGGCAACCAAATTATCTTGCGAAAGGCTATCATTGTGAGTATGAGAGCGGAGCTCAAGTGGGCCGTCAATTAGACGACTCTGCTCCCAACTTGGGAGCAGAGTCGTTGACACCCCAAGGGCGATTTGCAAATATCAGTCATCCATGTCCAACCGCTCGGAATCCGCGAACCATCACTACGACGAAAAACTGCGGCAAATCCTCAAAACTTCGGCCAAAATATTTGCCGAGAAGGGATTTCACAGAACCTCCGTGCGCGACATCGCCCGCGCCACCCGGATGAGCTTGGCCGGCCTGTACTATTACTTCACCACCAAGGAAGAGCTGCTTTATCTCATTCAAGAACACTGCTTTCTGACACTGCTACAGCGATGGGAGCAGGCCAGTAAGGCGAACACGGACGTTCGCGCGCGCATTGGTATCTTTGCCGAAAACCACCTCAGCTTTTTCTGGCATAACATGCATGAGATGAAAGTGATGGCGCACGAGGATGAATCTCTCACCGGGGAGTTCCAAGACAAAATCTTGGTGCTTAAACGGCGCTATGTGAAAGTTCTCATGGATCTTATCGAAGAGCTCCGGAAACAGGAAGGCGGCGGAGAAGTCGATCTCCGCGTGGCGACCTTTTCTCTCTTCGGCATGATGAACTGGATCTATACCTGGTATCAGGCGAAGCGGGATCTGCCGCTGCCCGCATTAATCGAGCAGATGCTGAGAATTTTCTTCTTCGGAGTCTTAAGAGCGGGGAAGATCGAGGAGCGTTGGTTTACTTCGACGGCGGCGCGGCAAAAAGATACTTTTTCGCTCTGGCAAAATATTCCTTGAGCATCGGTTCGCGATTTTGAGGGGCTAAGATGAGTCTTTTACGTGTCGGAGATAAAGCGCCGGCCTTGACCGTTCAGGGAGTGCTGCATGGAGAGACTGCCGATTACTCTCTGTCGGCTTACAAGGGCAAATGGCTCGTCCTGTTTTTCTATCCCGCGGACTTTACCTTTATTTGTCCCACTGAGGTCACGGGCTTCAGCAAAATGGCAAAGGAATTCGCCGCCGAAAGCGCTGAAATCCTCGGGGTAAGCGTTGACTCCCTAGACAGCCATCGTTCGTGGGCGGAGGAGCTCGGTGGTATAGATTATCCGCTCCTCAGCGACGAAGAAAAGAAATTGAGTCGAGCCTATGGCGTCCTCGATGAGAAGGAAGGCGTTTCATTGAGGGCTACTTTCATTATCAATCCCGCCGGCGAAGTGAGCTACGTGGTTATAAGTCACGTTAATGTCGGGCGCAGCGTGGAGGAGACGCTGCGTGTGCTGAAGGCGTTGCGAACCGAGCGGCTCTGTCCGTCAGAATGGCAGCCCGGCGAAGCCACGGGGGATCTCGGCCTTAAATATTGAGCTGAAACAGTCAGTTCAATAGGAAACTGAAAATTGCAAAAATGCAAAAGTCCAAATTGAAAATTCACGCAAGCTCATTTCCGACCTTCGCTCAGCTTGTATTTTTCATTCTGCAATCTGCATCTTGAATTGACGGCACGTCTTTCAGATGGCCCTTGAAGTCATCCAACAAAAAAAGCAGGTCATCGAAAGCCGGGCGCGGATTCGCGAATTCGTTTTTGGCATTCAAGATGGTTTGATCAGTACCGTCGGTCTTCTCGCCGGGGTTCAAGGGGCCACAGAGAGTAATATCGTCGTTATCATTACCGGACTGACCGCCATGTTTTCGGGAGCGATCTCGATGGCCGCCGGTTCGTACCTTTCTTCCGGCGCACAGAAAGAAATCTTCGACAAGGAACTGCGTGAAGCTGAAGCGATGGCTGAACGCGAGCCCTATATGGCCGCTGAAGGATTACTCAAGGCTTTGGCCGAAGAGGGACTCAGCAAGGAACACAGCTATCGAATGGTCAAGGTTCTCAGCCAGCAGCAAAATGTCTTTCTCCGGACTTTCCAAGAAAAAGTCTTCGGTTTGGGAAGCGCGGAGATTAACCGTCCGCTGCAAGCGGCCCTGATTATGGGCGTGTCGTTCATGTTCGGAGCGGTTATCCCGATTGTTCCGTACACGGTCTTGCGCGGCGTTTCGGCGCTCTACGGATCTGCCTTACTCGGTGGCCTGACGCTCTTTGGCGTGGGCGCATTTAAAGGTTACCTCGCCGGCAAGTCCCTCTTACTCTCCGGCTCGGAATTTTTTATCGTCGCCGTGAGCGCGGCCGGTTTGGGATACCTGATCGGCCTGGTCGTCCAGTACTTCTTCCCGGGAGTTAGCGTTCCCGCCGGTTAAGATGAGGTGTGAGAAGAAAAAAGAAAGATTGAAGGCATCCTTTTTTTAAACTTACCACAAATATTGGAGTCTATAGTAAATAGCATCAGTTGTGAGGTTACGCTGTTCGAAAATGTTGACCGTCGGGTCTCCAGCAGATGCACTGATTTCTCTCATTCGAGTCGTCATTTCAAAGAAAGACATCAGTCGATATCCTACGGAAGTGCTTAACCCCTTCCAAGGAGTTTGATAAGTAATCGAGAAATCTCCCCCAATGAAAGGGAAGCCCCGATTCTCATTTAGTTGAGAGGAACTAGGATTAAAACCTCCCTGATCATAGAATTTCCTTCATCCTCGCCTTTCGCAATATCGACAGCGCTGCGGGCTTAAACTCTCAATGGGTTGGGGACACCTCTTGCGGTTCAGATGCTAAACACCCCACACTCGCGTGCGGGGACTCTATGGTACGGGGTAAAAAAATCGACAAAGTCTTGCGGTCGTTTAGCATTGTGCGGGGTCAAGTAGCGAGATGATGATATCCGAATCTCCCGGCGCGGGCGGCGCATCGTGCGCGTGACCCGTTTCCCTAGCCGATAGCTTCGTGACCGCAGCGACCTTTGACGGGGCGCTCGGATCGCTCGCTCGCGGTGGGCTATCGCTCATCTCGAGCTTCTGGATGCGCGCCGCCATCTCTTCGATGATCTGCTGGCTCCGTTCCAGCTTGCGCCCCAGTTCGCGGTTGCGTTCACTGTCCGATTGCGCAAAGGCTGCACGTGTCGATCCGCAGATCAGCACCGTTAACGTGGCTACGATCATAAGTTGCTGAGCCGAAATCGAATCTCCGTAGAAGCAGCGCAAGTCGTGGTTCATTGTAGACCGGTATCACGACTCCAAAGTTGGCGCTGCGGGTCTCAGAGGTGCTGTCCATCTGGCTGGCACGCATATCGGCCGCTATGGGGCTGACGTAGGGGAAACCTTTCGGATCTCCTTCGCCGGGTTGCCCGCCACGACAGTGTACGGCGGCACGTCCTTAGTGACCACGCTCCCGGCCCCAACCAAAGCGCTTTCGCCGATGGTCACGCCACAGAGAATCACCGCGCCGCTGCCAATCGATGCGCCCCGGCACACCCAGGTCTCCACGACCTTCCAGTCGGCTTTCGCCTGGAGCCTGCCGCTGGAAGTAACCGCGCCGGGATAACGGTCATTGATGAAGACGACGTGGTGTCCAATAAAACATTCGTCCTCGATCGTTACTCCCTCGCAGATAAACGCGTGGCTCGAGATCTTGCAGCGCTTGCCGACCTTAGCGTTCTTCTGGATTTCGACAAATGTTCCGATCCTGCTCCCGTCGCCAATTGAGCATCCATAAAGATTGACGAAGGGGAAGATCTTGACGTCTTTGCCTAGCTTCACGTCGGGGGTGATCCGTGAGAATTCGGGAACCGCGCGCCGAGACTTCCTCACAGCCCTCATACCCTTACTCTGTCCCCGCCCGCGGCCAGACGGGAGTGGCGATTACGATGGCGTTGATTTCAGGATCGGCGGGGATCTCTTCCGGCTCTTCGGTAACGTTGATGGATGGGTAGCGTTTCTTGACCAGCGCGCGGCGCTCCGCTCGTTGGTCCGCGCACCGCTTGATTTCAATGCCCTCAATCTCGGCAAAGTTTCTGACCAAGTCCGCGCCCCGGTATCCATAGCCGATCACTCCGATTTTCATTCTATAAAAGCTTTGTCACTCGCTGCTTCTCGACCGATGTAACGGAGATTTTTTATTTCTAAAAGCGGGTTGAGTCTTAAAGTCGGTTTTACGCAATCGCGGCTCTCCAAAGGGTGAGCTATAGAAGACTACGGTGAATTTTAATGGATAACCCTTTATGTGTAAAGGAAAAGATTTGGCATGTTGTAGCAAAGTAATTATGTCAGGGTTGATAGCGATACGATTGCTGCTTCAACTTTGTAGGCGGCTGAGTCACACCGGCAGGTAAGCTCTTGCTCTGGCTAGATGTTTGGAGAAGCTCCGGTCAGGCTTCTTAGCAACGTTAAGTTCTCTTTATCCTCTCGTAAATCTGGCCCTTTGGGCGTCTCCAAACACATCGGCAGGCCCCAGAAACGCTGGTCATTCATTAGAAGGCGAAAGGCTGGGACGCCGATGTGGCCTTTGCCGATGTGCTCATGGCGGTCGACTCGCGAATTGAATTCTTTCTTTGAGTCGTTGAGGTGGAAGGCCGCGAGTCGATCGAGGCCGATCGCGTCATCGAACTCCGCGAAAGTTCGCTCGTAACCTTCTCTTGTCCGAAGGTCGTAGCCCGCCGCGAAGGCATGTTCCGTGTCGAAGCAAACTCGTAAGCGATCGCTTTCCTTCGTCGCGTCGAACATTCGGCCGATCTGTTCGAAGCGGTAGCCGAGATTCGAACCCTGGCCGGCGGTGATTTCCAGAGTGATCTTGGCGTTGTAGCCGGGACAGGCTTTATGGACTTCGTCTATCGAACGGGCAATGGTTTTGATCCCTTCCCGTTCTCCCGCTCCCAGATGCGAGCCGGGATGGGCGACGAGATTTGCGATACCCAGCGTTTCGCATCGCTCGAACTCATCGATGAACGCCAGTACCGAACGTTTTCGCAAATCACCATCCGGCGAACCTAGATTCAGCAGATACGAATCGTGAGCGATAACGGTCGTGATGCCGGTCTCTTTCTGGTTGTATTTGTAGCTTTCGATTTCCTCTTTCGCGTAAGGTTTGCCGGCCCACTGGCGCGACGATTTGGTAAAAATCTGAATAGCATCACAAGCGACCGTTTTACCGAGGAGCAGCGATTTATCCACGCCGCCGGCAATGGACATGTGGGCGCCGAGAATAGGGCCACGCGGCGCTTTGCGCTTCGGGCCCGGCGCAGAGCGAGTCATTGGGCGAAATGCCTCTTCTCCACTAGCGGTAGCGAGATGCTGCCGGCGCTGAGTAATTTATCGTGAAATTCTCTCAGATCGAATTTGTCGCCGAGCCGCGTCCGCTCTTGTGCGCGCAGGCGATTGATGATCGACCAACCCAGAGCGTAGCCCATAGGGCCGGAAGGAGACTGGCTGTACCAATTGAGATCGGCGCAGGCTTGAGCGCGGGGGAAGTGAAGCTCGCGCACCATGAGGTCGGCCGCTTCGTTATAGGACATCCGGCCGGTCTGCGTCTTGACGTCGATGATGATCCTGAGCGCGCGCCAAAGCCGGTCCTTGAGCATGACAAAGCGGTGCTCTTTCGATTTCAGAAAACCTTGCTCTTGCATGAGTTGTTCGCAGTAAAGCGCCCAGCCTTCGTAGAATACCGACGACTCGTTCATCAGACGCGGCAGTGTAGAAGCGGCAGGAATCGAATTCGCCACGGAAAATTGGAGATGGTGGCCCGGATAGCTTTCGTGGACGGAGGTATTTTCTAGACCGACCCAATTGTGTTCCCGAAGGAGATCATCTTCGGTCACGGGAGTGACATAGTAATAGCCGACCTGATCGGGATCCTTCGGCGAGGGCGAGAGATAGGCGGCAAACGGGATTTCATGGCGGCGAAATTCAGGCGTCGGTACCACGTGCAGTTCTTCCTTGGGCGGAAACGAGACGAGGGTCTTTTTTTTGACGAACTCGCGCGCGGCTTTCATGGCCTTCTGATAGACGGAGAGGACTTCGTCAATTGAAGGATGCTTCTCCTGAATGGATCGAGTGACTTGTTCGATATCTTTGCCCGGAGCCAATTCTTCGGCCAGCGCAATGAGTTCTCGCTTCGTGCTGGTGAAAAGATTCTCGCCTAGGGCAAGAAGACTTTCGGCGTCGTGATTTAAAAAATGCTTCTTCTTGAGCAGCAAGTTATAATGTTCTTCGCCAACGGCATAAACGCCGTTGCTTCTCGGTAGAAGATCCCGTTCAAGGAATGCTGCGAATTCGTTGACCGCGCCCTTTGTCTCCTCGATTGCAGTTTGAAATGCGCTAGCGTCTTGCACTGCCGCTTGGACTTTCGGATGGCTCGGCAAGTTATCGAGGAAATTGACGCCGCCCTTTGCCGCTTCGACCGCCATCTCCGTCCAAAGTTTTGGCGGATTCGCCACGGGCCGACTCAAGTTGGAGATCCCCTGCTGAATAAGCCCGCGGGCGCGACTCAGCCGACTTAGGAGATTGCCTTCGAGATTATTGGTTGTCCGAACCGTAAGAATGTAGATCGCATCGACCGGCAGATAGGTGTCGGGCCATTTCAAGCGGTAGTCTTCCTTTGCGTGCTCATAGCTTTGAACGGTAAGGCGTCCTTCGAGGAGCGTGTAGTCAATAGCTTCGTCGGGGTGGAGATGTTCGGTTGATATCTCCCGTAGGCTGTTCAGCGATTCTTCGACGAACGCCTTTTCGGTTCGATACGTCTCGTCTGAGTAATCATTCAACAGATGATCGTAGCCTTCGATTCCATAGTAAATGGCATCGGTAGGATGCAGATCAAAATATTTCTCGAAATAATTAGCGCAAAATTCAGTGAATGCAGACATGCAGGTGAATTATCATCTTAATGAGGGCGGTGCAAATTTTGGCCGAACACAGGAAGGATTGGTGCCTTCGATTTTCTCAGCGTGGCTCCGCGCGGTCTGCGCGCGCTGCCGCTTCATAATGGATTCAGCGCAGAGTATGCAACCCGCAGGCGATCGGCGGCGGAAGTCTTCATCGCAAAACCTAACGTTGCTGAAACAACCAATGCGACGAAGCCAATTCGATGGGCTTTTATATTCATGGTAACCGTCTGGATATAGCAAACCCGGTTTATCGTCAAGGGATTGTATTGCGACTGGTTGCTGTTTTATAAGGCGAACAGAGAAGGAGGAGTGCAATGGCCAATCGTTGGTTGTTCAAGACGGAACCGTCTGTTTATTCGTATCAACAACTGGAGAAAGATAAGAAGACCATCTGGGACGGAGTGAAAAATAATCTCGCCCTGAAAAATCTCAACGACATCGAGAAAGGCGATCAAATTCTAATCTATCACACGGGTGACGAGAAAGCCGCGGTCGGAGTAGCGCGCGCATTGAGCGGCGCTTATCCTGACCCGAGCCAGAAGAATCCAAGGATGCTTGTGGTCGATATCGAGGCGGTGAAGCCGTTGCCGCGACCGGTTACGCTCGCAGAAGTGAAAACCAATAGCAAACTGGCCAATTTCGATCTCGTGCGCCTTTCACGGCTATCGATCATGAAGGTGAGTGAGGAGCAATGGAATATCATCGAAACGATGGCGGGGCGATAGATGCAGGTTGAGCGTTGTTCAATTCAATCTCGGCGTAAACGGATCCTGCTTGACAACCCGTTCCTATGTGATAGTGGTCCGTCCGTAACGCCAATCACTAAATGCCTCCTACAACTTTGCCAAGATTTCCGAATGATGTGAGGCTCGGTAGCGGGGATGTCATCAGAACAGTTTAAAGCCAACCGCTGGGCGTTTTATCGCAGGTGCGTCGGCTTTTTGGTTTTCTTCGAATTGTAGATCTTTTGACTAAGAAGGAGATGGAGCTATGATTCAGACCATCGGTATATATCACATCGGTATCCCGGTTGACGACCTTGATCGAGCGGAGGGTTTCTACACCAAGGTTCTGGGCATGAAGGTGGCGGCGCGAATCGGTGAGTCAGGTGCGCGGCTAACACGGCTCACGTGCGGCGATGCGGATGTCGTGCTTTTTCAGCGTCCTCGCCCGCTCCATCGCAACACTCTTAAGGAGGACGGCATTGCCCACCAGGCTTTTGAAGTAGCCCCGGAAGCTTTTGACGAGGCGCTCGAGTTTCTGAAGAGAGAAGGTCATTACCACGAAGGCCCGGTGGTCCGGCCCAGCGGTCGTGCTGTTTACTTCTTTGACTCTGAAGGGAACTACCAGCAGATCCACTGTCGATAGCCGGTGCGTGGCGAGATTCAGCCGACTATCTTTGAGCGAAGGTGCTGTGCGACTTTTATCGATTCGGTTAGCTATTGATCAACATAACAGCAAATCAGGTCATCGGGTGATATGGGGCGATCGTGCTGGTAAAAGCCGCGCGATGTGAATAAGGCCGCTAAAGTTTTTTGTAAGGGGAAAAGATCCTTAGGATTGTTCGGTTTGGATCATTTTCCAATGTATTTTTGAAAGGGGGAAATCGATATGGCCTACAAACTCGAAGGAAGTCTTCTCGAAGTCTGCAATTGTGAGGTGCTCTGTCCATGCTGGGTCGGTGTTGACCCGGATAACGGGACTTGTGATTCGGCACTGGCGCATCATTTCGAGAAAGGGGAAATCGATGGCGTGGATGTCGCCGGGCTCACTTTGGGCTTCATTGTTCACATTCCCGGAAACATACTGAAGGGTAACTGGCGCGCGGTCGTCCACATAGATCAACAGGCTACCAAGGAGCAGGAACAAGCCCTGCTAAGCGTTTATACCGGCAAACAAGGCGGCCCGATCGCGGACCTCGTACAGTTGATTGGCGAAGTGGTTGCCGTGGAGCGCTCGCCCATTACCTTCGAGGTTGAAGAAGGTAAGGGGACCCTGCGGATCGGGAGCGTCGCCGACTGTGAGATGGAGCCTTTTCGCGGTCCGAACGGTGAGGTGACAACGCTCCGCGATTCCATATTTTCGACTATTCCCGGCTCACCTGCATATGTTGCCAAGGCGACGAAATTCAAAATGAAGAATCCGGCCTTGGGGCAAAATATTGATCTTCGAGACCACAACGCGATCCAGGGAAAATTTATCTTCCAGAGCTAATTCCTCAGCTGGCATAGGGAGCGGATAGACAACAGCTGCTGCGAGCCGTGGCTGTTTTAAGGAACGGTATGGCCGAGCGTAAAGTTTTCCACTGGACCATTAGCTCACTGGTCGGTCTGGCATGGCTGGTGTTGTGGATATGGAATCGATCCCCCTATGGCCGTTACCTTGGCCACGCACAGTTGGGCGAGATCGGCCGTGATGGCGGCACGGTTTCGGTTTTCCTGCCCGTATCCCTCTACCTCGTCGGTTGGACTCTAATGACGATAGCCATGATGTTGCCAACCACGCTCCCATTACTTGAGATCTTTCACCGCTTAACCGCGCGGCGGCCGGAGCATTCGCAGCTCACGGCTGTGGTAATTACTGGCTACCTGAGCGTATGGGCGGGCTTCGGTGTTGCGGCCCATTTAGCTGATTGGGCCTTGCATGAGATCGTGGAGCGCAGTACATGGCTTGAGGCGAATGCGTGGGTCATTGGAGCGGGCACTTTGTTGTTGGCTGGGATTTTTCAGTTTACCCGTTTGAAATATCGTTGCCTGGATAAATGCCGCGCGCCCTTGAGCTTTGTCATGGAGTACTGGCGCGGTCGCCATGATCGCCGAAATGCACTCTTACTTGGAATCAATCACGGCATTTTTTGTGTGGGCTGCTGCTGGGCCTTGATGCTCTTGATGTTCGCTGTGGGTGTCGGGAATGTCGGGTGGATGTTAGCGCTGGGTGCAGTAATGGCCGTGGAGAAGAACATGCCGTGGGGACAGAAATTGAGCGCTCCGTTGGGAGTGGCCCTGCTTGGGTGGGCAGGCCTAATTTTGCTAAATCATTCCTGGTCCTGGCAAAGCTAACTCCGCTGCGAAGCCTGGCACATGAGCAATGATCATTTTACGGTAGATGGCACCCTGATTGAGGCTTGGTTATTCGATTGAACCGGGGTTTTCCGCTGCCCGTTGGCTTTAGCCCGCTCGAAAAAGGCATCCTCACGATGAACATAGCCACGGATGGTTTTGCCGTCCACGAAGGCCTGTATCCGGAAATAATCCCCTCTCGTACTCAAGACCTTAATCTGAGTTCGCGGTTGCAAGGTGGCTATAATCTCTGCGTCTGAACGGGGCCTGCGTCGCACGAACGAGAAGGGTCCGACAACCTCAAAGCGTCCTAAAAGTGATTCTCTTGGTTTGGTTTCAATCTGTCGCCGTTGAACTTCTGTTGGTTCTGTGTTTGACGGCGTCGGTTGCGGCTCCGAAGGTTTCGACTTGGGGGAATCCGGCCCCGCCTGCCTCACAACAATACTCTGCACCGGTAGTGCGGGTTCTCTGTTACCTTCAGTCAGTGCGACTTCAGTCGAACCTTTGCTGTTAGTACCTAGGCCTGCGAGATAGTATTTGATTTGTTCCGAATAGAGCGCCCCGCCAGCGCTTCCAAGCATGACCAGCACCACGGCGATCGGTGTCAAAGCTAAGCCGGTTTTCTGTCGCCGAACAGGTTCTTTTTGCCGCTCGACGTCCTCTAAAGAGCTGTTGCACAGTTCATCGGCCGCGCTTTCAATAGCGGTTGCCGAAGACTCCCTTGCGAGTTGAAAAGCGTTTTTTAGGCCAAGATCGCGGGCCACCTCCTGAATCATTTCTGCGGTGACCTTTCTTTGGGATCCGGCAAAGGCGAGAAGCAGTGCGTTATCGCAAATAATGTTGATGAGTCGGGGAATCCCTCCCGAATAATAGGCAATCTGGCTCACTACCTCGGTACTGAACAGATCCTTGCCTACATAACCCGCTTCCTGAAGTCTAAAGTCGATGTAGCGACCTACCTCGTCTTCATCAAGCGGGGCCAGACGGCAGTGAAGGACCATTCGCTGTTTCAGATGGCGGAGGCTCAGTTGACCGAGTCTTGTCGCAAGCTCGGGTTGGCCGGTTAAGACAATTTGCAGCAGTTTTTCCTTCTCGGTTTCCAAATTCGAAAGGCACCTGATGCTTTCAAACATCTCATCGCTTAAGTTTTGAGCTTCATCGATCAGCAGAGCCGCGACGTGGCCTTTATTATGCAGCGTAATCAAATAGTCGCGGAGCTGCTCCACAGTCGCGAGCCTGTCCTTTCCATCGGTTGCCAAGCCCAGTTCCTTCGAAATGAATCGGAGCAGTTCGGTGTACGTGAGTTGGTCAGACGACACAAATACAGGATGAGTTGTAGGTTTTAAACTGCGCATCATTTTACACAGCAGGGTTGTCTTTCCCGTTCCAACCTCGCCGGTCATGACGATCAAGCCCTTCTTCCACTCAATACCGTAGCGCAGATTGGCAAGTGCTTCCTGATATAGATCGTTGCTATAGAAGAAGCGGGAATTTGCAGTGGCGGTGAAGGGTGACTCTACAAACCCGAAATGTTCATTATACATATGAGACGAATCTCCCCTTTTGAATGGGGTGCTCGGTTGTGCAGATACAATCGTCGCTTTTAGTGTTGATGTTGAACGTGTTTGGCCGGGTCAACAGAATGCATGACTTTCTACCCTTCAGGAATCTCGCGCGGTCGAGTGCGTGGCTCTACCAAATAAAACAGGATTGTATCTTTGCCACAAAGTGACACTATGTGTCAAGTATGATTTAAATACCGCATCTTTGGTCTTAGTAGACCAGTGCTTGGCAGGAGCCGCACATATGGGAGCACAAACGTCCACCGTTAAGCGGAGAAATTTTATAATTTAGAATTCAGTAATTTATTCATCATGCTGTTTTACGTGCAAAACGAACCACCGACCGAGCCTATCTGTTGATTGGATTTTCTGGTTTGGGCCATTAACGAGGAAAAGTCGGGCTGACCGCAAAGAGCTGTAGAATCGGTCTGCGGACGCTTTCCCGCAAAATGCAACTCCATAAGCTGGATCAAAATCATTTAAACCCTCGGCACCTAAATCCGGCACCGATTAGGACACGGCTCAATCTTTTTTACCTTCTCTTTTCGCCTTCGTAGCGACGCTTGCGGAGGGTCCGTCAGCATTAACTTTCAGGAGTGATCAGTCAGGGTCCCACATCTTACCGTTCTCCCGGCAAAGGTCCAAAGCTTGCCGGTGGGCCGCGGTGATGCGTGAATTTTTCGTACGCGGAGGCGATTTCCAAGAGCTTGGCTTCCGCGAATGGTCGGCCGACGAATTCCATACCGACCGGCAGCTGGACCGGCGTAGGACCGACGAGCCTGCTTCCGTTAGGGTCCGTCGGATCCGGCGCCCGATCATAAACCACTCTGGTAAACCCGGCAGGGACGACAATAGAAGGGAAGCCGCTTTCCGGGCTCAGGTTGACGCCCCAACTCCCACCCGCGCCCCTAAATACATCCAAATCGGTTTTCAGAACCGGTTCATCTGGGAGGAGTGTCGGGTCTGACAGAGCGGTTCCAGCCTTTAGCATTCTTGGCTCCGTCCGTGTGTCATACGCCGCCGGCAGCCTGCTCGGTAAGATGACAGGGGGAGGTATCGTCGTGTTCACGAAAACCAAGGCATCGAGGTTGTTGTCTGCCATCACCTTGAGCAGAATCTGTCGCAGAGTTTGTATTCTTAAAAGGTGATCGGACTGTGTGGCAGTATCCAAACTCTTGGCGGTCAGGCCGAAGGTCGCCTTCAAGACGTCCATGTGGCCGGCAAAGGTCGGGGTAGCGAACATGTCGGCTGTGCTCTTGAACTTTGGATCACCCCGCGCGCGCAAATATCGATTCATTGTATATCTGCCCTCTTCGCCGCGGCGCTGCGCCGCAAGCATCCGGAGATTAGCGCCGCGGAGCCCGGATGGAAATAGGGCGTGATCAAAGAACATCGTGACGATGTGATCGATGGGCTCGGGAGGAGCCTTCGGGAAAACCGACGGAAAGTTCTTCGCCAGAAGGCTCGGCTCGAGATAGGGCACCAGCTCTGCGATGGTGTCTTGAATATTTAGTGGGTCGATAATCGTCGCGCCCGCCTTCTTCATGTCGGCAATCGCTTCGTTGGCAACGCGAATGGAATCTCGATCAGCGAGAGTGACTTCGATCATTAGATCTCGCAGCACGCCCAGCCTTTTGCCGGCAAGGCTCTTCTCGTTTGCGAAGCGACGGTAGGATACCTTGGGCCCGGCAGCGGCTGCCGTCACCGCATCCTTCGGGTCATACCCCGCGAGCGTTTCCAACACCACCGCGGCGTCCTGTACGGTGCGACAAAGAGGGCCGGCTCGGTCTCTCGTGAAAGTCAGAGGAAAAATCCCGTCGCGACTGACCAAACCCTGCGTCGCAACGATCCCTACGATATTGTTGTAGGAAGCCGGATTTCGAACCGACCCGGACGTGTCCGTTCCCAATGCGCACATCGCCAGGTTCGCGGCCACGGCTGCTGCGGAACCTCCGCTCGAGCCTCCAGGAAGCCGCGTCGTATCATAGGGGTTACAGGTCTGGCCTCCGAATGTGCTCCGGCCTATGCCCGCAGGCGCGTATTCGTCCAAATTCGTCTTCCCAAGGATAATCGCTCCCGCCGCCCTGAGCTTCGCAATTACAGTTGCATCACGCGGCGGTTTGTCATTCGCGTATGCCGCGGCGGCGCCGGCCGTCGTGCGCATATCGAAGGTATCAAAAAGGTCCTTTATGGCGAAAGGAATGCCGTGAAGCGGCCCGACCAGCTTGCCGGTCCGGGCAAACTCGGCGTCGAGCTCTCGAGCGCGGTCGAGGGCATCCGGACCCTTTGGATCATCCGAGCCGGTGTGGGTGCGTTTCATCCTGTCCGGGAAACCCAGCGCAATCCGTTTGTCTTCTTTTAGATTCAACGTAATAAACGCGTTAATCTGCCCTGCTCTTGGAATCGGCGCGATGTCGCCAAGCTGCAATCCGGTAGCGGGATCAACAGCGCCCTGCACACAGGTGCCGCTATACGCCTTAATGCGCTTGAGGTAGAGATTTACTAGTTGCGTGGCCGTGATTTGCTTCGTCCTGATCGTTCGGTGAACATCGGCGATGGTTGCCTCGTCAAGCCGAAAGCCTCGGCCTTCCGCTGCGCTCGCGTCCGGCGATAAGAGTTTTGTTCTCTTCCGGGTCAGCGGGTTATCGAGAATGGGCAAGGACACCAGGAGTCCAAGGTTCAGCACCGCAACGGCTCGAAAAAGTTTTTTTCCGTTCACCGCCCGATCCTCTTTGATGTCATTTTAGTTTGGAACCTCTTTGCTCCTTTTACCTATTCCGCTTCACGAACGCGATCCACGAACACGCTTCGCGACTTCGCGTCACGGACTTCCGAACAGGCCGACAAGGCCGGTCGCGCCCTTGGTGTGGCCGGTCAATGTAGCAAAGAGCTCGTCCCGAGTGAGGCGCGGCGGCAGTTCCTTCGGATCCAGATCGGTGGCGATGAGTGTG
>Ga0137370_10000057_pt1 | contig 35590 bp, 32 predicted proteins | sample SagtaG_11_FD_104920 | JGI IMG/M metagenome (GOLD analysis project Ga0137370, IMG submission 104920) | Vadose zone soil microbial communities from Sagehorn Ranch, Mendocino, California, USA - Sage1_R_20_16 metaG | ecosystem: Environmental > Terrestrial > Soil > Vadose zone | place: USA... | reverse complement strand
TGGTACACGCCTCTTCGACAAAAGTCCGGATTTCGGCCATGGAGTCCATCCTGGCCGGGAACCGGGCAAGCGGGGCGTTAGCCATTGACGGGATGAGCCGGGAGAAGGCCGTTCAGCTATCATAATAGGAACAAAGCGTCCTCGCAGGCGCCGGCCACCTCGGAAATTGCATAGCGAGCCAATTGGGGGGTCAACATGAAGTCAACTCGTTTGATGGTCATTCGTGGATTTCTTCTTGCGTGCGCGTGTGGCATTGCGCCGATTACAAGCTGGGCAAACGACATAGCCCAGTTCAAAGTCGCCAGAGGCTCGGTGCACCTCGAGCGCGGCGGGCAGCGCCTTCCGGCGCGCGTGGGAACGCATTTGCAGGCGACCGACACTGTGGTGACCGGAGCTGACGGATCGGCCGGCATTGCCTTCGTCGACAATTCGCTTCTGTCGGTCGGCCCCAACAGCGTGCTTGCAATCGAGCGATACGCGTTCAACTCGACCACCCACGAGGGTACTTTCGAATCCTCTCTTCGTAAGGGAACTCTGTCGGTGGTGTCGGGGAAAATAGCGAAGCAGTCTCCCGATGCAATGAAAGTGAAAACTCCTTCTTCGATACTTGGTGTGCGCGGGACCGAGTTCCTCGTTCGCTCCGACGACTAAAGCCATAGGACCTAATGCGCCGGCATGACGCTGCGCTCATCACGGCACTCGCCCTGGGGGGCTGTGCCACGCCGAGCCAGGACTTGGTTGTGCTGTTGCCGGACAAGGAGGGCAAGGTCGGAACAGTCATCGTCCAAGGCCCAAAGGGCAAAGCGGTCCTGAACACCGCGTACGCCTCGGCCCGCACGACATCCGATGGCGGTGTGCAGCGCGGCACCGCAAGCCAGAGCGAGGTAAAAGACGTTTTTGGCAGTGCGCTCGCCGCGCAGCCGCCGCGTCCGATCTCCTTTACCCTCTATTTCGAGAGCGGTAACGACGAATTTACCGAGGAATCGAAGCAGGAAGTAAAGCGTCTGCTCGCCGAGATGGCGCGCAGACAGGCCTCGGACATCACCGTTATCGGGCACACCGATCTGGTCGGCCCGGACTCATCCAACGACGCCCTTTCTCTTCAACGTGCCGAACGCGTGAAGTCGATCCTGGCAGGGATGGGCGTTCCCGCCGAGCGGATCCTGACCGCGGGTCGCGGCAGGCGCGAGCCCTTGATCCCCACGGCCGACGGAGTGGCCGAGCCGCGGAATCGGCGTGTCGAAATCAGCGTGCGCTAAGGTCCGTTCCAGCGCAGCACCAGGAGCGTGAGGTCGTCGGCAGCTTCGGCCCCGCCGACGAATCGCGCGATATCGGCGCGGATCGCATTGACGAGCGCGGCCGGATTTTCGGCGCTCTGCGCGCGCTCGAGTGCATCGCGCAGCCGAGCAGCCCCGTAGAGCTCTCCCGCCGGGTTCATGGCCTCGGTCACTCCGTCGGACACGACACACACAATTCCTCGTCGGCCCATCCTGTGTTCGGCGGCGACGTAAGAGAATCCGTCAAGCACGCACAACGGCGGCCCACCTCCTTCCTCAAGCCGGGCAATCTCGCCATTAGTAGCCAGAACGAAAGGCGGCTCGTGCCCGGCATTGCAATATTCCAAGCGACCGCTCACAACGTCGAGCACACCTGCAAAAACGGTTACGAACAAGGACTCAGGATTCTCTCGCGCGATTTCCGTGCTGGCCTCACGGAGCAATTCATCGATCCGGCGTCCGCGCCGAAGGGCGGCACTTTTGCAAAGAGCTTTGCTGACCGCCATGAAGATACTCGCTGGCAAGCCTTTGCCGGAAACATCGCCTACGAGAAAAAACAATCGGTCGGTGCCGAGCATGAAGAAATCGTATAGATCCCCCCCAACTTCACGCGCGGGTTCCATGGAGGCGGAAATCTCGAAACGACGTTCTGAAGGGAATACCGACTCAGGCCGCGGGAGGCTGCCGATCTGGATACGCCGTGCCGCGTCGAGTTCGCCCGCGAGGCGCGCCGCAGCCTCGCGTTCGCGTTGCAGTCGTTCCTGCAGCGATTTTCTCTGAGCGTTGGCTTCGGCGAGCGTCTCGACTAACATCGCAGCAAACAGGAAGGTGATGGCGGCGCCCGGGATCGAGGCGTCGAGCAAGAGCCCCGCCACCCGGTATACTCCGAAGCCGGCTGCACCCAGCGTGATCAACAACAAGACGAGCAGGCCCGTCGAACGGCCTGGAGAGAGCCGGGGCACGGAACAGACGACAACCAAGCCCACGACGAAAAGCGCCAGTCCTTCAACCCACGCTGCCCACCGCGGGCGCATTAGTAGCGCACCGTCGAAAACGTTCTCGAGCACCTGCGCGTGAATCTCGATCCCCGGCATGCGTTCGCCGAGAGGCGTAGTTTGGTAGTCGATCAGACCAAGTCCGGTAACGCCGACGAGCAGGAGCTTGCGCTCGAGTTGAGCGGGATCGACTCCCCCGCCCAGCACATCTGCGGCCGAGACGAATCGACCCGCATCGTGGGACGTGTAATGCACCCACAGGCGCCCGTCCGGTTGAGTGGGCACGCTCAAGTCGCCGAACCCCACGGCTTCGACCCCGGCGGCGCTCCCGCGCACGAAGAAGAGCGCTTCGCCGCTCGCCAAGCGAAGCGTCTCCAGGCTCAAGGGCAGCACCAGAGTCGTCCCGACGAGCGCCACCATCGGCACGCGCCGAACAACGCCCCCTTCGGTATCGGCGCTGAGAAGTCCGTGTCCTTGCGCGGCCGCATCGATTTCCGGGAGACTCCGGAGCGCCGAAGCGTAGTGACGCAGAGCGCCTCGCGCGTCGCTACCTTTTTGCAGAGACGGGGTAAGCGACACCGGCCCGGAGATCACGCCCGTTTCAAGCCCCGCGACGCCCACTACGACTGGAGCGGCCTTGATCGACGCGGCAAGGACCGCATCGTGGCGAGGCAGCCTTGTCAAACGCGCCGCCAATTGCGGATCGGCGTCGGCCACCGAAGGCGCAAGCCATTCGGGGGAGAGACGGTCGGGCTCGGGAAACAGTATGTCTACTCCGATCGCCGCGGGCCGAGCAGCGTGCAGCTTATCGATAAGCTGCGCAACCAGGGTGCGCGGCCACGGCCATTGGCCAAACCGTTCTAGACTCGCCTCGTCGATGGCCACGATGACCGCAGGCGCCGAGCGCCTTTCGCGCGGGGCCAGTCCCTGGTAGATGTCGAGCCAGGCAAGACGCAACGCCCCGGATACCGGCATGTCCTGCCACAGGATCGGCACAGAAAGAAGGGTAAGCAAGATCAGGCCATGCCCAACCCCACGCGAATTGAACAGAGTCCTCAGACCGCTCAGAGCTCGATCTCCAGGCCGTCGTAGGCGACCGAGATGCGCAAGGGCTCGCCCGTTCGCGAGATTTCCTCGTAGCGCAAGGTCTCACGCCAGATCTCTGCGATGCGTTCGTCGTTGTTGGCCGGTTCGTGGTGGAAAAGCACCAAGTGTTTCACATTGGCAAGTTGGCACAGCTCGACCCCGACCACATTGCTCGAATGACCCCAATCTTCTTTCACCGACACGGCCTCGGCGAGCGAATACATGGCGTCGAAAATCACCAAGTCTGCGTCGGCAAAAAAAGTGGCGGCACCTTCGACTGCATCCGGTACGTCCAGCCTGTGCTCGGAGTCGGTCGAATAGACTATGATCCTTCCGTCGCGGACAAATCGATAGCCGTAGGAATCACCGGAGTGGCTCTGCAGCTTGGCTGTCACGCTCCATCCGGCGATCTCGTAGCTCCGGCCAGGCTGTAGTGTGACGAATTCTATCGAGGCCCCGAGGCGATCAAACGGCACAGGGAAACTGGGAGGGTCCTGTTGGCGGCGAAGGGCTTCCTCGAGATTGGTGTGGCAGCCGTAAATTCGAATCCTGTTTCCAGAGACGTAGGCCGGAGCAAAAAAAGGAAACCCCATGATGTGGTCCCAGTGAAGATGGGACTGAAACACGTGGAAGATGTTGGCTTTGGCGGGACCGTCCCGGGTAAGTACGTGGTTTCCGAAGGCGCGTACGCCGCTTCCCAGATCGCACAACACATGCTCGTCGTCACCCGCATCGAGCTGCACGCAAGCAGAATTGCCTCCGAAGGTGTGCGACACCGCAAAATCAAGCTCGGAGTCCACCCACGCCCGCGCCTTTTCCTGTGTGTCAAGGCGCTTACCCGAAGCCGCGACTATCGCATGAGCCAGCTTGTCTCTGATCGACGCGGAGTCCAGGGAGACGGGGATGGAACCGCGCGTACCCCAGAACGTGACCCACAGCGCCATCGGTCAGGCGCCATGGGCGGAGTCGTACGCCGCCAGAGCGGTCGGTGAAACTTTTGCCAAGGCTTCGCGAACGGATCCAAAACACTGGAAGACGAGATTGAAGCGGCTGATCTCGAAGATTTCACGCACCACGGGCTGGAGCGCCGCTACCACGATCGAACCTCCCTGCTCACGGACCTGCTTGCCTGCCAACATCAAGACGCGTAATCCGACGCTGCTGATGTAATCCACCTTCGAGAAATCCAGGACCAGGCGATCCCCCCCCGCGCGGCAGGTGGCTACATAGGCGTCAATTCCGGACTTCAGCCCGTCAGTGGTGCTGTTGTCGACCCGCCCGATAGGCGTAAGCACCAGCGCGTCGCCGTAACGATCTTGGGATACATGCATGGAACGGACCCGCCCCCGGACGGTTAATTGCGCTTGCGGCGCACCGATAATGGTACCCTCATTTCGTTTCAGGCCCACGAGAGCGATGCTTTGAGCGCCGAACGTTACCTCGATAGCTACCTCGCGCTGGTCTTGGATGGGTTGCGCGCCCGGAGCCCGGCGGAAGTGCCCCGGTGAAACCTGTCCCTGCGATCGCGCTGGTCGCGGCAATTGCAGGCTGCGGCAATCAAACCGATGGCGCGTTGCAGGGCTACGCAGAGGGAGAATACGTGCGGGTCGCATCACCCATCGCAGGGCAGCTCGCGCGCCTTCATGTAGCGCGCGGTGCCACAGTAAAAACCGGCGAGCCTCTATTTGCGCTCGAGCAGGAAAACGAGGCTGCCGCCCGCCGTCAGGCCGAGGAGCATCTCCGCCAGGCGGATGCCCAGCACCGCAACCTCCTCACGGGCAAGCGCCCAGAGGAAATCGACGCCATTCGGGCCCAGCTCGCCCAGGCCGAAGCGAGTCTCGCTCTTTCAGAAAGCAACCTGACGCGACAGGAAGAGCTCGTACGCGCGAAATTTGTCTCCAACGAAGCCGCGGACACCGCGCGCTCGGCGCGCGACCGCGACCGCGCGCGAATCAGCGAGTTGAAGGCACAGCTCGCCGCGGCAAAGCTCCCCGCGCGCCCCGGCGAGATTCGCGCGGCGCAAGCGGCGACCGCCGCTGCCCGGGAAGCCCTCGCGCAGGCCGACTGGAGACTCGAGCAGAAATCCCTGCGTGCACCGCGTGACGGCCAGATCACCGACACGCTCTACTCGCAGGGCGAGTGGGTGCCGGCAGGTTCGCCGGTAGTGACGCTTCTGCCACCGGCCAATATCAAGGTGCGCTTTTTCGTTCCGGAGAAAGTTCTCGGTTCGGTGAAAGTCGGACAGGCGGTCGGCGTGCGATGCGACGGATGTGGAGAGCCGATCTCGGCGCAGATCACCTACATATCCCCTCAGGCCGAATACACGCCGCCGGTGATCTTCAGCAGCGAAAACCGCGCCAAGCTGGTGTTCCTGGTCGAGGCCCGGCCCGCTCCGGCGGACGCGGTTTCACTTCATCCCGGCCAGCCCGTCGAGATCAGGCTTCCATGAGCGCGCCGGGCCCCGGTTCCCTCGCCATTGATGTCGCCGGATTGTCCAAGAGTTTCGAGGGCAAGCGCGTCGTGGACGACTTCGGGATCCAGGTGCCGCGCGGTACGATCTACGGATTTCTCGGACCGAACGGAAGCGGCAAGACCACCACGATTCGCATGCTCTGCGGGTTGCTCACCCCGGACGCGGGCAGCGGCACATGCCTCGGTTTCGACTTGCGGCGCGAGCGGACAGCGATCAAGCGTCGCGTCGGCTACATGACGCAACGCTTTTCGCTCTACGAAGAACTCTCCATCGAGGAGAATCTCGACTTCATCGCGCGCGTCTACGCCGTTCCGGGGCGTAAACAGGCCGTAGCGAACGCGCTTGCCGGCCTGGGCTTGAGCGAGCGCTCCGGGCAGCTCGCCGGCACGCTGTCCGGCGGATGGAAGCAACGCCTTGCGCTCGCTGCCTGTCTTATCCATCGCCCCGAGCTGCTCTTGCTCGACGAGCCGACTGCAGGAGTCGATCCCAAGGCGAGGCGGGAATTCTGGGATCAGATCCACGATCTGGCGGCGCGAGGGCTGACTGTGCTGGTCAGCACTCACTACATGGACGAGGCGGAGCGCTGCCACCGTCTGGGCTACATCGCCTATGGGCGGCTGCTCGCTCAAGGAACGGCGGATGAAGTGGTGCGGCATTCCGGCTTGTCGACCTGGCAGGTTGCGGGCGCCGACGTGATGGCGCTTGCGAACGAATTGCGCGCGCGGTCCGGTATCGAAATGGTGGTGCCTTTCGGCGCGGTGTTGCACGTGAGCGGCGTGGACGATGCGGTGCTGGACGAAGCGATTGCCCCTTACCGCGAGCGGCCGGGGCTCCAGTGGCGGCGCGTTCCCGCGGGGCTCGAGGACGCGTTCATCCACCTCATGAACCTCGCGCAGCACCGCATCCAATGAACGCGTATTCCTGGGCGCGCTTCATCGCCGTGCTCGCCAAAGAGTTTGTGCAAATGCGTCGCGATCGGCTCACTTTCGCCATGATCGTAGGAATTCCGATCCTGCAGCTGGTCCTCTTCGGATTCGCAATCAACGCCGACCCCAAAGCGCTGCCAACCGCCGTGCTCGCCGCCGACAACAGCGTTTTTTCCCGCAGCTTCATTCGGGCGATGGAGAACAGCGGCTACTTCCGCGTGAGCCAGGTCGTCGCAAGCTCCGCCGACGGTGAGCGAATGCTGCAACGGGGCGAGGTGCAGTTCTTTGTCACCGTGCCCGAGTATTTTTCGAGGAACCTCCTGCGCGGGGAACGGCCGGTTCTGCTGGTAGAAGCCGATGCCACCGATCCGGCAGCGACCGGTAACGCGCTGGCGGCTCTGGCGGCGCTGAACCAGACCGCGCTCAATCACGACCTCAAAGGGCCGCTCGCAGCGATGACCCAGGGACCCGCGCCATTTGAAATCCGCGTGCAACGGCGCTACAACCCCGAGGGGATCACCCAGTACAACATCGTTCCTGGCCTAGTCGGCACGATTCTGACGATGACCATGGTGATCATGACCTCACTCGCCATGACGCGCGAGCGCGAACGCGGAACGATGGAAAATCTGCTCGCGACGCCGGTGCGCCCCATCGAGGTGATGACCGGAAAAATCGTACCCTACATCATCGTCGGCTACATACAGGTCACGATCATCCTGGCTGCTGCGAAGTTGTTGTTCGCGGTTCCGACGGTCGGGAGCCTGCTGCTTCTTTCCGTGGCGCTCGTCGTTTTCATCGCGGCCAATCTAGCGGTAGGTTTCACTTTTTCCACGTTGGCCAAGAATCAACTGCAAGCGATGCAGATGGCGTTCTTTTTCTTCCTGCCATCGATACTTCTCTCCGGATTCATGTTTCCCTTCCGCGGCATGCCGGAGTGGGCGCAGTGGCTGGGCGAAGTCCTACCGCTGACGCACTTCCTACGCATCCTTCGCGGCATCTTGCTCAAGGGCAACGCGGTCTCCGAAATCCTTCCGAATCTCTGGCCGATCGGCCTGTTCCTGCTCGCCTCGGGTACCATAGCGCTCGCGCGCTACCGCGAGACGCTCGACTGAGCGCTTGCGCGCCGGAACGCCCTACAAACAGTGCTAGAATCGGCGCCTTTCGCGCACCTTCCCGTTCTTATGAGCGTCGAGCAGGCCCGCTTCAACATGGTCGAGCAGCAGATCCGCACTTGGGAGGTGCTCGATCAGGATGTGCTCGATCTCTTGTACGTGGTGCGCCGCGAGGACTTCGTCCCCGCCGAGTACCGGGCGTTTGCCTTCTCCGACCTGGAAATCCCCCTGTACGAAGGCGCTGACGAGGGCGAGCGCATGATGCAGCCCAAGATGGAGGCGCGCATTCTGCAGGAACTGGCGGTGAAGAAAAACGAACAAGTGCTCGAAGTGGGTACCGGCAGCGGCTATCTCACGGCACTTTTCGCGGCCAAGGCGCAGCACGTGTATTCAGTCGAGATCAATCCGAAGCTGAAGTCGTTCGGAGAGGGGAATCTTCGGCGCGGCGGCGTGGAGAACGCCACTGTCCAGCTTGGCGATGCGGCGCAAGGGTGGCAGAAACACGCGCCTTACGATGTCATCGTACTCACCGGCTCGACGCCGATTTTGCCGCAGACATTGCCTTTGCAGCTCAAGACCGGGGGGCGGCTTTTCGCGGTGGTAGGCGACCCGCCGGTCATGGAAGCGCGGCTCATAACCAGCGTTGGCGAAGGCTCGTGTCATACCACCGATCTCTTCGAGACCTGTCTCGCGCCGCTCAAGAACGCGCCGCAGCCGGCGCGCTTTGAATTCTAGTGCCGACCCCTATCATGCCGAAGGGGCTATGACACAGTTTCGTTCCGCGCTGCCATTGATCCTCGTATTGTCTGCGGCGCCCGCTCGCGCAGCGGACCTTCTGCAGATCTATCGCGATGCGCTCGCGAACGACGCCACCTACGCATCGGCGCGCGCGGCGCGCGACGCCGGCCTGGAAAGCCTGCCGCAGGGTCTGGCGCAGATCCTGCCTACGGTAAGCGCCACCGCGTTCGCCCAGAGCAACCGCACCGATATCTCGTTTCGCGGGACCCAAGATTCGCAGGGCAACGTCATCCCAGACTCAAATCGCCAGGGCAACTCCAATGGCTTTACCGTGACGCTCACGCAGCCTCTTTTCAATTGGCAAAACATCCAGGTATACAAGGAGGCCGGGTTCAAGGCGGCGCAGGCCGAAGCCACTTTCGGCCAAGCGACGCAGGATCTGATCGTGCGTGTCGCACAGGCCTATTTCGACGTGCTCGCCTCGCAGGACAGCCTCGCCTTCATCCAGGCGCAAAAGGTGGCGATTTCCGAGCAACTCGCGCAGGCGAAGCGAAATTTCGAGGTCGGCACCGCGACGATCACCGATACGCACGAAGCGCAAGCGCGATACGACCTCGCAACGTCGCAGGAAATCGCGGCACAAGGCGACCTCGAGATCAAGAAGCGCGCCTTGCAGCAGATCGTCGGCAAGTTTCCCGAGCGCCTCGAGCCCCTGAGACCCAGCATCGAGCTCAACCCCCCCAAGCCGAATTCGATGGAAGACTGGGCATCGGCCGCGAACCAGGGCTATCAGGCACGCGCTCAGGAAGCCGCGCTTGAAATCGCCACGCGCGAGGTCGAGCGCATCCGCGGGGGGCACCTCCCCACCTTGAACATCGTCGGGAGCGCCGGCAGCAGCTCTTCGAGCATCAGCACCTCAACTTCGGTCAGCAACAACGCCTCGGACGCGACCAGTCGCACGATCGGCTTGCAGCTCGCCATCCCCCTGTATGCCGGCGGCAATGTCAGCTCGCAGGTGCGGCAAGCCGTTGCCAATCGGGAAAAGGCGCAGCAGGATCTTGAAAGCACGCGGCGCACGGCCGCGTTGTCCGCTCGCCAGGCTTATGTCGGGGTCAGCAACGGGATGGCGCAGGTAAAAGCCCTGGAGGCGGCGCTGATTTCCAGCCGGAGCGCGCTCGACTCGAACAAGCTCGGCTACGAGGTCGGGGTGCGCATCAACATCGACGTCCTGAACGCCCAGCAGCAGGTCTACAGCACGCTGCGTGATCTGTCCAGGGCACGCTATGACACGATCGTCAACGGCCTCAAGCTGAAGGCCGCCACGGGAACACTCGGCGAAGCCGACATCGAAGAAGTCAACCGCTTACTCGGGACGGACTGAAGCCCGGCGACGGATCACCCAAGCAGCCGCTCGCAGATCGCGAGCGTCCGATCGGTAGCGCCTCGATGCGCCGCACAGAAAGCGACCCCCGCCTTTCCCATGCGTTCGCGCAGGCCGGCATCCTGAAGTATTGATCGTGCCTGCCGTATCGCTTCTTCCGCGCCGCTGACGCGCACCGCCGCACCGGCAGCGACCGCGCTCTCGGCCGCCTGCGCGAAATTGTAAGTGTAGGGTCCGATCAGCACCGGAGCGCCCGCCGCGCAGGCCTCGATCAGGTTATGACCGCCGTAGGCGAGCAGGCTTCCCCCGACGAAGGCGACGTCGCAGGCCCGATAGTAGGCCGCCATTTCACCCATGCTGTCGCCGAGCACGATGTGGCAGTCGGCTTCGAGCGGAGTGTTCGCGCTGCGCCGGATAAACTTCAGCCCCTGGGATGTAAGAAGTCGCGCTACCGCGTCGAAGCGTTGCGGGTGCCGCGGCACGATGACCAGAATTGCGTCTCCGAGTGAGTTTTGTTTCAAAGCGTCGAGGAGCAGCTCTTCCTCGCCCTCGCGAGTACTTGCAGCGAGCAACACGGCTCGACTGCCGAACGCGTGCCGAAATTGCGCCGCGAGCGCCTCGCTCCCGGCCCTGGGATCGGCGTCAAACTTGAGGTTTCCGGTGACTTCCACGGCGCGCGCGCCGAGGGACCGAAGCCGGTCGGCGTCTTCGGCGGTTTGCGCCGCAACCGCGCTCAGACCCCCTAGAGCCACCCCCACGAGCGGCGCGACCGCGGCGTAGTTGCGCGCCGACTTTGCCGACATCCGGGCATTGGCGAGCAGAAGCGGCACACCGGAACGTCGGCACTCGCCTACGAGATGAAACCAGATTTCAGTTTCCATCAGTATGCCTAGCCGCGGCCGGAAGTTGCGCAGGAACCGCCTGACGGCCGAGGGGTAGTCGTAAGCGAGCCACGCGACGTGCACGGCGCCGCCGAAGAGCTGCTGCGCAGCCTCCCGGCCGGTTGCCGTCATCTGGGTGATCAACAGATCGCAGTCCGGATGACGCGATCGCAGCGCGTGCAGCAACGGTTCTGCGGCCCGTGTCTCACCCACCGATACCGCGTGCAACCAGATCACCGGCCTCTCAGGCCTCGCGGGGTAGTAGCCGAATCGCTCCGTTATGTTCTGCCTGTATGCCGGCTCGTGCCGTCCGCGCCACCAAAGACGCGCGAGCACGAAGGGGAAAGCGAGCCAAAGGAGGAGCCTATAGGCGGCCCGCCACATCAGAACGCCCCGACGTCTTCAAAGGCGGTTAGAATGCCGCGCATAAGCCGCTGATTATACGGGTTTGCCGTCTCTTCCTTCGCGCCCATGCCCTTGTCCGTAGCCATCATCACCCGCAACGCCGCCAGCCAGCTGGATCGCTGCCTTGCGAGCGTCGCCTTTGCCGAGGAGCTCGTCGTGGTGGACTCGGGATCTACCGATGGCACGATCGAGCTCGCCACGCGCCACGGCGCCCGCGTCCTCCGGAAGGAATGGCTCGGATTCGGCGCGCAAAAACAATTCGCCGTCGACGCTGCAAGCCACGCGTGGATCTTGTGCATGGACGCGGATGAATTCCTGAGCCCGGAGCTTCGCGAGGCCATCGTCGAGGAGCTCAAGGCCCCGCGCGGCTTTGTCTACGCCATGCCGCGCCGCAACCGCTTTTTGGGACGCTGGCTGAAGCACGGCGAGGGCTATCCCGACTGGAACGTGCGCCTGTTCCACCGGGAGCATGCGCGCTGGGGGAGCGAGTCGGTGCATGAAAAGATCGCAACCCGGGCGCCTGTTCTCAAGCTCCGAGGCGACCTCCTGCACGATTCGGCGGAAACGCTGGAGAAGTATCTCGACAAGCAGAACCGCTACACGAGTCTGCAGGCCCAATCGATGCGCGCCGCGGGCCGCCGCGCGAACGCGTTGCAGCTGGTGCTCTCACCCGCTCTGCGCTTCATCAAGTTCTACCTGTGGCGGCTCGGTTTCCTGGACGGCGTGCCGGGCTTGGTGCACATCACGATCGGCTGCATGAACACTTTCAACAAGTACGCGAAGCTGAAAGCGCTGGAGCGCGCCTCGGAATGACCATCCTGGTCACGGGCGGCGCCGGCTTCATAGGCTCAAATTTCGTCCTCGACTGGTTCGCGCAAGGCGCAGGCCCCGTGATCAACCTGGACAAGCTCACCTACGCGGGTAACCCTGCGAATCTCCAGGCGCTCAAGGACAACCCGGAGCACGTGTTCGTCCACGGGGATATCTGCGACCGGGAACTGGTGCGGAGCCTGCTCGAACGACACGCGCCGCGCGCCATCGTTCATTTCGCGGCTGAAAGCCACGTCGACCGGTCCATTCACGGACCCGCGGAGTTCGTTCAGACCAATATCCTCGGCACCTTCGCTTTGCTCGAGGAAGCGCGCATCTGGGCGGAAAAGCAAGCGCCCTCTCGGCACGAGGATTTCCGATTCCTGCACGTCTCGACCGACGAGGTATTCGGCTCGCTCGGGCCCCATGATCCGCCGTTCAAGGAATCGACTCCTTTCGCGCCGAACAGCCCCTATGCAGCCTCGAAGGCGGCCGCCGACCACTTGGTGCGGGCGTACCATCACACCTATGGGCTTCCGACGCTGAGCGTCAACTGCTCGAACAACTACGGCCCCTATCAGTTTCCCGAAAAGCTCATTCCCCTGATGATCCTAAACGCCATCACCCACAAGCCCTTGCCGGTCTATGGTGAGGGCGGCAACGTACGCGACTGGTTGTACGTGCAGGATCATTGCACGGCGATCCGACGGGTCCTGGAGCGCGGCCGCGTCGGCGAGAGCTACAACGTCGGCGGCTACAACCAGAAAACCAATCTCGAGGTGGTGAATGCAATCTGCGCGCTGCTCGACGAGGCGAGGCCCAATCGCAAGAGCCCCCATTCCATGTTGATCTCCTTCGTGAAGGACCGCCCGGGACACGATCGTCGTTACGCGATGGACGCGGCGAAGATCGCCATTCAGCTCGAGTGGACACCCTCTGAAAGCTTCGATTCCGGGTTGCGCAAGACAGTCGCCTGGTATCTGGACAACCCGGATTGGGTCGCGCATGTCACGAGCGGCGCCTACCGCCATTGGATCGAGAAGAACTACGCCAATCGAGGCGAAGCGTGAAAGGCATCATCCTCGCTGGCGGGAGCGGCACGCGGCTCTATCCGGTCACGCAGGTCGTGTCCAAGCAGCTGTTGCCGGTGTACGACAAGCCGATGGTCTACTACCCATTGAGCGTGCTGATGCTCGCCGAAATCCGCGACATCCTCGTCATTTCCACGCCGGACGACACACCGCGTTTCGCGAAGCTTCTGGGTAGCGGCGCGTCCTGGGGCGTGAACTTCAGCTACGAGATACAGCCCGAGCCCAAGGGCATCGCCCAGGCGTTCCTTATCGGCGAGAAATTTGTCGGCACCGAGGCCTGCGCGCTGGTGCTTGGGGACAATATTTTTTTCGGCCACAACTTGCGGCCCGCATTCGTGCAAGCAGCGAAGAAAGCATCCGGTGCCACGGTGTTCGCCTACCGCGTGCAGAATCCCGAGCGCTACGGCGTGGTCGAGCTCGATGCCAAGGGCCGAGCACTCAGCATCGAAGAAAAGCCCGCAAAACCCAAATCACACTATGCCCTGACGGGCCTCTATTTCTACGACAACCACGTCGTGCGTATGGCGAAATCTCTCAAGCCTTCGGCGCGCGGGGAACTGGAAATAACCGACCTCAATCGCCGCTACCTCGAAGCGGGCAAGCTCGACGTCGTACCGCTCGGGCGCGGGCACGCGTGGCTTGACACCGGTACGCACGAATCATTGCTCGAAGCCAGTCATTTCATCGAAACGCTGGAGCGACGGCAGGGTCTCAAGATCGGCTGCCCCGAAGAGATCGCTTGGCACAATGGCTGGATCAAGGATGCGCAGCTCGAGGCGCTCGCGGTGCCGCTCAAGAATAGCGGCTACGGAAACTACCTGCTCTCGCTGCTGCGGGATCGTATCAGCCCGCGAAACGCATGAAGGTCACTCCGACCCAATCCGGCTAGAGCGCCGCCACCATTTCACGAAGGCCATTTCGCCACCCCGTCGCAAAGCGGAACTCGAGCGTTTCCACGACCTTGTCCGCGGGGTAGCTCACCCGTCTGGTCAGTGCGTCCACCCGAGCCGTGGTCAGCGAGACCCCGGGAATCCAAGACAAGGCCTTCGCCGCGACCCTGACCGGGAACTCGGGCAATCGCATCCTCGGGGGCGCCGCGGCCAGGAATCGGGCAGCCTCGAACACGAACTCTTCGACCTTACAGTCTTCGCTAAGATTGAAAACTTCGCCGACCGCCCGATTGTCCTTGGCACAGAGCACTAGCGCCGTGATTACATCGTCCACATGGACGTAGGGCAGCACTGCACCGGGCGATCCGATAAATGCAAAGCGACCGCCGCGTATCGCGCGCAGGAACGCCCGCATCGAATCGTTCGGCATGCCACGACCAAAGACGATTCCTGGCCTGAGCATCGCCCACGGCACGCCGGTCCGCTTGCACGCATCGATCACAAGTTGGTCTGCAGTCAGTTTGGTGGTTTCGTATGCTCCGACAGGGGCGGGCGGGGTGTCCTCGCGGACGACTCCGGAACGCCTCGGGCCGTACACGCCTAGACTGGATAGCTGAACCCAGCGCCCAATGTTCCCCGCAGCCGCGGCTAGCAGCTTGCGAGTACCCTCCACATTGACCGCGCTCATCCGCAAAGCATCTTGGTGCTCGGCTGCGCAGTGGTATAGGACGTCAGCGTCTGCTGTGAAACGCTCCAGCTGCACGGGTGCCGTCGACGTCAGGTCGCAGGAAACAATCTCGACGTCGCGACCCCAAGACGGGTCTGTTGTTCCGCGAGTCAACACTCTCACATAATCGCCAAGCGCAAGATGACTCGCAACCACCTTGCGACCGATGAAGCCGCGACCTCCAGTGATGGCGATGGTTTGGCCCACACTGAGCTTCAGTTACGCCGCAGATCCTTCAGAGCACGCAACCAACCGCTTGCGGCGGCTGGAAGGGCGCGCTTTGCCGCCATGACGAAGCGCGCGACGATCCAGTCTTTCCATGCAAGCGATGGAGACAGCCCAGCGCGAAGCGCGACGAAGCGCATTTCCCGCAGAATCTCGGGGCTACGGCTCGAGCCGCCCAGCCGGAATTCAGCCAGAACTTCGGGGATCTCGACCCCGACCACGCCAGCCGCATGAATTCTTGCAATAAACTCGAAATCGCCCGCGAGCGTCAGCCTGCTGTCGAATCCGCCTAGAGTTTCGTACACCGAGCGCCGCACGAACATCGTTGGATGAAATAGCGGCGTTTCCCGCAAAACCCGCTTCCCAAAGAGCTGTCGCGGCACGGGCTTCGCGAGACCACAGTCCTGCCCTTGGACGTCGACGAGACGCATCCAGCCGTAGCAGTAGCCGATTTTGGCATCGGAAAGGGCGTGTACCGCCCGCTCCACGGCGTATGGAGTATAGCGGTCATCGGCGTTGAGTATGCCGACGAGCGCTCCGGTCGATGCGCGAATGCCCTTGTTCATCGCGTCATAGATCCCCGTATCGGGTTCGCTGACCCAGTAGTCGATACGTCGGTCATACGCCCGCAGGATCTCGATAGTGCCGTCGGTCGAACCGCCATCGATGACGATGTGCTCGACGTCCGGATAGGTCTGCGCCTGCACGCTGTCGATCGCCCCGCGAAGGTGTCCAGCACCATTGAAGACGACAGTGATGACGCTGACCAGCGGTTGCACGCCCGAACGCCGCCCCATTTCAGCGGCCTTCAGCCGGCGCCCACCCTCTACCCGACTGCGCGCGCCGTATGATGTGCTCACGCCGTTGCTTTCCACGGTTACTCGCCTACACTTGGCGGCATTAGCCTGCTTCCACCTTACCCGCTAAGGCCAGTTTCGCCGGATAGCGGCAAACTCGTCGAGGAGCAGCGCCATTTCCCTGAGGTACTGGACCGCCGTCCATCGACGCGCCCGCGAAAAGCCTGCATCCACCAGGCGCTCACGAACAGCCGCGTCTGAAACGACCGCGAGGATCGCCTTTCCGATATCTTGGGGATCCGACGGGTCCACATAGGTGACCGCATCTCCATACTGCTCCCGCGCCCCTTCGACCGCAGAAGCCACAACCGGGCAGCCCAATGCCATAGCTTCGAGAGGGGGAAGATTGTCCGGCCCAAAATACGTAACGAACGTGAGTGCCCGGGCATGCCGGTAAAGGGCTACCAATTCCTCGTGGGATACAAACCCCAGGTAGCGTATCTGGCTGGCCACACCCTGCCCCTCCGCAAAACTCCGAACATAGGAAAGATTGCTCTTGTCCGACCCGGACAGGGCTAGCAGCAGTTCGATGCCATGTTCTTCCTTGAGCCGCTTCAGCGCGAGAATGAGATTCGCATGGTTCTTATGCGGCCAGAACTGCGCCGGATAGAAGAGGTAGTCGCGATCGATACCGAAGCGCGCACGAAGATCGATCTGCGACGTCGCCGCATGCAGCATGGCGCGCGGCGTCGCGAGCGGGATCACCTTTATTCGGGGTGGCGCGATGTGATAGAAACGCTCCAATTCCCTCTTCCCTGCATCGGTACCTGTCACGCAGTATGCGGCGCGCCGGAGGAAGTGGCCGGCGACTGCCTCCCGCTTGTCCCAAATGCCGTGGCTACTCACCTCCGGAAAAAAAGGTTGCAGTCGGTGCTGGAGATCCCATATCGTCGCGATGTAAGGAATATCCGGACTATCGTAGACTTCGACACCCACAAACCAGAGCAGCTGGACGTCGTGCAGGCGTGCGGCGCGCTCGATCGCACCGGGTCGGCGCCACAAAAGGCGAAAAAGACGCGAAGCGTATTTGAGCCCGACAATCCATCTTGCGGGGAGGCGCGGCCGTGCGACCGGCACGACGCTCACGTTGGGCAGGTCCACCTTCAAGGCGATGGTCCGAAAGGCCGTCGGATAACAAAGGACCACAAAGTCATGGGCTGACCCAGCGGCGATCTCCGCAAAGCTTTCGAGGAGATCGGCCACAAAGGTGTATCCCCCTCCCGTCTCGGGCCGGAAATCCCCGAAGAAAAATCCTATTCGCATGGCCTGGTGACGTAGCTTACGTTCCATTCGTCAGCAGCCAAGGGGTCATCCTCCCTTAGAAAGGCGCACCGGTGGATCACCTCGAAGTCGTTTGCCGCCAGCAGATCGGCCATCTCCTGCGGGAAGAAGTAGCGAATTACATGGACCTCGGAGAATTCCTGTATCTCGGCACCCTGCCTAGACAGCTTGAAATCGAACTTCACGGTCGCGGTTTGCGCGAGAGCGTCGAGTGACGTGTTGGAGACGCGAACCAGGACGTCGCCCCCGAGCTCAACGCGCTTGGTCCGTACCGGGGAATAGTCCTTCAGAACCGCATTCCCGTTCCAGAAATCGAAGATGAACAATCCGTCCTGCTTGAGCAAGCCGCGGATGTTTGCGAGCGTCCTCGACAGCTCGGAGTAGCTGGCGAGGTAGTCGATCGCAGAGAACATCGCGACCACCGCGTCGTATTTTCGGCCTATGCGACCACAGCTCTGGAAAGACTCATTGTGAAAGGTGATGGGCAAGCCGAGTGCCTCCGCGCGCTCGCGGGCCACCGCTACCATTTCAGCCGAAAGATCGCTTCCCTCGACGCGATATCCCATCCGGGCCCACTCCTGAGCGTGGCGACCCGTGCCGCAGGCGATATCAAGGAGCTCGGTTTGGGCGACAGGTTTGCCAAGACAGCGGTGCAGGAGGCGCGAGATGAAAGCCGCCTCCTCTGCATAAACCTTGTCGTGGTAGAGGAGATCGTAGACCTTCGCGTATTCACCGAAGAGATTCGACATGCGGCCGGTTCTAGCCCGTCGGCGTCCTAAGCACCCGGCTTGTCGAGGAGGGCAATGAGCGTGTCGGCCACGTAATCGAGCTGTTCCTCCTTGAGCTCCGGACCGCTTGGAAGATAGAAGCCCGTGTAGGCTACCGCATTTGCGACCGGGCACGCATCCGGCCTTACCCAGCCCCGTTCGATAAAGACCTCCTGAAGGTTGTACGGGATGAAGGTCTCGCGTGTCTCGATGCCGCGGTGGGATAGCCGCCCCATGACGTCGCCGCGTCGTTCCCGGTTCGCGCCAGTCAGGACTACGTGGTACATCCAATAGACGTTGCGCGCATAGGGTTTCTCGACTGGCAGTTGCAGCCCGTCGACGCCCGCGAGGCGCTTGTTGTAATGAGCGGCGACTGCGCGCTTCCTGGAGATGATGTCTTCAATCTTCTGGAACTGAGCATGCCCTAGCGCGGCTTGAAGGTTCGTCATCCGGTAGTTGTACCCGATGTCCTTGTGCATGAACTTGTTGGAGTCTCCAAACGCCAGGCCCCTCAAGTTGCGTGCGCGATCGGCCAGGCTCTTGTCCCGGAGCGTCACCATCCCGCCCTCGCCGGTCGTGATGATCTTGTTCGCGTAGAAGCTGAAGCAGCCGGCATCCCCCAGGCTTCCCACCTTTCGGCCCTTATAGGTCGCCCCATGTGCCTCGGCACAATCCTCTATCAAGAAAACGCCATGCCTCCTGGCGACGTCGACTACCGGATCCATATCGACAGGGTGCCCGAACAGATGCACGACCATGATCGCCTTGGTCCGCGGCGTGAACCTGCGCTCCAGCAGGCCCGGATCGACATTGAGCGTGTCCGGCTCGATATCGATCGGAACGGGTATGGCGCCCACGTAGAGAATCGCGAAGATCGTCGCCATGTTGGTAAGGGTGGAAACAAGGACTTCGTCGCCCTGCCGTATGCCAAGGGCAGCCAGGGCGAGGTGCAGCGCCGTGGTTCCGCTCGAAGTGGACACCCCGAACTCACTATCGGAGTACCGCGCAAATTCTTCCTCGAACTTGGCGATGTACTCCCCGAAAAAGCCGGAGATCGCCCCTTTGCTCAATGCGTCGTTGACGCACTCCGACTCTGCGGCACCGAGCGAAGGCTGCGCTACAGGTATGCGCCGATTCATGTCGGTGCCGTGGGAAGGTGATGCATTCACCCACGGGACGCCAGGGGCGTCTCGAGCCGAAAAGTATCGGTTTCGTATTCCTTGCCACCGCGTGGACCCTTCGTGAATACCATGAGGGACGACTCTTCGATTGCGACGAGCGCGTGGCGAACATTCGGTCCGGTGACGACAAGATCACCCGGAGACATTACGACCTCGACGACCTCCTTTCCTGGAATTTGACTCACCAGCTTGATCTTGCCGGACATCAGGTAATTCCATTGTGTGGTTTGCTTGTGGTAGTGGTTACCGCGAACGGCCCCGCGCCTGAAGGTCACGACGGTCACCGCGTTGATGTTTTCGTTCTCAAGAAGATCGACAATTTCGCCACGCTCGTCCACAAATGATGGGGTGAGCTTGAGTTTCTCCATTTGCGATGTCCTCATGCTGCGTAGCGCGTCAACCGACGACTGTCGGCGAGGGATTGGGAATGATGAACCTGCCCCCACGGCGACGATACTCGTCCAGGTTGCGCATTATCTCCTCCGCGAAGTTCCATGCCAAAAGGAGCGCATAGTCCGGCTGCTGCGACAGGAGCTCCGAATCGGGCACAACCGGGATGTGAGCTCCGGGGGTAAACCGGCCGACCTTCAGGCGTGACTTTTCTGTTACGAAATCGAGCACGTCCTTGTCAATGCCGCAGTAGTTGAGCAGAGTCATTCCTTTGGCCGGCGCACTGACTGCCACGACGCGCTTTCCTTCATGCTTCAGCGACTGCAGCAACCAGACCAAGTCTTTCTTGTTCTTCTTGACCGCCAAAGCGAATCGCTCGAGGACTTGGCGAGTGTGGATGCCCTGGTCGATCTCTTCCTGTATCAGAGTACCGACTGTTTTGGAGACCGGCCATTGCCCCTTGTGGGCGACAAAAACTCGGAATGAACCACCATGGATATCGTTCTGTTCGATGTCGAAGACCTCCATCTCGTGTTTGTTAAAGAAAGGCACTAGCGGCTTAACGGATAGATAGGACAGGTGCTCGTGATAGATGGTGTCGTACTCACCCTGCTTGAGAAGGTTAACGAAGTACGGCGCCTCGAAGATGAATACCCCGCGTTCCCGGAGCAATGACTTGATGCTCCGCATGAAGTCGTCGAGGTCGTGGACATGAGCGAAAACATTGGTGGCCGTGATTACCGAAGCGGATCCCTTGTCCCTCATGATCTGCAGCGCGGTGTCCTCGTTGAAGAAATCGCATATTGTGTCAATACCGTTCTGTTGTGCGATGAGGACAATGTTTGCCGCGGGATCTACGCCTTGTACCCGCAAGCCGTTACTCCTGAAGGCGGCGAGCAATACACCGACGTTGCTGCCGATGTCGACTGCGAGGTCGGTTGCGTCTAGCTTGAAGCGCTTCGCAACGTCTTCGGCGAATTGCGCCCAATGCTGTCGACCGGTTTTTGTGGTTGAGGACTCGTACGGATAGTCGTTCCGATAAAGCACCTCGGGGGAAACGACATAGCTGAGCTGCGCCAGACCGCAATCGTCACACATGACCACCCGTAAGGGGTAATAGATGTCGGGTTCGCGAAGCTGATCCTTGCGCTTGAACTGATCAGCTGGGGGAGTAAAGCCTAAGTCAAGGAATTCGTGCAGGTTGGTGCTGCCACACATACGACAGTTCATGAGGTCGAGCGCCCAAGTAAAAGTCTACGAGTGTCAATGCTCGGTATAGGCGCGATTCTACTAGAGCTTCGGTAGGGTAGTTGAAGGCACGGAGGGAGCACCCCCAGTAAAGCTGCGAGAAGTGCGCGATAGCACGTCTGAGGTATGGTTAAAATGCCGCCATGCCCAAATCCCTGAAGATCGCCGTCGCCGGGGCCGGCATTTACGGCTCGACCATCGCCACGAGTTTGGCGCGGCAAGGCCACCGCGTGACGCTGTTCGACCCGCTGGGCGTCATGCGCGCGGCCTCGGTGATCAACCAGTTCCGGGTGCACAGCGGTTACCATTACCCAAGAAGCGCTGAAACCATGGCGGAAATCTTGGAGGTGAAGGACGAGTTCCTTCGCGAGTTTCGAGAGGCGATCGTTCACGGCAGCCGACATTATTACGCTATTCCCCACCAAGGCTCGAAGGTATCGCCCGCCGAATATGAGGCGGTGTTGCGTCGATTTTCCCTTCCCTTTCAAAACGTCAGGCCCCGTTGGATGAATTTTGATTTCATCAACGCCTGCTACCGGGTCGACGAGAAGGTCTACGACCCGCGGCTGCTGCGGAGTATCGTGGTCCGCCGCCTGAAAGCCTCCGGAGTTCCCTTTGTCTGCGAACGTTTTTTTTCAAAGGACGAGCGCCTCTACGACCGCGTGGTGTACGCCACCTACGGCACCTGCGGCAACCATGTGCGGCTCTTCGACCGGGTCCAGCTCCAAGTGGCGGAAAAGATCCTGATCCAGCTTCCCCGGGAACTCCGAAAAATTTCCCTCGTCGTTGTGGACGGCCCCTTCACGGCCTTTGATTCTTACGGCAACAGCCGCTTTTCCCTTTTCGGCTCGGCGCTTCACACCAATCACTGGAAAATGTTTAAGCCGGAAAAACCAGTCCCGGAACGATACAGAAAAATCTTGAACGCGCGGATATTCGAACCAGTCCGCTTCACGCATTTTTCAAAGATGCGTGAGGAGGCCCAGCGAGCCGTTCCGCTGGCCTCGCGCGCGAAATATTTGGGTTCGCGGTTTACGCTGCGCCTCGTGGAATACAATCCCTCCGAGGATCGCCGGATCCTTCGAATTGGTCAGGCCGGGAAGGAAATCAGCGTTTTTTCCGGTAAAGTGGTGAGCGCCGTAAAAGCCGCGCGCATCGTATGCGAAATGGTCGCCGCCGATGCCTGAATTTCGTTACGCCGTCGCCGGACGCGGTTCGTGGGGAAGGCGGATGGCAGGAATCTTGAAGGAAATGTCTCGCGAGGTGCACGTCCTCACCCTGTCGCGGCCAAAGCCGGGCGAGCCCGAAGAAAATTACGCCGCACGCGTCGAAAAGATTTGCCGGGACGAGGCCGGCAAGGCCGACGTGGTTTGGCTCGCCGTTCCCCCCGGAAATCAGGAAATCCTGACGCGGGCGGCCCTGGCCGCCGGAAAGCACGTGGTGGCGGAAAAACCCTGGATGTGCTCCCGCGCCGTCACCGACGATCTGGGGCGAGCGGCATCGAAGGAAGGCCTGCAGATCGGCGTTCATTACGAATATTGCTTCTTAAGCGGGCTGGGGCGACTCTCGATGCCGCCGAACGGGAGCGGCCCGCCCGTTCGTTTCTCGGGAACGTTTATAAGCTCGAAGACGTCCGGGGCACCCCCGCTTTACAATCTGGGTTGCCACTTGCTGGCCATTAAATGTGCCCTGTTTCCCGACGCGGCCACCGGCGACATTACGGTCAGTTATAAAGGCATCGACGAAAGAAAACTCGAAGTGGTCCGCGGGACGGACAGGCGCACGCTGGATTTTTTGGGGAACCGCGAACCGCTCATCCAGCGATTCATCGCGGCTTTCGAAGCGTCGCTGTCCGGGAAAAACGCATTTCCTTTCGGGCTTCCGCTGTCGAATGAAATCAACGCCGAGCTGGCCGCAATCGAGAGAACTACCGCCGCCAAGTCTCAAAAAGCGCCTTAGAACTCGGTATAGGCGCGATTCTACTAGAGCTTCGGTAGGATGTTGAGAGATGTCCAACGCTTGCGTCAGCTGTCCACGATATCCGCAACCCGCACTGTCTTCCCCAAGTCGAGATCAACAAGCGGCATGTCTCCAATTACTCTGATACGTTCTCTCCCTGCCAAATAGGTAAGCTTGCCGGTCGGGTCCCTGGATTCTCGGTACTTTGACTCGACGTAGGCTCGCTCCGGGCTAAGTTCCGGAAAACCGCCAAGCCTGTCCCTACGCACGAAATACGCATTGTTGCCAGCGCTGTTTGACCCGACCAGCGCATAGCCTTTTTTGTTAGCCTGTTGTGCCAAGGCACGGAGGGAGCACCCCCAGTAAAGCTGCGAGAAGTGCGCGATAGCACGTCTGAAGTCTGGGTCGTACGGAACAGTAACAGCATGTTTCCAGCCAAAAAGGCTGTTGTATTCCGCAACCACAATGACGGGCTGTACACATTGAATCCGCTCCCACACCCAGTAATCATTGCCATCTACATCGATACTCAATATCCCGATTTCCCCGGAGAAGCCGTTATCGGCGATCAATCCATCGATATTCGACGTAGTGATGAAAGCGCATATGGCAGTCAAATCGTGGCGCCAGTACCACGGACGGCTCCTTATGTGCGCTACATTCCTCGCGCTACCGTCGATTACGAGTCCACGCCAGTTGTCTTTTATTAGGAGAAACCGAGTGTTCGATTCCTCATAATCACTGACCCCGAACTCGACAAAAGTATGAAGATTGGCAGGCAGGTCGGTTTTATGTATCAGATACTGTAAGATCCCGTCGTCCCCGAACTGCGAGAAGACCTTGAACTCCACGGCGATCAAGCCAAGCAGCGGAGATGTGTCCTTAAGCTGGTTGGTTAAATATCGTCCCAGGAGCACCTTGGAATCTTCCACCTCGGCCAGAATCCGGTCTATCCCCACGTACCGGCTGAGACGGCTAAACAACGCCCGGACCAGTCTTTTCACGCGTTTTTCCTCAACCCTCGAAGCAGATCGACGCAATTCAACGGGAGCGTGGAACCCATTTGCCGAGTCGCGCTCATCTTCCACCACGATAGCCTTGCCGAAACGACTTTAGCCGCGAGCGCGCGAATAGTTCACCCGACCGCAGTGGCTTTTAATCCTCGCGCGATGCTCGCAATGCCGTAACGCAATCTAATCCATGGAAGGCCGAGGAATGCGGCGTAATGCTCCTGGCGATCGGCCTGATGATCGACTGCGACCGCGGGGGGGTGCCGCAGAGGCAACCCGATTTCGCAGACCGGCAGCTGATAAAAGGGTTTCGTCCTGTAATGGGATGCGTCGCTGCCGAACCCGAAATGATCGACGAGGTTCACGCCTGCGGTGGCCGTCAAGCGCCCGAGCGCGAAGTTCGTAAATACCCAGCGATAGTCCCAGTTCATCCTTCTATTTACATAGACCTCACGCAGAATCCGCGACCAATACCGCACGAATAAGGGGTCACCACACGCGGCTTTCCGTAGAACGCTTTCATGGTCTATTTCGAACCAAAGCTGGCCCTCCCGATCGAAATCCTTCCAACGCGACGCCCACGTCGCCCAGCCCCAACCCGGTGCGTAACGGCTGAAGTAGTAGGAATCTTCCGGTGGCCGCAGCCGACATGTCCAGCCGTGAATTGCGGCGATGCGCGCATCAGACTCGTATTTCTCGAGCAACTCGGCCGCAAACGCAAAAAAAGAAGGACTCGGAGCGAGATCATCCATGAGTATGATCCCGCGATCGGTCTTCGCAAAAAACCAATCGATTGCTTTGGGTACGCCGTGCGGCCCGCCGACGTTCGCGTCGCGCAGCCAGACATTTCCGGAAGGCAGTTTAAAGCTGCGCACCGCCTCGCGCGTGCGCTCTACGCGGTGCGCATCGTTGTTTTTTGCAGAATCGGGACCGTCCACAACGACGTAGGGATCGCGGCAGCCGCAGGAAACGAGCAACTGCAGCAGGCGCGCGGTCAGCTCGGGTCGTCTGCAAGCGAGGACGAGAACAGGCGGGACGCTGAAAGCCACGAGTCAGGAAGATTGCCCGCTTAGCGCGCGGGCACGCTCGGCGTTCCACGCAGGGAGGCTCGGAATGCGCGACTTGTCGCAACGGTCGGCATACCGCTTGGCGATGGCCAGAATCTCTTCGAGCAGCCCCTGATCTAGGGTCGTCGGCTGCAAACCAAGTTCGACGAGAGAGCGATTATTGGCCTTCAATTCGTTTTCTGCGGCTTCCTTGCGCGGGTTCACCAAATACTTGATCCGAGCCCCGGTCAGAGCCGATACCTTTTCGGCCAAGTCGCGAACGCGGTGTGACTCCGTCATCTGATTGAATATCCGCACCTTACTCCCGCTCGGCGGCGGGCTCTCGATAGCCAGCTGCACGCAGCGCACCGAGTCGCGAATGTGAATGAATGCGCGCGTTTGACCTCCGCTCCCATGTACGGTCAATGGATAGCCGACCGCGGCCTCCACTAGAAAACGATTAAGCACCGTACCGTAGTCACCGTCATAGTCGAATCGATTAGTCAGTCGGGGATGCTGATTGGTCAGGGCGGTGTTCGTGCCCCAGACGACTCCTTGGTGAAGGTCTGTAATGCGGATGCCGTCGTTCTTATTATAGAAGTGAAACTGAATCTGATCCAACACCTTCGTCATGTGATAGACGCTGCCCGGATCCGTGGGATGAAGGATGTCCTCGCTGAACCGCGTTCCGTCCGGCTGAGGTACTTCGACGGTCAAGTATCCTTCCGGTATCGTCGCGCCGCGGTGCGCGCCGTATCCGTAGACTCCCATCGTGCCGAGGTGCACGAGATGGGCATCGACGCCGGATTCGGCAATTGCGGCAAGGACGTTGTGGGTAGCGTTGACATTGTTATCCACCGTATACCGTTTGTGCCAAGGCGATCTCATCGAATAGGGAGCGGCACGCTGCTCGGCGAAATGCACGATGGCAGCCGGAGAGTGCTCTCGGATGAGGGAAACCAAAGCTTCGTACTCCTGTGCAATATCGACCTGCACGAATGCAATGGTGCGACCACCGACTTCACGCCAGGCATCAAGCCTCTCAGCGATCGTCGCGATTGGAGTAAGTGACTGAACTTGTAACTCGAGGTCGATCCTCCTGCGGCTTAAGTTGTCTACGATTATGACGTCATGCCCCGTGCCAGAAAGGTTCAAGGCGCACGGCCAGCCGCAAAATCCGTCTCCCCCAAGAACTATAACCTTCAAGCAGCCTCCGTCTGTCGTCTAACCGAGCACATTGCTCACTAGCGGCCCTGGACCCCCTGCCGTCTGCTGGGCGCATCGCGGTTGGCTTGCAGCGGCGCTGTGCGGACTTGCCGGTGCAGGCGTTATACTCTCACCGGACGCTATTCGCGAGCGATAGAAGTTTAATCCGCTCGTCGGTGAAGTTTGCTCCCGATTGAGCCTGTTGCAAGCTCCGAGGTGGCCCTCGGCGGCCTCCGGGCCGAGCGCCAAGGCGCGTTACACCACCTGATTCGCGCTTGGGCGCGCCCCGCCCTAGCGACCCAAGCCAAGCGCAGGACGCGCGAGTTCACGCACTCTGGAATTCTTGGCTCTTTATTCGGCATCATCGTGCCAAGCCGAAGCATGCATCTGTTTCGGCTGCCAACGAGCATGGAGGAATCCGAGATGAAGCTTACCACCATCGCTGTGCATTTGACAAAGGACGAATGCCAAGTGGCATCAGTCTGCTTGAAATCCCCGCCGGTTTTCCTATTCTCGTCAGACCATCCGGCTCTTGCCTCTAATCGAAACGCAATTTCCACGGCGATATGATCGCCTTGGTCATGATGGCCAAGTTGACCCTCGCGCGCGGCGAGAACAGGTCCACGACGAAGATAGTCACGACGAACGAGACGATGCTCGCCACGATCGCACCCATCGACGCATAAATCGGTATGAGCCAGTAATTGAGAAGGACATTAACTAGCGAGCCGGCGATCGCGGTGGCAAGCGCGTGCTTGAACATGCTTTCATTCGTTATGAATAGACTCCTCGCGACAGCGAAGCTCGTGAAAAACAGCCTTATAGCGAATAACGAGAGCAAAAGGCCCGCCTGTTGATAGGCCTGACCGTACAACAGTAGCACGATGCTTTCTGAGAAGAAGAAAATAGGCAGCGCCAATACCAGAAACACGATGAACATCAGCCGGTAGACGTTAGTCAGTCTTTCCAGATAGTACGGCTCGCCTCTGAGCTTCGCCTGCGTGACTGTCGGCGCCACCGAGCTGTAAATGATCATCGGGAGGAACGTGAAGGCTTCGATCAACCTCATGGCCACCGAATATTGCCCGACCTCCGCATCACCGATCATCTCCCCCAGCATGACCTGATCGATCCGCGCCTGCACGTAAATGGCCAACCCGGAGAGGATCAGCGGCCAGCTGTCGTTCAACATGGCCTTGGCCCGCGATGCGCAAAACCTCCAGGCCCTGATCTGGTCGCCGTTCGCGCGGTAGGCCATCACCAATCCAGCTGCGCCTATCGCCAGCTCCACGGAGCTCGCCACCGCAAACGCAACGAGCGGGGCAGCAATGAGGATCAAGATGATCTTTACCAATGCCATCGCGCTAAACGCGAGGCTTTTCGCATATGCCACGTACTTCGACTTGATTTGCGACTGAAACCAGAAATCGATTGCGTCAAAGGCCTGAAATAAGGTGCCGGCGGCGATGACTGCGATCAAAAGCCAGACATAGTGCTGCGCGGGTCGTAGCAGCGCGATGGACACCACCGCGAGCAGCAGAGTGGCCACGGCGCCTGCGAGCTTCAGCGCGAAGGCGGTTCCAAGTATCGCATCCTTCGTGTCCGGGTCGCGCGCAATGTCCCGGACGACGATTCCATCCAACCCTAGGGTCGCTACCGCGCCGAAGAGGGATACGAAGGCAATTGCGTAATTCAGCAGCCCGAACTCCGCCGGCCCCAGATAACGAGCCATCCATACGGCAACAAGGAGCCCGACCGCCGCTCTGAAAACCCGGTCCGCCAACAGCCATCCGCTGTTGCTGATGACTCGCTGTAGGTTGTGCCTGCCGTGAACTAGCCTTCTGAGATAAGTGGGTAGGTATTTGATCCAGGCCTGGTTCATGGTCGAAGGTAGCCTGAATAAAACGCGCCGGGCTGCTCCGTGCCCACATTCTGACTACGCTCCCGAAGCGGTCTGCCAACGCGCGCGCAGGAGTTTTGTGTCTGAGGCATACCATATTAGCCGAAAGCGGCATGTATGCCACGCAAGCCGGGAATGTGTCAATGATCGAGACAGGTCGTACAAGAGTCGATGAGTTCAGTGCGACGGTGGTGCGAATCGAGTTCGTTCCCTCGAAGCACTACATTCGTGTGTACAGCGTCAACGCAGGCAAATTTGGATGGGACGTATAGAATCGCACCGCAATGCGTATCGTCAGGCTTGCCACCATCCCGTTTTTCCTGCTGCATCATCTGCGCAGCCAGATCGACGCATTGGTGGCTGCCGGGCACGAGGTGATACTGATCTCGAGCCCGATCGACGGCGCGGACGCGCTCGAGCGCATTGCTGGCGTGCGTTTCGTCCCGATCGACATTCCGAGAGGGATCGCCCCGCTGCGTGATCTCGCCGCGCTCGCGTCCATGTACCGCCTGTTCCGTTCGTTTCGCCCTGATGTCGTGCATTCGACCACGCCCAAGGCCGGACTCCTATGCGCCCTGGGCGCGTTCCTTGCCCGTGTGTGGGTCCGACTGCACACATTCACCGGACAGCCTTGGCTCGAGCTCTCAGGCCCCACACGGTGGCTATCAATGGCGAGCGACTGGTTGATTGCTCGCCTCAACACGCACTGTTACGCGGACAGTCCCTCGCAACGCGATTTTCTAATCACCGAAGGGCTGTGCCGGGCCGAGAGCATCTCCGTTTTAGAGAGCGGATCCCTGGCAGGAGTCGACCTCTCACGGTTCAATTCGGGGCCGCTGACCGCACGCGCTCAGAAGTGCCGAGAGACCCTTGCGATCCCTCCTACCGCACGAGTCGTGCTCTTCATCGGTCGCGTAACGCGGGATAAGGGAGTAGCCGAACTGGCCGATGCATTCTTCAGGATCAAGGCGGTAGATTCGGAGGCATATCTTGTCGTTGTCGGTCCCACTGAACCGAAACGGGATCCGTTGCCGAACGCTCTGTTGCAGGCGCTTACGTCCGATGATCGCATCAGAATGACAGGCTACGATCCCGAGCCGGAGAAATACCTCGCCATGGCCGATCTGCTGTGCCTGCCGAGCTACCGCGAAGGTTTCGGGAACGTAGTCATCGAGGCAGGTGCGCTCGGCGTGCCCACGGTAGGGACGCGCATCGATGGACTTCGTGACGCCGTCGTCGACGGAGTCACGGGGCTGTTGGTGCCGCCGAAGAACGCAGCGGCTCTCGCTGGCGCGCTCGCGAGCCTCCTCAAAAACGAGCCCAAGCGAAAGCAGATGGGAAACGCGGCCAGAGAACGCGTTCGACATCTTTTCGATTCCAGGGTCATCAACCGTCGCGTCCTGGAGGAATACGAGCGGCTGCTGAAGAATCGCAACCCGACGCGCTAGTTGGAAATCCCGAGGGGCTATCTCTGTGTTTCCGGCTTGCGACCGTAGCGGTCGTCGAATCGCACGATGTCGTCTTCGCCCAGGTAACTCCCCGACTGGACCTCGATCAGAAAGAGTCGTGTCTTTCCAGGGTTTTCCAGCCGATGTTTGGTACCGATCGGGATGTAGGTGGACTCGTTTTCCGACAAGAGTTTCACTTCCTCGTCCCGAGTCACCTTCGCCGTGCCCGAAACGACCACCCAGTGTTCTGCGCGGTGGTGGTGCATTTGCAGCGACAAGGCCTCGCCCGGCTTGACCATGATGCGCTTCACCTGGAAACGCTCGCCTGCGTCTATGCTTTCGTAGTAGCCCCAGGGCCGATAGACGCGGCGGTGCGAAACATGTTCGGTCCGCGCCTGCCGGGCGAGCTTCTCCACCACTTCCTTGACCTCCTGGGAGCGCGACTTGTCGGCTACGAGGACCGCGTCATCGGTCTCGACGATCACCAGATCGCGCACACCCAGCGCCGCCACCATGCGGTGCTCGGCGCGAATATAGCAACCGTTTGCCTCGCGCAGGTCGACGTCGCCGCGCACGACGTTGTCGCCCGCATCCTTCTCCCCGGTCTCCCAAAGCGCCGTCCACGAACCGACATCGCTCCAGCCGATGTCGGCCTGGACCATCGCGCTCGCGGAGGTGCGCTCCATCACGGCATAGTCGACGGAGTCCGACGGACAGGCGGTGAATGCAGCCGGGTCCAGCCGCAAGAAATCGAGGTCGCGCTTGCCCGCCTCCCACGCCGCCTTTACCGCGGCCAGAATCTCGGGGCGGAAGCGCTGCAGCTCCTCGATGAATCGTGCGGGCCGGAACACGAACATGCCGCTGTTCCAGTAGAACCGGTCGCTGGCAACATAACGCCGCGCCGTCTCCAGGTCGGGTTTTTCCACGAAGCGCCGTACGCGGAAGCTGCGCTCACTTCCTCGAACCGGGTCGCCGCGTTCGATGTAACCGTATCCCGTGACCGGTCCCCGCGGCGTGATTCCGAAGGTGACGAGCGAGCCGCCCGCGGCGAGAGGAAGCGCCGTGGCGATTGCCGCGTGAAACGCCGGGACGTTGCGGATGAGGTGATCGGAGGGCAGCACGAGCATGCAGGCGTCGGGGTGGCGAGTCTGGATGTGAAGCGCCACGACAGCGACCGCCGGTGCCGTGTTGCGACCGACAGGTTCCAGGATCTGAACTTCGGACTTCACCCCGATTTCCCGCATCTGCTCTGCGACAAGAAACCGGTGCTCGTCGTTTGATACGACGATCGGGGCACCGGCGCCTTCGACCCCGTGCAGCCTCAATACCGTCTCCTGAAACAGCGTTCGCTCGGAAACAAGAGGCAGGAATTGCTTCGGCAGAAGCTTCCGCGACATGGGCCAGAGGCGGCTGCCCGATCCGCCCGAGAGAATTACGGGATAAAAGGAGACTGGCACTCGCTCAACCTTGCTTTCGGATAAAGCGCGTATTGTAGTGGCACCCGCTCCTTGCAGATAGGGGCTTGCTAGAATCCCGCCGAGCTCTAAAGAGGGAAGGCGGCAGCTTTTCCCCAACATGCGCATTCTCGTCACCGGTGCTTCGGGGTTCATCGGCACTGCGCTTTGCCGCGACCTGCTCGCGCGCGGCCACACGATTCGCGCCGCGCTAAGGCGTCTGATCCCGCCGGGCGCAGTTCCGCCGGGCTTGCATCAGATCCTCATCCCGGATATCTCCGCTGATTTCAACCGGCACGAACTCGTGCACGGCATCGACGCCGTCATTCACCTTGCCGCGATCGCCCACCGATGGAATGGTGCCGAGGCGGAGATACGGCGCGTCAATTGCGATGCGGCGGCCCGGCTCGCGCAGGCCGCTGGCGGACTCGTCCGGCGCTTTATTTTCCTGAGCTCGGTCAAGGCGCACGGCGAGGATTCGGGCGGCGAGGCGTATGCTGAAGGAGACGCACTCACTCCGGAGGACTCCTACGGCCGCTCCAAGCTCGAAGCCGAGCGGGCCTTGACTGAAACCGCTGCCCGAAGCGGCATGGAACTCGTGCTGATCCGGCCGCCCCTCGTGTACGGGCCGGGGGTCAAGGCCAACTTCCTGCGTTTGCTCGGCTGGGTCGATTCGGGGCTGCCCCTGCCCTTCGCGAGCGTGCACAATCGCCGCAGCCTGATCTACGTGGGCAATCTCGTCGACGCGATCGCGCGCTGCGCGGAACACCCCGCGGCACGCGGACCTTTTCTTGTGAGCGACGAGGAGAGCGTTTCAACTCCCGAGCTCGTCTCGCGCATCGCCCGGGCGCTTAGGCGTCCGGCAAGGCTCGTTCCCGCGCCGCCAGCGCTATTGCGTGTCGCCGGGATGATCGCCGGACGTCGCGACGAGGTCCGACGCTTGACGGGCAATCTTGCAATCGACTCCTCCAGGGCACGCCGACTGCTCGATTGGCGGCCTCCCTACACGCTCGATGCGGGCCTGGTCGAAACCGCTCGCTGGTTCAGGTCAGCGCGCGGCTAAAAGTCTTCGGAACACGTTAAAATGCGCCCCGTGTTCCCCGAGCGGACTAGGTGAGTGGCGATCCCGGAAATCGCTTCCGTTTCGCCGATCGCCTCGGCGCTCGCAACACTGCTGCTCGTCGCATGGATGCTGAGGGCGCAGCACCGATTGCCGCTGGATATACCCAACGAACGCTCGCTGCACGTTCGTCCAGTGCCGCGTTCGGGCGGCATCGCCATGATGGCGGGCGTTTTTTCCGGCTTCGCGATCTTGCAAACTCCGCTCGTGGTCGTGCTTCCCGCCGGCGTGCTCGTCATCCTTTCTCACCTCGACGACGTTCACGGCCTGCCGATTTCGGTCCGTTTGGGCGCCCAGTTTGCCGCCGCCGCAGGGTTCGCCTTCGGCGCCCTCACCGCGGTGGCACTCCCCTTGCTCGTCCTGATCGTGATCGGCATCCTATGGATGACGAATCTCTACAACTTCATGGACGGTTCCGACGGGCTCGCCGGCGGCATGACGGTCACAGGCTTTACGTTCCTGGGAGCCGGCGCCTGGATGGCCGGCGACGACGCCCTGCTGATCGAGTGTGCCATTGTGGCAGCGGCCGGCGCCGCGTTTCTGCCGTTCAATTTTCCGCCCGCACGGCTCTTCATGGGCGATGCCGGCTCGGTGCCGATCGGTTTCCTCGCGGCAGTCTTGTCTTTCTCGGGTTGGCGCGACGGCGACTGGCCGCTCTGGTTCCCGGCAGCCGTCTTTGCGCCTTTCATCGGCGATGCGACGTTCACCTTGCTAAAGCGTATCAGCGCCGGGGAGCGCTTCTGGGAAGCGCACAACAAACACTACTACCAGCGCCTCGTGCGTATGGGGTGGGGCCACCGCACGACGGCACTCGCCGAATACGCGCTGATGCTCGCCTGCGGCGCGACCGCGCTTTGGGCGCTGCGCGAGCCCCCGTACCTGCAGCTGTGCGCCCTCGTCGGGCTTGTCGCGCTCCACGCAACGCTGGCGCTGCGGGTGGACTACGCCTGGCGGCACCGCGAAAACAAATCCGTTGAATCCGTTTAAGCTCAATTACCGCGCCGCACTCGCTTTTGCGCACGATGTGCTCGCTTCGGGCGCCAGCTGGGTGCTTGCTTTTTGGCTGCGCCTCAACCTCGAAATCCCCGAGGAGTTTCTTCCCGCGCTCGCCGCGGCGGTGACGGCGGCCGTTCCGCTGCACGCGCTGATATTCTGGTCGCTCGGGCTGTACCGCGGCAGCTGGCGCTACGCGAGCCTGCCCGACCTTAAACGCATTGCGTTCGCTTGCTTGATCGGAGCGCTCGCCGTGCCCGCGCTGCTTGCGTTCTTTCGCGCCGATGTCAGCGTGCCGCGGTCCACTTTCATCCTCGCGCCTTTTCTTCTCGCGGCGATCATGTCGGGCAGCCGGATCGCCTATCGCGCCTGGAAGGAACGTGCGCTGTACGGGCACATCCACCTCACCGGCGAACCGGTGCTCGTGATCGGCGCCGGCGATATCACCGTCAATCTGCTGCGGGAGATGGGACGCTCAAGCCAGTGGCGCGCAGTCGGGATCCTCGACGATGATCCGGTTTGGCGTGGGCAGGTCCTTCTGGGCGTGAAGGTCCTTGGGGAACTCGGCGAGGTCGGGCGCTGGGCGCAGCAGTTGGACTCCCGCCACGCGATCATCTCGCTGCCGGCTTCCTCCGCGGGCGTGCGCAGGCGTGCAGCGGAACTCGCGGCGGCTGCGGGCCTGACCGTCCTCACCGTGCCTTCCTATGACGACCTGCTGTCGGGCAAGGTCACGGTATCGCAGATCCGCCGCATCGAGCTCGAAGACCTGCTTGGCCGTGACCAGGTGGTGCTCGACGATCGTGGTCTGCATCAGCTGCTCACCGGCAAGGTCGTAATGGTCACGGGAGCCGGCGGATCGATCGGCTCCGAACTCGCCCGCCAGATCGCGAAATTCGCGCCGGCGCGCCTCGTCTTGCTCGAGCTGAACGAGTACGCCCTGTACTGTATCGGGCAGGAATTCCTGGCTGCGAAGGACCCCGTCGCGTCCATTATCGGCGACGTGCGCAATCCTATTCGCCTACAGGCGGTTTTTTCCCGGTTCAAACCGGAAGTAGTGTTCCACGCCGCCGCCTACAAGCACGTGCCGCTCATGGAGATCGACAACGCCTGGGAGGCGGCGCAAAACAACGTGCTCGGAACTCTGCGCCTGGCAAGAGCCGCTCGCGATCACGGCGTGGACAAATTTGTCCTCATCTCGACCGACAAGGCGGTAAACCCGACCAACGTCATGGGCGCGACCAAGCGCCTTTCCGAGCAAGTCTGCCAGGTGCTGCAGCGCCCCGGCGGGACGCGTTTTGTCGTGGTCCGCTTCGGCAACGTGCTCGGCAGCACAGGCAGCGTCATTCCCAAGTTCCGCGAGCAGATTGCCCGCGGCGGCCCCCTGACGGTGACTCATCCGGAAGTCACGCGCTACTTCATGTCGATTTCCGAGGCCGCACAGCTCGTCCTGCAAGCCGGATGGATGGGCCAAGGCGGGGAAATCTTCGTCATGGAAATGGGCGAGCCGGTCAGAATCGTCGATCTCGCGCGCGACATGATCCGGCTCTCGGGGTTCAGCGAGGAGGACATCAGGATCGAGTTCACCGGACTGCGGCCCGGGGAAAAGCTCTACGAGGAGTTGCTCTCGGATCGCGAGCGCACTCTCCCCACACCGCATCCGAAGCTGCGCATAGCCAAGGCCGAGGCGGCATTGGCCGAGGAATGGCTCGCCGGAATCGAAGGCTGGCTTTCGCAAGCACACTGGCCCCGCGACGATGAGGTCAGGCAGGAGCTGGCCCGCCGGGTACCCGAGTTTCGGCCCGCGATCGGATAATCAGTGCGTTGTCCCGTCGATTGCGACGAGGGTTAAATACGTATGCCGACGAGCACATTGATCATCGGGGGCGCCGGGTACATAGGTACGCATTTGATTCCAGGGCTGCTTGCTACGGGTCGGCGCGTCACTGTGCTCGGCAGAAGAGCGGCGCCCATACATGGACTGCCTAAGGAAGTTTCCTATGTTTCAGGAGATTTCGGTCAGTACGACTTGATGGGTGACTTGCTCGACCACCACGAGGAAGTTATTCATCTCGCCTATACCACAGTTCCCAACACCTCTTTTGAAAACCCTTTGGCGGATTTGCTGCAAAACCTACCGCCCACGGTGCAGCTATTTTCCGAGATGGCCGCCAGAGGCAGAAAACTGGTGCTGGTGTCTTCAGGCGGAACGGTCTATGGCGAAGCAATCGCCCTGCCCATTCGAGAGGATCACCCGACCAAGCCCATCTCTCCCTATGGGGTTACCAAGCTGACTCTGGAGAGCTATGCTCATTTGCATGCAGTGACGCATGGTTTGAAGTTTGTTTGTATTCGTCCTGCGAATGCGTTTGGAGTAGGGCAGCGGCCATTTGTGGGTCAGGGATTTATTTCTACCGCCATGGCTTCGGCCATGCGCGGACAACCCGTCAAGATATTCGGTCAAAGGGGTGCCGTTCGCGACTACGTATACGTCAGCGACGTTGCGACGGGGATAATCAGGGCCTTGGAGCATGGACGCTTATCCGAAACTTACAATCTCGGATCGGGAATCGGGCTTTCCAATATGGACGTGATTGAAATCATGTCGCCTCTGATAAAGGACGGCGGTTCCGAACTTCGCGTGGATCATCTTCCCGAACGCGTTTTCGACGTAAAGACGAATGTGCTGGATTCGAAAAAATTAAAAGAACAT
>Ga0137370_10000056_pt1 | contig 35762 bp, 32 predicted proteins | sample SagtaG_11_FD_104920 | JGI IMG/M metagenome (GOLD analysis project Ga0137370, IMG submission 104920) | Vadose zone soil microbial communities from Sagehorn Ranch, Mendocino, California, USA - Sage1_R_20_16 metaG | ecosystem: Environmental > Terrestrial > Soil > Vadose zone | place: USA... | reverse complement strand
CGCGCGGTGCAAGAGCGCATTGAGCAGCGTCCCTTTCCAGTTGCCGCTTCCGGGATGAACCACCAGGCCCGCCGGCTTGTTGATCACCAGAACGTCATCGTCCTCGTAGACGATGTCGAGCGCGATGGGCTCGGCGCGGAACGCCGCATCCTCCGGCCCGGGCTGCGACCGGATCTCGACGCGCTCGCCGCCCCAAATCTTCTGCTTGGGTTTGGCGGCGTGCGAATCGAGGCTGACGTGCCCCTCTTTCAGCCACCTTTGCAGGCGGTTGCGCGAATGCTCGGGAAACATTCGGGCAAGCGCCTTGTCCAAGCGCAGACCGGCAAGAGCATCGGGAACGCGTCGCATGACTCTCGCAACGGTATAATTTGTCGTTTCATCCGCAAGTTCCACCATGAAACGTAGTGTAGCTTTATTCGCTCTCCTGTTGGCGGCTTGCTCCTTCGTCGACAAGCACGACCCCACCGCGGGGTATTCGGCCGAGAGGCTTTACCGCGAGGCGAAGGAGGCGCTCGATGGCGGCCAATACGACCTCGCGATCAAGCGCTACGAAACGCTGGAGGCGCGCTTTCCCTATGGGCGCTACTCCCAGCAAGGTCAGCTCGACATCGCCTACGCCTACTACAAGCAGAACGAGCAGGTCTCCGCAGTCGCCGCGACCGAGCGCTTCATGAAACTTCATCCCAACCACCCCAACGTCGACTACGCGCACTACCTGAAGGGCTTGGTTTACTTCAACGAAGACCTGGGATTGCTCGGCAAGATATCCCGCCAGGACCGAACCGAGCGTGACCCCAAGTCCGCGCGAGATTCATTCGACGCGTTCAAGGATCTGGTGCAGCGCTTTCCGGAAAGCAGGTACGCGCCCGACGCGCTGGCGCGCATGAAATACCTCGTCAACGCACTTGCCTCCCACGAGGTCCACGTCGCCCGCTACTACATGAAGCGGGGCGCATACGTCGCGGCGGCAAACCGCGCGCAGTACGCACTGAAAAACTATCCTCAGGCGCCGGCCCAGGAAGAGGCGCTCCTCATCATGATCCAGGCCTACGACGTGCTCGGCATGCCCGAACTGCGCAACGATGCCGAGCGGATCTTGAGGAAAAATTTCCCCGACAGCGCGCAGCTGAAAAGCCTGCTCAGCCAGCTCGGCCGCTGACTCCGGGTCGGCCGTCGTCCCCTGCACCCGCGGGGCGCGGCGATTTCTGACCGGCGGCGACAAACGAGAGAACTTTGTCGAGGTCACGCGCGAGCCTCATCGGCGGCAGGCTCGCGAGGATTCGCCTGCCGTAAGGCTTCGAGAAGAGCCTTGGATCGCAGATGACGAGCACGCCTCGGTCGGTCTCGTCGCGGATCAGTCTTCCGGCCCCCTGCTTCAGGGAAATGACCGCCTGAGGCAATTGGTAGTCTAGGAAGGGACTGCCGCCTTCGCGCGCCAGCGATTCGAGCCGCGCTGCGAGCACCGGGTCGTCGGGAGGCGCAAACGGGAGCTTGTCGATGACCACCAGCGATAGAGCGTCCCCGCGCACGTCCACGCCTTCCCAGAAACTCGCGCTTCCGAGCAGGACCGCGTTGCCCAGCCGACGGAAACGCTCGAGCAGCTCGCTGCGAGATCCTTCACCCTGGAGCATCAGGGGAAATCCCAGCGCCTGCCGCCGGAATTCCTCGCGCAACAGCTCGTGAGCGAGCCGCATCGCGCGCAAGGTCGTGAACAGGAGAAAGGCGCGCCCGCCGCTCGCCCGGATCACCGGCAGCGAGGCTGCGACGACCGCGCGCGTATGCTCGTCGCTATTCGGATCCGGGAGCTTCTTCGGAACGTAGAGCAGCGCCTGCGCAGCGTAGTCGAAAGGGCTGTCCCAGCACGCGCTGCGGGCGTTGTCCAGGCCCATCTCGCCGCGGTAATGGCTGAAGTCTCCGGCGACCGCGAGGGTCGCCGAGGCAAATATCCAGGCGCGCGGGTGACCCTCGAGCTGCCTGCGGAAAATCTCCGCAATGGAAAGCGGCGTGGCATTGAGCCGGAGCGAGTGACTGAACACCTCGACCCAGCGCACCAGATCGGCACGGCTGTCGTCGCGCCAACGTTCGAGCAAGGCCTGCGCAGTTCGCGCGCGCTCGGAGCAGCGCGCAAGGCCTTCGCTGCGCTCGGCGAGCGCATCGAGGGCCGCGCACACAGAGCGCAGCGCGGAATCGAGCGCAGCGAGTGCATCGGAAAATCCGCGCTTTCGCCTGAGCGATGCTGCGCTGAAGCGCGCGGCTTCGTTGGGGAGCGCGAGGCGCAGGTCCCGGGCCGCCTTGTCCAGCGCGGCGGCGAGCCGCGGCGGGTCGGGCACGTCCTTCGAGTGGGAGATCGCCTCCGTACGCACATCCCGTGCGAGCTCGATGACCTGCCCCGTGGACAGAGTCTCCCCGAAAAAGAGCGTCGCTGTTTCCGGGAGCTGGTGCGCCTCGTCGAAAATCACGGTATTGCATGCGGGCAAGAGCTCCGCCATCCCCTCGTCCTTGAGCATCACATCGGCGAAGAACAAGTGATGATTGACGACCAGGAGATCCGCGGCGAGCGCGTCGCGCCGTGCGGCCATCACGAAACAGTCGCGAAATCGCGGACATGACTGCCCCAGGCAGTTTTCCCGGGTCGAGGTGGCAAGGCTCCAAGCAGGCGACTCCTCCGGCACATCGGCGAGCTCGCTCTTGTCGCCGCTGCGGGTGACGCGCGCGAACCTCACAATGCGTTGCAAGTCCGCGACGAGCTCGCGGCTGGGCAGCGCGCCCTCCGCCAGGTTGCGCTCCAGGTGATAGTGGCACACGTAGTTGGCCCGGCCTTTCAGCAGCGCCGTCGTAACGGGTAAATTCAGCGCCGCGCGCACCGTCGGAAGGTCGCGGTGGTAGAGCTGATCCTGGAGCGTCTTGGTGCCGGTCGATAGGATGACCTTGCCGGCGGAGAGCAACGCCGGGACGAGATAGGCAAAGGTCTTGCCGGTGCCGGTGCCCGCCTCGCAGACCAGTACGGCGTTGTCTCGGATCGCCTCGGATACTCGATTCGCCATCTCCAGCTGCTGCGAGCGCACGCGGTATTCCGGGATTTTTTCTGCGAGCGGCCCGTGCCGGTCAAAGACCGTCTGGAGCCTTTGCAGGATCCCCTCGCCTGGGCTAACGACTTTATTCAACCTTGACCCAATTTTTCATGACTCCAAGCACTATAAACGTTGAAGCCTTGATCCGGGCTTGGCGCGGGGCAAGCCTCAAAGCTCTGCTCTTCTTTACAGCGGGCTCTCCATGGTCTAAGGTACTTTGATCATGCGCTGCAACTACCTGTTTTTCGGGATTTTGATTCTCTCGGCTTGCGCCGCGCCTCCCCCTCACCGCAACCCGGAGATGGTCTTTCAGGCGCTGGCGAGCGCGGGGGTGCCGTATCGGCGGGGCGGGGATTCGCGCGAGAATGGCTTCGACTGCAGCGGCCTAGTGGCGCACGTCTATAGGGAAGCCTTCGGCATCCAACTGCCGCACAATGCCCTAGCGCAGAGCCGGATGGGCAAGCGGATAGCCCAATCCCAGCTCCAAGCCGGCGACCTGGTGTTCTACAACACCGAGCGGCGCCCCTACTCCCACGTGGGGATATTCCTCGGGGACAATCGCTTTATCCACGCGCCCCGGCCGGGCTCGGCGGTGCGCGTCGAGAACATGGGCGGATCCTATTGGATCAGGCGCTACGATGGAGCGCGTCGCATCATCGACTGAGCAGACGAAAGCTCCGGGCGCCAGCTCCCGTTTCAGATTCAGCCCGTCTGCAACTCGAAAATCACCGGGACGTCGACCGTGAACTCCCGCCCGTGCGGCGACAGCGGGATCCGCGTCAGGGCTCTTTTCACCATGTCGAGCGCCTGATCATCCAGTATCGGGTAGTTGCTCGAGGTCTTGACGAGCGTCTTCTTGATCACCCCGTCCGCCCCGATGAGCACGCGAATTTCGACTCGACCCTGCCAGCCTCTTTCCATCGCCTGGACCGGATAGCGCTTGTAACGTTTTGCTGCGTCGATAAGAGCGAGCCGGTACGCGGCTAGCAGGTTGGCGTCGAATCCCTCGACCGAGGGCTTTGCGGCGATGGTTGACGGTATTTCAGCGGCACGCAATGTCTCCGCTTGCAGCGCCGGCTCGGCAACCTGCGGAACGACCGTAGCAGCAGGCTCCGGGAGCGGCATCTGGACTTCCCGCCGCCTTTGCGGGGGCCTGGATGGAGCGTGGACCGAGGGCGTCGCCTCGGCCGGCTTGGCCCTGGGCGCAAAGCTTGCCGTCAGGGCTTGGGGTCCGTCTACATGCACAGGGGTCCGGAGATCCGGAAACGCAAACAGCAGCAAAGCATGCAGCGCGATCGAGACTCCGAAGCACGCAGAGAGCGCGCGCTCCTGCGCGCCGTCGTGGAACAGTGCCGCAGTGCCGTTGGAGGCCCACATCTCGTTTCGAGTATCAAACTTACGCAGATTTCCGATAAAAGGCTTGATACCAGTCCGCAAATCGCCTGATACCGACCTCGATCGGAGTCTGCGGCCTATAGCCGACCGATTCGTGCAACTCGCCCACATCGGCAAAAGTCGCTGGCACATCTCCGGCTTGCATCGGAAGAAGATCGAGCCGCGCCTTTCTGCCCAGACAGCGCTCGAGCACCTCGATATAGCGCATGAGCTTGACCGGCTGGTTGTTGCCGATGTTGAAGATGCGCCAGGGCGCATAACTCGTGGCCGGATCCGGGTGATCACCGCTCCAGCCGGCCGCGGGAGCGGCAGGCTTCTCCATCACTCGGACGACCCCCTCGACGATGTCGTCGACGTAGGTGAAATCGCGCACCATTTCGCCGCGGTTGAACACCGGGATCGGATGTCCGGCGAGGATTCCCTCGGTGAACTTGAACAGCGCCATGTCGGGGCGGCCCCAGGGACCATAGACGGTGAAGAACCGCAGCCCCGTGCACGGCAGCCCGTAAAGGTGGGCGTAGCTGTGCGCCATCAATTCGTTCGCCTTCTTGGTCGCCGCATACAAGGAGACCGGGTGGTCGACATTGTCGTGCTCGGAAAACGGCAACCGGGTGTTTGCGCCGTACACGGAACTGCTCGACGCGAACACCAGGTGCCCGACCCGCGAGTGACGACAGCCTTCGAGCACGTGCATGAAGCCCACGAGATTGGCATCGACGTAGGCCGAGGGGTTTTCAATGGAGTAGCGCACCCCGGCCTGCGCGGCGAGGTGCACGACCGCACCGAATTTACCGGCGGCGAAAAGCTCGCCCATCGGCTTGCGCTCGACGATGTCGAGCTTTTGAAAGAGGAACCCGGTACGCGCACGCAAACGCTCCAGGCGCGCCTCTTTGAGTCTGACATCGTAGTAGGCGTTCAGATTGTCGATTCCCACGACTTCGTCGCCGCGGTCGAGCAGCGCGTGCGCAAGCGTCGACCCGATAAAGCCCGCCGCCCCTGTAACGAGAACCTTCATTTTTTGTCTTTGCCTCCCGCTCGCGGCCGGCGCTTTGAACGCGGCCGGCCCGTACATTCCCTTACGGCACGCGCTGGCCCAGTTGCGCGCTTTCCTCGCGGTAACCGCGAGGGTTCATGCTTTGCCACCGCCACGCGTCGCGGCACATGTCCTCGAGCCCGTAGCTCGCCTTCCAGCGCAGAGTCTTTTCCGCGAGCGAGGGATCCGCGTACGACTCGGCGACGTCGCCTGCCCTCCGAGCAACGCGTTCGATGGGGATGGTCGTGCCGCTCGCGCGCTCGAATGCGCGCACTGCCTCCAGCACCGAGATGCCCCGCCCGGTGCCGAGATTCACCGTGATGCCGCGCCGCTCGCGTTTCATGGTTTCCAGCGCTGCAAGGTGGCCGCGCGCCAGATCGACGACATGGATATAGTCGCGGATACCCGTGCCGTCGCGCGTCGGATAGTCGCTGCCGAACACCCGAAGCCGGTCGCGAACGCCCACGGCCACCTGGGCGATATTGGGCATCAGATTGGTCGGAACACCCTGGGGATCCTCACCGATCAATCCGCTCGGGTGAGCCCCGACGGGGTTGAAGTAGCGCAGCAGAGCGATACACCAGCGGTCGGGATCGGAGGCCGCGACGTCTCCCAGGATCCGCTCGACCATCCATTTCGATTGTCCGTACGGATTGGTGGGACCGAGCGGAGCATCCTCGCGGATCGGCACCGAGGAGACATTGCCATACACCGTGGCGGAGGAGGAGAAGACGAGCATGCCGAGGCCTGCCTCCGCCATCGCACGGCACAGAGACAAGGCACCCTGCACATTGTTGTCGTAGTATTCGAGCGGCTTTTCGACCGATTCGCCCACGGCCTTCAGCCCGGCAAAATGGATCACCGCGTCGAATCGGCGCCTGTTGAAAACATCGCGCAACGCGCCCGTGTCGCGGACGTCCTCTCTCTCGAAGTCGGGCGTCTTGCCGACGATTCGCCCAATGCGTCCGATCGCCGCGGGATGGCTGTTGCAAAAATTGTCGAAAATGACGACTTCGTGCCCCGCCTGCATCAGCTCGACGCAGGTATGGGATCCGATGTATCCGGCCCCGCCCGTCACCAGGACTTTCATGGCATCTTGGGTGCGAAGGCGAAGTACTCAGTGCTCGCGGCGCCTGCCCGCGGCCCCGCGTTGCTTTTCCTCGGCGGCGCGCGCCGGGATCTTCGCGCGCTTGTTGAGACGGAGATAGCTCACCACGGGGGAAACTAGACCATCGGCATTCCGCGGCAACCGCCCCCTGCGGATACCGCAGCCAATCAGGTAGGCCACGATGAACCCGACAAGAGGCCATGCAATCAACACCACCGCCCAAGTTGTCCAGTTCATAGAGCGAACGCGCCCTGGAAAAAACACGCCCGTCGGCCGTGGCCCCTTGACACCGGGCGCTGCGACGAGCCGCGTGACAGTATCATGAATTCGCAAGGCAAGCCAATGGGATCGGCAGCGTTCGTGGGTCGTACGGAGGCGGCGCCCTGCGCTCACGGCTACAATGGCGCTCCATCGCCTCGGTCCAAATGAACTGTTGAGGAAAGGAAACGGGAGCATGAGCACGGTTGCCGTTGTCGGACTCGGTTACGTCGGTTTGCCGCTCGCGGTGGCATTCGGCAGGAAGCTGCGGACCATCGGATTCGACCTCAGCGCCGAGAAGGTGGAGAACTACCGCCGCCATCTCGATCCGACGGGAGAGGTTTCCGGCGAGGAGCTGCGTGCCGCAACCCAGCTCACGGTGACGACTGATCCGGCGCAGCTCGCCGCCGCCGATATCGTCGTGGTTGCCGTCCCCACCCCGGTAGACACGGTGCGCCAGCCGGACTTTGGACCGCTGGTCGGTGCGAGCACCACGGTCGGCAAGCATATGAAAAAGGGCGCAACCGTTGTGTACGAATCGACCGTCTACCCGGGCGCGACCGAAGAAGTCTGCATCCCGGTGCTTGAGAGAAATTCGGGAATGACCTGGCTCAAGGACTTCAATGTCGGCTACTCCCCCGAGCGCATCAACCCTGGCGACAAGGAGCACACCCTTGCGACGATCGTGAAGGTCGTCGCTGGCGACACACCGGAAACGCTCGAGCGGGTCGCCAAGCTCTACGGCGCCGTGGTAACCGCCGGGGTGTACCGCGCTTCGAGCATCAAAGTTGCCGAAGCGGCCAAAGTCATCGAGAACACCCAGCGAGACTTGAATATCGCGCTCGTCAACGAGCTGGCGATCATCTTCAACCGCATCGGCATCGATACTCTCGAGGTCCTCCAGGCGGCCGGAACGAAATGGAACTTTCTTCCGTTCAGACCCGGCCTAGTCGGCGGTCACTGCATCGGGGTGGACCCCTACTACCTTACGTACAAAGCAGAGATGCTCGGCTACCATCCCGAGGTCATCCTCGCCGGGCGGCGCATCAACGACAACATGGGGAAATTCATCGCCGAGCAGGCCATCAAGCAGGTGATCCGCAACGGCAATCCCGTGAAGGGCGCGAAAATCATCGTGCTCGGGCTGACCTTCAAGGAAAACGTCCCCGATCTGCGCAACTCGCACGTCATCGACGTGATCAACGAGCTGAAAAGCTATGGCGCGCAGGTCTTTGTACACGACCCGGTACCCGATCCCGAGGCCGCACGCCACGAGTACGGGCTAGAGCTGATTTCCTGGGAGGAGTTACCGACTGCCGAGGCGATGGTGGTGGCCGTCGCCCATCGCCAGTTTCGGGACATGGGCGAGGAGAAGCTCGCGCGCAAGATCGCGAAGGGGGGCTGTTTCATCGACGTCAAGTCTCAGTTCGACCGCGAAGGACTGGCTTCGGCCGGACTGCGTGTCTGGCGGCTGTGACAGTCGCAGGCGCCCCGCTCGCGGGCAGGACGCCGTTCATTTGCCGTATCTTCGTTCAACGATCCTTTCGCAGGGTGTCTGCCACCACGCGAATGAGGGCCGCTGCGGCATGCTGTCTGCCGCTTTGATTCAAGTGGGCGCCGTCGGTGGTATAGGCTTGCGCCAAGGTGTAGATGGTGTCGCGACCGCGCATGAAATAGCTGCGTCGTCCGTCGGGCAGAGTCGATTCGACTTCGGCGAGATCGAACAGAGCGTCTCCCGCAAAACGCTTGCGTATTTCCGAGTTGAATGCATTGCGCATTTGATTGTCCGTATCCTCTTCCGTGTCGCGATGCAGCAAACGCTTGAGTGTCGTTTTCCATCCGGGAGGGTCGGCGGTCAGGGGTATGGTCATGTGTATCAGCCGCAAATGGGGGTGGGCAACGCGCACCGCGGCTACACCCTTGGCATACTCCTCCGCCAAGGCCTTGGGGTTCTGAAATCCGTCGCGACTCAAATCAACGTAGCAAAATTTCATCAACGCGACGTCATAGGCGGGCTTGGTAGATTGTTGCAGGAGGCGCGTGAAGGCTTCGATCTTGCCGATCGGTTCCAAGTTCTTGCCGATCTCAGCATGGAACAGCCCCGGTAAGCTATCGCCATGCGCGCCATCAATCGGGATGATACGCAAGGGCAATTTTCCCTGCTGAGCGATTTCGGAGAGACCCTCGAGAAGGTTGCGACCCACCGATTGATGCCCGAAAAAAATCCTCGCCTTGGATAGAGATTCGAGATCTTGCCGATAAGCAGAAGAATCCACCTGAACCGCCTCCGTGTCATGTCCGCACGCTGAGAGGACTACGGCGGTGACGGCGAACAGGAATCCTAGAAATAACGCGGGCGCTGGCTCGCGGGAACACTCGACCCTCGCTGCGGCGACTACTCGCTCGAGTCGCATATAGGCTCCTTGGAGCGGCTTGCGCCAATCGACGCAGGCGATTCGGCATTTGGGGACGCGGCGACATGGTCGGGGTGTTTGCGCCAGCCTATCACTCGGCCCGGGTTACCGGCGAAGATGGCGTAAGCGGGCACAGACTTGGCTACGACAGTGCAAGCCGAAACGATGGCTCCGCGCCCAATGGTGACACCGGGCATCACAAAGGTATTGGCAGCCAGCCAGACATCGTCTTCGATCACCACTTCTTTCATATCCCAGTCTTGCAGCAACCAAGGGCGATCGGCATCGTCAAAACGATGACTCACCGACCATATTTTCACATCCGGACCAAGACCCACCCAATCGCCAATGCGAACGCCCCCGCCCCCAGTGATAAAAACGTCTTGTCCAAAATTGCAGTTCGAGCCGATACTGACTTTTTCGGGATTGGTAATCCGAAGACCGTGTTGTATCGAAGTATGCTCACCCAGGCTCTTCAATACGTAGCGCAGGCAGCGCGCACGCAACCAAGCGCCGAGCCCCACGGGGAACCCTCCCACGAACCAAAGGAGGAGGTATTTCATCTCCGACCTCGACGACGAGTGATTGAGGGGTGCATAAGTTTATAGCAGCCCGCGCTTTCGGCAGACCATCACTTCCATGGCGGGACCTTCGCGCAGTAACGCGCAGACCACGGTATCCGCCACGTAACCTATAGCTCCGGCGAGGTTAGGAAAGCGCTCGATGAAAGGGTGCAGGATACGATCCCATAGCGAATCCATGGCTTTGGCCGCGAAGCCGCTGAGATCCACCGTTTGAATCATAAAGAAGAAGGTGGGCCGGCGATAGAGGATCTCAAATCCCGCTGCTGTCAAGGCGACCTCATAGTCCTTCAGTGACCGCCACTTGATATATCCATGATCGCTGGCGGGACCATGGAGGAACTGGTCATGAACGATGAGGAGACCGTTCGCTTTGAGTACCGAGGCAAGGTCGGCGACAGTAGCGCGAAACCGTTCATCGTCCGTGACATAATACAGTACGTCGATGGCAGAAACGAAATCGTATCCTACTCCTACCGCTTTCGCCAATCCTTGATCATTTAGGTCGCGCTGCAGGAAGTGGTGCTCAGGAAACCGCTGCTCGAGGCTCTCAATGGCACGCTCACTGAGATCGATGCCAAAATACTCAGCAACACCTTGCGTCTTCCAGAAACTCATCCACGCACCCGACCCTGCAGCGACTTCAAGCAGTTTGACCCCGCGCAGCGAAGCACCCACCTTGGCAATGGCCTTGGCGACATGGGCTCGCTTGCGCCGGTAGAGCCAAACGTTGTACTCCGTCGGCAAATCAATGTGACCCGACCTGCCGATGTCGATTCTGTCGTAGCGCTTGTTCCAATAGGCTACAGCGTCGAACGCGGGTTTTTGTTCATTCGAAATGGGCAACCTCCTCCACCAGCAGGGGCTTGAGGTGTTGGTACCGTGTCGCGGAGCGCTTGCTATCAATATCCCTGAATGCTTGCTCGACCTGAGCCGGCGTGAGCTCCGCCGCCTTCGCGACCTCCTCTATCGGTATGCCGTGATTCTTGCCATAGAGGCAAAGGTCGAATTTGTCATAAGGCAGGGTGAAATAGAATTCATCCTGACCCTGGGGTAGCGAATAGGTGTCGGTGGTAGGCGGGCGAAGGCATATCTCGGCGGGGACTCCCAGGTAAGCGCCCATCTCATAGACTTGTGTCTTGTAAAGATGAGCGATGGGTTTGATGTCCGCCGAGCCGTCACCCTGTTTCACGAAAAAGCCTTGGTCGAATTCCAGACGGTTCGGTGTGCCGGCCACCGCGAAGTTGAGGCGGTCAGCCCAATGGTATTCGACCATCTTGCGGACGCGCTGCTTAAAATTGGTGGCGGCGACAATTGCGAGGTAAGCGTCGAGAGACAGACGTTCTTTGACTTCACTACCTTCGGGTGATCTTGCGATAACCGAGAAGAATTTCAAGCCTGCATGGTCCGCGCCGGATAACACGATTTTGAACTTCCATTCAGGAGTGAAGCCGGGTATCACGCCGGCTAAGGCTTCGTTGCGGCGCTCATAACATTTGAGCGCAGCCAACGCAGGCGTAATATCCTCAAGCGTGCCCTTGATACCGAGATGGCTGGATAACAGACGACCTAAAGTCAAGGACTCGGGTTCGCTATCGGCTTCAGGCATGAAAAGACCCAACACGCGTGCCGGCCCGAGGGCGCGAGCTGCGAGCGCCGCGGTAACCGCGCTATCGATGCCGCCCGACAAGCCCAAGACCACGCCCTTGCGCCGAATTTCGCGCAAGTAGCGCCGCAAGGCATCTCCGATACGATTGGCCTCTTTTACACAATCAAGCTTTAGATGGTCTTTGCTGAATGCCATGACTGGGTATCCGACGCAGCGCTCTCAGGTAAGCCGCCTTTTGTTGATCTTGCCGGTGGATGTCTTGGGCAATTCGGGCACGAATACCACATGCTTCGGCACCATGAATTTCTCCAAGCGCTTGTGGCAAAGCTTGATGACATCGGCTTCGGTGAGCGCCATGTCTTCGTGCAGGACGAGAAACGCCTTGAGGGCATTGCCCAAGATCTCATCGGGCACGCCGATTACGGCGGCCTCTTTCACGGCTTCGAGCTCATAGAGGACATTCTCGACTTCCCGTGGACCTACCCGCTCACCAGCAGTCTTGATGAGATCGTCTTTGCGTGAGATGAAATAGAGATGGCCGTCTTCGTCCTGGCGAAACAGGTCACCGGTGCGCAGCTCACGCTCGTAGGGGTAACGTCCGGGGCGCAGGCACTTGGCGGTTTCCTCTGGGCGATTCCAATATCCCACCATCACATGCGCACCTCGAACAATCAGTTCTCCTGCTTGGCCGGGCTTCGTGACCACATTGCCGTCATCATCCTCGATCCAAGCTTCTGTATTGGGAATGGGAATGCCCACCGAGGTGGGCTTTTCGTCGATCAACTCGGGCGGCAGGTAAGACACGCGTTTGCACTCGGTCAGGCCATACATCGAGTAGATGCGTGCCTTAGGCATCACCCGTCTCAAGGAGCGAATGTGTTGCTCAGGCAGCCCTTGGGCGGTGTTGGTTACATAGCGCACCGATGAGAAATCGTGTTGTCCCAGGTCTTTCAGGTTGAGCAAGATCGCGGTGATGCTCGGAACGATGGGCAAGCCAGTTACTTTTTCCCTGACGACCAGTTCGATATACGTGTAGGGGTACAGGAATTGCTTTTCGAGCACCACGGTGCCGCCAAAACGAAATGCCATGAGCGTTTGATACAAACCGTAGTCGAATGAAAGGGGCAACGGGCTTAAGATAATGTCATCGGGCTCATTTCGCAAATAAGTGATAAGCGAGGTCGCGGCTGTAACCATGTTCAAATGCGTAAGAGCAACGCCCTTAGGAATACCGGTTGAGCCCGATGTATAGATGAGGCTCGCTAGGTCCAGACTGATATTCGGGTTATTCGGCAAGGTGCGCGGATGCGCTGTCAGCAAATCGCGGAGAACATGCAATTGCTTTCCCGCTATGACCAAGGGTTCGCTGCTCTCGGACACTACACCAGTTGCTCCATCGACCAACACAATGTGCCGCAAGTCGGGACAGGCCGCCAACTCGGATTCCATACCGCTGAGATTACGAACTCCCGTCAATAGGATGCGTGCATTGCAATCTTTGAGTATGAATGAGAGCTTGCCGCCTTTGACTTGAGGATTGACTACGAGAAAAATGCCCGCAGCCTTCATGGTGGCGAATATTCCCTGGACCGCTTCGACCGAGTTGTCGAGGTAGATGGCGACCCGCTCTTGGCGCATAAGCCCTAGCGCGCGAAAGCCGTGGGCCAAGGCGTTGGCACCTCCATTCACGTCGGCATAGGTCGCGCGCCGCTCGCCGCAGATTAGCGCTTCCTTGCCGGGGTGACGCTCCGCGCTCTCTTCTAGATAGCGGTCAAGCAGCATTCTGCTTTCTCAACACATACTTCACCTGATTGTTCACCGAATCGATATTTTCCGGGAGCAATTCACGATCTTCGACCTTGAAACCAAAATTCGCCTCCAAAAAAGTCACCACCTCGAGCACTCCGGTGGAGTCGATGGTGCCGGTTTCCAGAAACGACTCACCGTCGTTCAGCATCGACGAGGCATCTCCCATGAGAAAGTTCTCAACGACAAACTGGCGGATTTCTTTGCGAATTTGGCTCTCCGTTTTCATGGTTTGCTTCAGGAACGCCGCGCAGCCACCCGAACGCGGGAGGGCTGGAAATCGGTAACGAATTGATGATGCAACAATTGCAGCGAGGCCATAGTCGCCACCGCCATTTCATTACGTTCGCTCAGCGTATTTCCTTCGGGCCCGGCTTTTTGCATCAGCCTCTCAAAGGCGGCGGCATTGGCGAAACCTGTTTTTTCCAAGGCTTCACGTCGCATAAGCTCGGCCCCCAGGTTGTCTTTTCCCGGCATGAAGCAAGCTGCGATAGGGGCTCGATAGGGCTTCTTGGGGCGATTTGCAATGGCTGGGGGCAAGATTTCGGCGAAGGCGCGCTTGAGAATGAATTTCTCTTCGAGTAGACGAATCTTGAATTTCGGAGGAATGGTAGCCGCCAACTCGATGAGGCGATGATCGAGAAACGGCACACGCCCTTCCACCGAATGCCCCATCATCACGCGATCACCTTGGGAGTTCAGCAGGTAGCATGACATGAGCAGCACCATTTCGAGATATTGCGCACGGCACAGCGGATGCCACTTTTCACGACCGGGGTCGAGGTAGGCGTCGAGATCGGACATGAGGGCTTCATCGCTTTGCATCTGAGCGCGAAAGTCGGAAGCGAAGAGCCGCTTCATCTGTGCCGTGTTGTTCCAGCGGATGCGATGTGAGTAATATGGGTCGTCGACGTTCTCGAGTCCATTCCGAAAAAACATGCGCCAGAAAACTTCGGCCTTGGGATCGCGCTGAATATAGCCGTAGAGGCGAGAAAGCAAAGCCGATCGCCAGTTCGAATCGGGATTGCGAGCCCAGAAGCGCCGAACTTTGTCTTCGCGAAAGAGATTGTAGCCGCCGAATATCTCGTCGGCACCCTCGCCGGTAAGCACCACCTTGACACCGTTTTGACGCACTAGACCCGCCAGACTTAGGAGTGGGGACGGTGCAGTGCGCATCATCGGGCGTTCGGCGTACCAAATCACGTCGGTAAACGCGGCACCGATATCGTCGCCATTGACTTCGATTTGGCGATGGTCAGTCGCCAGATGGTGCACCATCCGTTCTTGAAATTCACGCTCATCGAAGCGTGCATCCGCAAAGCCTACGGAAAAGGTGATGAGGTCATTGATGTGATGTCGTTTCACCAAAGCGGTGAGAATAGAGGAATCGAGGCCGCCACTGAGGTAGGTCGCTACTGGCACGTCGGAGCGCAACTGTAGGCGCACTGCATCATGCAAAGTGTCGCGCACTCTTTCCTTCCAATAGTCGAAAGACCGCTCTTCATATTCATGCTCGCCGGGAAAGCGATGCCGCCAATATTGCCGCTCATTGCGGCGACCGCTTTCAAAGACCAACATGCGGCCGGGGCCCAACTCTTGGATGCCTTTGAAGGACGTGCGCGGTGGCAGAGTGACCCAGAGGCTCGCAATCTGTCCTACCGCCACGGGATCGATTTCGGCCAGCACGGCTCCATGCGCAAGCAAGGCTTTCATTTCGGAACCGAAGAGTACGGTGCCGTCTGACAGCGTGGAATGAAATAGAGGGCGAATGCCCACACGATCGCGCGCCAACACTAAGCGACGACGCGGGCGATCCCAAAGGGCGATCGCAAATTGACCGTTTAGATCATCGACGAAATCGAGACCTTTTTCTTCATAAAGATGAACTAGAGTTTCAGTGTCGCTACGTGTTTTGAAATGATGACCTCGCTTTTCGAGATCAGCACGCAATTCGAGGTAATTGAAAATTTCACCATTGAAGGCGACCCATAGGGTGCCGTCTTCATTGCAAAGCGGCTGCTGACCTGTGCTCAGATCGATGATGGAAAGGCGGCGGTGTCCGAGGCCGAGACCAGGTTCTTCATGGAATCCTTCTTCGTCGGGACCGCGGTGCGTCAAGGCGCGAGTCATGCGACGTAAAACATCGCTTTCAACTGAGCGACTTTCCGGATAGAAAATGCCTGCTACACCGCACACGAAGGGCATTCTAGGGAGATCGCAGCGTTGAAGGAACGAAGCCTGAGCTCATGACGTCGGTCTCCCTGCCGGGACACTGGCTTTCCGAAGAAATTTCCAAAATGTGTGATTTCCAAGCTTGGATTCTCAATGCAAGAACCTGGTCAGGTCAAGGGTGAGTTAATATTTCAATCTGTCGCACGAGCACATGAACATCGCCTTGAGGACGTACAATGAAAAGTCCGCTACGGAAAACCCTGCAATGACCATAACCAACGCGCTTACCGTCGACGTAGAGGACTACTTTCACGTTGCGGCGTTGGCGCCGAACATACATCGTGATACTTGGACCTCGCGTGAGTCGCGCGTGGTCGGAAACACTCAGAGATTGCTCGCCATCTTCGAGCAGTTTGATGTCCGAGGAACTTTCTTCGTGCTCGGCTGGGTGGCCGAGCGCTATCCGCAACTGGTCAGAGACATCGCCGCGCGCGGCCACGAAATCGCCTGCCACGGCTTTTCACATCGCCTCGTATATGAGCAGTCTCCGAAAGAGTTCTACGAAGAGACGCTCCGCGCGAAAAACCTGCTCCAGGACATTACCGGATCCGCGGTACTCGGATATCGTGCGGCGAGCTATTCCATCGTACGCGAGTCCCTTTGGGCTCTGGACATCCTGGTGGAACTCGGCTTCGTCTACGACTCGAGCATTTTTCCGGTGCGCCATGATCGCTATGGCATTCCCAACGCCGAACGGTCTCCTCACCGAATGTCCACGCCGACTGGAAAATCCATCGTCGAGTGGCCGTTGGCTACGGCAAGGATTCTTGGATTCCGGCTACCCGTCGCGGGCGGCGGATACTTTAGGCTGCTGCCCTATTGGTTATCCAGCTGGGGATTGGCGAGCATCAATCGACGCGAGGGCCGACCCTTCATCTTCTATCTGCATCCATGGGAGATCGACCCTGCGCAACCGCGCGTGTCTGCGAGCTGGTTATCGCGGTTTCGTCACTATACGAACCTGGAAAAATGCGAAGACCGATTAGGGCGTCTGCTCGGCACATTTCAGTTCGGTACCGCGAGAGATGGCCTCGTACAACTCGGCTTACTTTCCGGGACAGGTACGGCGAACTGACTTCCGGTCTGGTTGGGCGCACGAGCCCCATGAATTTCCGCGACTGTAGCGTTATTGGCGCGTGGGTCATCGATCCGACCCCCCATGAAGACGCCCGAGGTCGATTCATGCGTGCCTGGTGCCAGCGTGAATTCGCCGAACACGCGATCGATTTCACTCCAGTGCAAGCCAATATGGGCTTCAGCGCCCGCAAGGGCACCATCCGGGGTTTGCACTATCAGGTCGCCCCGGCCCTGGAGGCCAAGCTGGTGCGCTGTATCCGGGGCGCGGTTTTCGACGTGGTCGTGGATCTGCGCCCGGCATCGCCCACCTACCGGTCCTGGTACGGATCCTGCTTAAGCGCCGAAAATGGTAGGATGCTCTACGTACCGGAGGGCTGTGCCCACGGGTGCCAGTCAACGGAGCACAATACGGAAATCTACTATATGGCGTCGGCTTTCTATTCCCCTGATGAGGCACGGGGTGTACGGTATGACGATCCAGCATTCGGAATCCGGTGGCCGTTGCCGGTATCATCGATTTCCGACCAGGATCGCAGTTGGCCACTTGCAGAGCGAGTTTGAGAGCGGAAAAATGCTATGAAGCCGAAAGCAATCAACGTGTCTGCCCGTAACACCTCCGTTTACAACATGCTCCAGATTCGAGAGTCCGAGCAACGCCCTATCCGCGTTGGCGTGGTCGGCGCAGGAGCGACAGGTCGCGCCATCGCCTTGCAGCTGGGGACCCCGGTGCCGGGAATCCGGCTTGCCGCGATGGCAAATCGGACCCCCAAACACGCCGAGCGTGCGTTTCGCGAGGCGGGAATCCGGGAATGGCAAGCCGCCGAGACCGTGAGTGATGCGCAGGCCAAGATCTCCACAGGAATTCCGGTAATCACCGACGACCCGCATGTGCTGACGCGATGCAATGCGATCGACCTGATCGTCGAAGTCACCGGTAGCGTCGATTTCGGCGCGAGCGTGGCGCTCGACGCAATCGGGCACGCCAAGCCCGTGGTGCTGGTCAATGCGGAGCTCGATTCCCTTCTCGGCCCCCTGCTGAAGGCCAAGGCGGACGAGGCGGGTGTGGTGATCACGCATACCGATGGCGACGAGCCGGGAGTGGCGATGACCCTTTTCCGCTATGTCCAAACCGTCGGACTCCGCCCGGTGGCGGCTGGCAACATCAAAGGCATGGTCGACTACTATCGCACACCCGATACGCAGCGCGAGTTTGCCGCGAAGCACGATCAGGACGTCAGGAAAGTCACGTCTTTCGCCGACGCCACGAAGTTGTCCATGGAGACGACCGTGCTCGCCAACGCGACCGGATTCGGTGTTGCCCGCCGCGGCATGACCGGTCCCGCATGCGGTTACGTTCGTGACCTCGCGAAGCTACTCCCTGCCGAAGCGATGCTCAACGGCGGAATCGTCGACTATTCCGTCGGCGCAGCGCCTCACACCGGGGGATTCGTCGTGGTCCATGAGGAAAACCCGTACAAGAGGACCCAGCTCGCCTACTACAAGTTGGGTGAGGGTCCCTTCTACGTGTTTTATACGCCGTTTCACCTGCCGCACATCCAGTTGCCGTCCACCATCGCCCGCGCCGTCATTCACGCCGATCCCACAGTCGCTCCGCTTGCCGGCCCGTCGTGCGAAGTGATGACGATGGCCAAGCGGCAATTGAAAGCCGGCGAGCGCCTCGATGGCGTGGGCGGGTATTGCGCCTACGGATTGATCGAAAATCACGCTGCTGCCCGGGCAGGCAACGCCCTTCCGATAGCGATGTCGGACGACTGCGTGCTGGTCCGGGACGTTGGGAAAGACGAGATCGTCACGTTCAACGATGTGAAGATGCCCCCCACGAGGCTCAGAGACGAGCTCTGGTCGGAGCAACGCAAGCGCTGGCCGGTGACCGCCCGGACCGACGCCTCCTCGAAACGCCGGTCATCCCAGCTGGCAGCCATAGAGTAACTTGCTGCTGAAGGGGCACCGCCGTCGGTCGCGGCGGTCGCGTCTTGTATCGATGACCATGAGCTTCTTGGGAGGCTTTGCTGGTGAAAGATTTCGTCGTTCTTGGGACTGGCATGGCAGGATTCGGCGCCGCCAGTTATCTCCACGGCAAGGACATTCGGCCCGTGGTGTACGACAAGAACCCTTACTACGGCGGGCATACCGCTTCGTTCCGCGATAAGAACGGCTTCCTGTTTGATCAAGGTCCACACATCTCATTCACGAAAGACGTTCGAATCCAGAACCTGTTCGCCAAGTACGTCGATCAGAAATACGAGGCCGTTCAGGTCAAGCTCGACAACTACTGGCGTGGCCTCAGGCTGACTCACCCGGTGCAGCTTCACCTGAATGGGCTGCCCAAGGATCTGATCGTAGAAATCGTTTCCGACTTCGTGAAGGAGCACGGGGTCGAACGAGAAGTCAAAAACTACGAGGACTGGTTGATCGCCAGCTATGGAAGGAAATTTGCCGAGCTCTTTCCGATGCAATATACGCGGAAGTATCACTTGACTTCCGCCGACAACATGAGCACGGAATGGCTGGGCCCCCGCATGTATCGTCCGAGTCTCGAGGAAATGCTGCGGGGCGCGCTCGCCCCCTGGGCACCGGAAGTCCACTACATCACGAATTTTCGCTACCCGACCCAAGGCGGCTTCGTTTCGTATCTGAGAGATTTTCCCGCAATCGCCGACCTCCGGCTCAATCACGACCTGGTCGCCATCGATTCTCGGCAAAGAGAGCTTCGCTTCTCGAACGGCAAAAAAAACCACTACGACTCGCTCGTCTCGTCGATTGCTCTCCCCGATCTCATCCCGATGATCGCGGAAGCACCGCAAGATGTCATCGATGCGTCCCAGCGCCTCGCTTGTTCGACCTGTGTTCTGGTCAACGTCGGCGTGAAGCGATCGGATCTCTCCGACGCGCAAATAACGTACTTTTACGACCAGGACATTTGTTTCACGCGCTTGAGCTTTCCTCACATGTTGTCCGCGACCAACGTCCCTCCGGGCTGCGGCAGCATTCAAGCCGAGGTCTATTTCTCGAGCAAGTATCGACCTCTTACCCAGTCTCCCGAGGATCTGATTGAACAAGTCATCGCTGACCTGCGCCGAACCCGCATGCTCCGGGATGATGATTCCATTGTGTCTCGTCATGCGACGATGGTACGTTACGCGAATGTCATCTTCGATCTCGAACGCGCGGCAGCTTTGGAGACCGTTCACGGGTATCTCAAGGATATCGGCATCAACTACTGCGGGAGATACGGGGACTGGGGATACATGTGGACCGACGAGAGCTATATCAGCGGAGAGCGCGCCGCTGAGTCGGCGCTCTCACTATGCTTCGTGTGACGTCCTGGCCATGTTATGCATCGGGTGAGCTACTGGAAGACCACGGCGCTCGCCCTTGCCGGCGCGGCATCGACTTTGTCGGTCCTGGTTTGGCTGAACCGCGCGACCGGCCATAGAGGGTTGCTTGCGGTAGGCGCGCTCTTGCTGGTTTTGCCTCTCATCGGATTTGTTCTCATCGCTGCCGGCGGTCTCGTTTGCCTGTGGCGTGATGCCCGGGAGACTTCGGGGAAACCCGACACGTTTGCTCCGCCCGCCCCCACGATCGGCTTGCTGTCCAGAGTCGGGCTCAGGCTCCTCCTGGGTCCGGCGCTGCGGCCTGGTGATGTCGTGAGAGTGAGATCCCGGGACGAGATCGAAGCGACGCTCGACGCCAGCGGGGCGCTCGATGGATTGCCTTTCATGGCCGAGATGGCGGAATATTGCGGCAGGATCTTTCGCGTCCATCGCCGCGTGGACAAGATAAACGACATGCGTAACAAAACCGGGCTACGCCGCATGCACGATTCGGTAACCCTAACGGGGGTGCGGTGCTCCGGGTTTCATCACGATGGCTGCCAGGCGGAATGTCAGATCCTATGGAAGGATTCCTGGCTCGCACGGCTGTCTGGCCCGCAAGCAGCCGCTCCAAATCGGGAGGTCGAGATTCAATCGGGACCCCCGGTCGGTGATCGTGAGTCCGGCGAACACGATCGGACATACGTCTGCCAGATGACCGATCTTTGGGAGGCATCTCGCCCGATGTCGTCCTTCGATTTGAGACAGGACTTGCGGCCGCTTCTTTGGGGAAACGTCGGTATTCGAGGCTATCTGATTGCGATTCTCACCCGGATATTCAACAAGGTACAAAGCTTGCGCGGAGGGGCGGGTTATCCTTTCATGTCGGAGGTCACGGCGGGTGGCGGGACTTCCGCGGACAATGCCGACCTCAAAGCAAGGGAAACCGTCGTCATTCGGAGCAAAAGCGAAATAGCCCAAACTCTCATCAGGGGTAGGAATAAGGGGCTCTGGTTTGATCGAGACATGGTACGGTTCTGCGGTCGATCCGCAGTCGTGCGAAAACGCGTAGACCGAATCATCCACGAGGCCACGCGGAAAATGGTGGTGATGAAAACTCCGTGCGTAATGCTCGAAGACGTCGTCGCCACGGGCGAGTTTCTCAGGCTGTGCCCTCAGCACGAGTACATCTTCTGGCGTGAAATCTGGCTCAAGCGCCCGGGAGAGGATTCTCCAGACATGGCCGTCTCGGATTTCTAGGAAATCGCCGTGATGGAATCCCCGCTCATCACCATCGGGTTGCCCGTATACAACTCGGAGCGATACCTCAGGCAATCGCTGGATTCGCTGCTCGCGCAGACTTACTCGGATTTCGTGCTGATCATCAGCGACAACGCGTCGACGGACGGAACGGCGAAAATCTGTCGGGAGTACGCTGCCGCCGATCAGCGGATCAAGTACTCCCGTAACGAGACGAATATCGGCAATCCACGCAACTTCAACAGGGTGTTCGAGCTGACCACGACCCGGTATTTGAAATGGTCCACGGCCGACGACTTCTGGGAAAAGAGCTTCCTGGAGCGCGCGCTGGACGTCATGGAGCGAGACCCCGCTATTGCGCTTTGCTATCCCCAGGCGGTTATCGTGGACGCCGACGGCGGTAATCCGACGAACTATGACGACGTCCTTCACCTAGTCCAGGAGAATCCCGCCGATCGGTTCTTGTCACTGATCACGTCCATAAAATTGGCGCACCAACATCTTGGTTTGATCAGAATGTCGTATCTGCGTCAGACGCATCTCCTCGGTACCTACGTAGCGTCGGACATCAACCTGCTGGCGGAGCTGACTCTGTATGGCAAGTTCTTCGAATTGCCATATCGTCTTTTCTTTCGAAGGTTTCACAAGGACTCAGGCAGCTGGAAACGCGGAGATCCAGATCACGAAGCGAAGCGATATCACGCGGCCGGTGCGAAACGCGGTGGATTCAAGAACTGGCCTTCCGACCTGAGTTTCTTTTCGGCAGTAAACCGCTCTCCCCTACCTCTGACATCTAAAGTGCCAATCTACGGCCATCTGTTAAGGCGCATGATTTGGCATCGCCGCAGCCTGATGAGTGAACTGCTCCATTACGCAGGTCTATCCTCACGATGAAGATACTACGGGTATCCTTGTTGGTTGCGACTGGCTCGAGCCCAGGCGAACGGTAGCTTGAGAGTTATCCTGAAAGTGGTACGTGCATGTGTGCATGCGTACCACGGGGTCCTCGCGGTCAAATTCATAATGTGAGGCGGCAAATGAAGGTAGTGTTGTTTTGTGGCGGCCTTGGAACCAGACTGCGCGAGCACTCCGATACCATTCCGAAGCCCCTTGTCAATATAGGCTATAGGCCCATCATCTGGCACCTGATGAGGTACTACGCGCATTTCGGGCACAAGGATTTTATTTTGTGTCTCGGCTACCGCGGCGACCTGATCAAGGAGTACTTCGTAAACTATGCCGAATGGATTTCCAATGATTTCATTCTTTCGAATGGATGCAGACTCATTGAGCCGATCCAGAGCGACGTTCAGGACTGGCGTATAACTTTCGTGGAAACCGGGCTGCACTCGAACATCGGCGAGCGATTGGTCGCGGTCAAAAAACACCTCGAGGGTGAGGAATACTTTTTCGCGAACTACAGCGATGCCTTGTCGGACCTGTCGCTTCCGGAATATTCCAGGGCGTGCGAGGAAAGAAATGTCATCGCCAGTTTCGTATCGGTAAGGACGTGGCACTCTTTTCACGCCGTGAATACCCGGTACGACGGGATCGTCAGTTACTTCGGTCCCATGCGGGAATCGAGGTTTTGGCTCAACGGCGGATTCTTCCGTTTCAGGCGCGACATATTCGACTACATCGAGCCGGGCGAGGAACTGGTGGAAGAGCCCTTCCGGCGCCTCATCGAAAAGGAACAACTGTATTCGTATAAGCACAGGGGATTCTGGGCCGCCATGGACACGCTCAAGGACAAGACCGCGTTCGATCGCATGAACGGAAAAGGCGACACTCCCTGGAAGGTGTGGGAAAAATCCCCCGGCGGCAACACGGGCGGATAAGCCGCTGCGGACATCAAGGAACTAGGGAAGGGTTCCATGGATCCGAAATTCTGGAAGGGTTGCAAAGTCTTTATCACGGGTCACACCGGCTTCAAGGGAAGCTGGCTTTCTTTGTGGCTGCAGCGGCTGTCGGCGCATGTCGTCGGCTACTCGTTACCGGCGCCTACCACTCCGAGCTTGTACGAGGTCGCCGACGTGACGTCGGGCATGGTGTCCATTGTCGGCGACGTTCGCGACTACCCTCGGCTGCGGGAAAGTCTCGAGAAGCACCGGCCGGAAGTCGTTTTCCATATGGCGGCGCAGTCCGTAGTCAGGTTGTCGTATCAGGATCCGATCGACACCTACTCGACGAATGTGATGGGTACCGTGAACCTGCTCGAAGCCATGCGACACCTCCCCGGGCGGGCCGCGATTGTCAATGTCACCAGCGACAAGAGCTATGAGAACAAGGAATGGATTTGGGGTTACCGGGAAACGGATCGGCTCGGAGGGTACGACCCTTACTCCAACAGCAAGGCCTGCTCGGAACTGGTCACCCGCGCTTTTGTGGATTCGTTTTTCTCCCCCGTGGCGGGCAAGGATCCGGGCAAGTCGATTGCCACGGCGCGTGCCGGAAATGTTGTTGGGGGCGGAGATTGGACTCACGATCAACTCATCCCCGACGTTGTAAATGCCTTTCACGAAGGCCGTCCCGCTGTCCTGCGCAATCCTCACGCGATACGCCCTTGGCAATTCGTCCTGGATTGCCTGGGCGGCTATATGACCTTGGCGGAGAAGTTGTTTCTTGAAGGTACAAGATACGCCGGTCCCTGGAATTTCGGGCCGCACCAGGACGATACGCTTGCGGTCGGCGAGCTGGTCGAGCGGCTGATCAGCAAATGGCCCGGCAAGGCGACCTGGGTCCAGGATGCCGGCTCGCATCCTCATGAGGCCAGCTCCCTACGCCTGGATACGAGCAAAACCGTCCGGCAGCTGGGCTGGAAGCCACGCCTTGTCGTTACCGAGGCACTGGATTGGATTGTCGACTGGTACGCGAGATATTTCCAGGGCGTAAAAGCGAAAGCCTTGTGCGTCGAGCAGATCCAGCGTTTTGAAGAGAAGGCTCCGACCCGGTGATCTCAACGTCGTTCCGTCCGAATCTGGGAGCGGCGATGTGTAGCTTTACACACTGGAAAGCATCAACTCAAGCATGCTGCGCCTAGTACCTGAAGTCCGAAGAGGCCAGCCGTTGCGACTGCTGTGCATTGGCGCGCACAGCGACGACCTCGAGATTGGCTGCGGCGGAACGATCCTGACTTGGCTGGCAAACATACCGAAGCTCGAGGTAACCTGGGTTGTCCTAAGCGCGGAGGGCGTCAGAGCATCCGAGGCGCGCCGCAGTGCGCGCGCATTGCTCGCGCGTGCTGCTACCAGTAAGGTTCTCATCGCAGACTTCCGCGACTGTTTTCTGCAATCACAGTACGCCGAAGTGAAGGGTTATTTTGAAAATTTGAGAAAAGAGGTCGACCCGGATATCGTGCTCACGCACTGGCTGCAGGATCGACACCAGGATCATCGCTTGGCCGCCGAACTCACCTGGAATACCTGGCGCAATCATCTGGTGCTTGAGTACGAGATTCCCAAGTACGAGGGTGACTTGGTTACGCCGAATGTATACGTGCCGATTTCAGCTTCTCTGGCGCGTCGCAAGGTCGGCCACCTGAAGCGCTGCTTTTCGTCCCAACGCAGCAAGGATTGGTTCGCCGCAGATACGTTCTTGGGGCTGATGCGGCTTCGTGGTCTTGAATCTCGTTCTCAGAGCGGCTTTGCAGAAGCGTTCCACGCACGAAAATTGGTTTTTTCTTGATCTGCCAGTGGCACTTGGTACGAGAATCCGGACCGGTATCGGAAATTGATTGCTGCCGAAGGCGGACGCAGACAAGGACGGGCAATGACGTCGTTTGCCTCTTCTGTCCACACGGATCCCGCGTACGAGCACGCTAATTGGACGATGCTGTGTAACTCGTCAGTCCGAAATTCGAATTGTCAAAGCTGCCGCCTCGCCCTGCAAAGAACCCGATGCCGGGCTGTCCACTCGTATAAGTCGAATCGATGGCTCGGGCTCTCAGCGATCCGTTGATGTAGGTGCTGATGACGTTGCCGACAATAGTCGCCTTAATCACGTCGCCGCTGACCAATTCTCTACCGAAATTTCCGGCACCACCTGTCAAGGATAGGGGAGTAAAGTCGCCGAGTGCACCGTTCCACCTAACGATGTCCACCCCGCCTGCCTGATTAAAAAGACACTCGTAACCTCGTGTGCTGCTGGCAGCATCCGAAAATCGCAGCAGCAGTTCAACCTCGTGCGCAGTCGAGAGAGCAGGCGATCGAAAGACAACTGCTTCTGCTTGCTGGTCAGGGCCGAACCCGGACAACAGAGCGTACGAATCGTCATATTGGAACGTTGCTCCTCCGTTCGTACCGAACGCGATCCCATTGGCCGTACGAACATTCGTCCAAACATTGCTTGCGCGACGCCAAACACCACCTTCAGAGATCGGGTCTTCCGTTAGATCGAAATTGGTCGTGTAGTTGCGGGCACCGGTGGTCACCGTGACCATCGCAGATGCGCTGGCAGTCCCACCCGGCCCGGTGCAGGCAAGAGCGAATATGCTGGAACTCGTCAACGCGCCGCTAGGCTGGCTGCCAGAAATCGCTTTGCTGCTGGACCATGCGCCGGAAGCAACGCAAGAGGCGGCATCGGTTGACGACCAGGTAAGCGTCGAAGAACCCCCGCTCGTGACAGACGCGGGATTCGCCGTGAGCGACACGGTCGGCACTGGTGGCGGAGGCGCGGCCTCCCCCGAGCCTGCGGGAGCCGACGCCGGCTGACTCGAGCCGCCGCAGGCGGCGCACGCCAGCGCGACCAGGGCAACGAGCGGGAATGTCTTCACTCGCGACATGGGCGTTCGCATTCCTCGAATGACGCAGCGACCTTTCGCAACGATCTCGATTCCGATAGTGCTACGAGAAGGAATAAATGATAGAGGATTTCTCCAGCTGCTGCCATCTGCTCCCCGATCACAGCTTGCGGCGACAAAAAGCCCCGCGAGTCGCATGAAAACGTAAGCCGTCCGTCAGGTAGCTATCTCAGGTCCCAGGAATATATTTATCGCCTCGACGATCGAGTGTTGAGTCAAGCTTTCAAGCGTAATCTTCGAGATGCTCGATCGCGATCGCGACTACGAGTCCAATCGGGCGATCCGATCGCGGCTACGTGCAGAGATTGCACTTATCCGACTGTCTAGATTTCCGGGGCCACTTCTGCCACACTTGCCTGGGCGTTCAATTCCAGTTGCAGTTCGCACTCTGATGAAAGCAACCAACGAATTCGCAAGCGATTGTTCTTCTAACAACTCATGACAATATTCGCCGGAATATACGCGACACGACCAAACACGGTGTTGCCGGACGTCACGATCGAGGAAATACGCAGGGTGATCTGCCGCTCCTCGGGACACACCCGTCACGAATTCAAGTCAACTAGGTCCTTCGTCGCAGTTGTAGATATGGGCGCGTTTCAGAGTCGTGCAATCGCCAAGAGGCAAGATGGGGGCTTTACGGCCGTAGTAGGCGATCCAGTCATAAAAGACTCTGGCATGCGACGGTTTCCCGATCGCAGCGGCGACGTCGAATACCTGCGCGAGACGTTAAACGAAGGGAAGCACACAGGGCTTCTCGATGCGTGCGGAACTTTCGCAGGCGTGCATCTGCATCCGAACGGACAAATATTGTCGTTGTTCGTAGATAAGATTGGAGTACGAAATCTCTACGTCGCCGTGACGCCGGATCTGATCGTGTTCGCAACCGCGTTGAGAATTCTCGAAGAAACGTCGATCGTGCCCAGACGCCTGGACACCGCAGCGATTATCGAACAGGTCGCGTTGCATTGGCCTCTGGGTCGAAAAACGCCCTATCGCGACATCTATATGCTCGGGCCTGCAGAGATTTTCATCTGCGATGGTTCATCAAACGCCTCTAAAACATACTGGCACTGGCCTGACCGCGCGAGCTCGCTGCCCTCAACACAACTAGAGGACTGTCATCATAGCTTTCTCTCCGCGATCGAAGCACGATTGACATCAAGAGAACCGACTCTCGCCTTTCTGAGCGGCGGACTCGATTCGCGCGTTATTGTCGGAGGGCTTCACGAATTGGGGATTACGGCCAACACCGTCAACTATGCGCCTCCAGGCACACAAGACCAATTCTTCGCCCGTCAGTTTGCGAAACGCATTGGCAGTCGGCACTGCGAAATCCCATTTGAGCGGATTGCGCGGTCGGAACAGAACATGGTCCCCATCTCTGCCTATTTGCTGTCCGATGCCACGAGCGCCACTGTCCGGCCCGGTAGACGTATCTGGTCGGGTAACGGTGGAAGTGTTGGCCTCGGCCATGTCTACATGTCAGAAACCATAGTCGCGCATATGCGCGCTGGACGTGCCAAGGATGCGATCGCCGTTTACATGGGCGAACAGAAACAGGGAGTAACACGCCGACCCCTCAAACGTGCATTGTTCGCGCAGTATGTCGACTCGCCCCGAAGGGGGCTCGTCGCAGAATTGGAAGGAATTAAGGCAGACGACCCCGCCAGAGCTTTCTATCAGTTCCTGATGCACAACGACCAACGACGGAGCCTATCTGGGGTCTATGAGAACATCGATCTTCACGGATTGGAGTTCGTATTGCCGTTTTTCGATTCAGAATTCCTCACTGCGGTTTACCGAATTCCAGTGGAAGAGTGTATTCAGCACCGATTCTATAACCAATGGTTGCGCTGCTTTGAAGAACCCGTTTGGAATACTCCCTGGCAATCGTATCCGGGCCATGTACCCTGCCCGATCGAAGCACCGCTCGAACTCGGCTATCAGTTCGACCAGAGTTTTTCACGCGAATGGGATCGAATGATCCATGAAAGGCGTCTAATGCGCGCCAGAGCGATGCTAGCATCAGATCGTTTTCCCACGGACTTGATCTCTAAACCCATCATCCGTCTCGCAACCGCCCTGTGTCACATGGGATCAGAGCGCCTCAACTATGCCATCGACAAGGGCTACGAGTATTTTCGCTACGCCGAAAAGGCAACTTTTTCTGGATGAGTGGGTTACTCAATAACTCTTATCTGAGGAATGGGACTGCTGGTCACTTGTCGTGAGCCGGACGTGTTGCCGTGTGCTGATCGAGGAAGGAGAACGGAATGCGTGAGATGACTACGCGACGCTTGCCGCGCTCCGTTCGGGGGATGTCGTCGACTTCAACGACCTCAACCGTAGCTTCGAAACCCACTGCCTCGACGACGCGGCGGCCAATCAGCTGACGCGCTTCTTCCGAGAGGCCGCCCGGCGCGACGGCACGAACAATGAAACGACGAAGCTCGACCTGCTCGACCTGGGCGGCCTCGAGCCCGCTCACTTCCTCGATACCAAGCTTTCCGTGACGGAACACGCGCCAGCCGCCCTCAGGCGTCGAGATCACGTCCTGCGTGCGGCCGCCGATTTCCCGCAGCATCCCGTGCGCCCGTCCGCAGGGGCAGCGGTCCTGGCGGCGAGTGGCGAAGTCTCCGGTCCGATAGCGGATCAGAGGCTGGGCGAAATTTTCGAGCGAGGTTCCGATGATCTCGCCGGGCTCGCCTTCCGGGACCTCCTGCGTGCCTGCGATAATCTCGACAGCGACGATCTCCTCGGGGATGTGATAGCCATGCTGCTCGCACTCTGCCGCCGCCGCGACGTGCTCGCCGAGTCCGTACCAATCGAACACATCGCAGCCAAGGACCCTGCGCGCGCGCGCCCGCTCATGTTCGTAGAAAACCTCGGCGTTTGTCAGGACGACGCGGGGGCGGAAGCGGTCGTCCCCGGTTTCTTCCACGTAGCGAACGAAAAGATCGAGGTGTGACGGGTACGTCCAAAGGACATCGGCGCGGTATTCCGCCGCCGCGCCGACGAGGGCACGAACCCGTTCGCGATTGAAGAGGCGCGTGTTCAAATAGCGTGTCCGCGTGCGCCAGTTATCCCAATAGAGCAGGTCGGCCAACTCGCCTTCGAGCGGCAGGTAAAGGGCCGCGCACCGGTCACCGAATCGGTAACCCGCCGCGTTGTAGTGGCGCCAGACCGCGGCAAGCTCGGCGTTGGACGCGCGGCGCGAGAGCCAGAACTGCCTCCGCTCACCCGTCGAGCCGCCCGACTGCCCGAGGACGGGCTGGTGCCGGGCGAAGTCGTCGGACTTGAGATCCTCGAATCGCTCGCGGAGAGTCTGGATCGTCAGTATCGGGATCCTGGGCAGATCGCTCAGGCCGCGAATCTCACGGGGATCGATGCGCTCGCGCGCGAACAGCTCCCGGTAGTACGGCGTATGCGCCGCCGCGTGCGCAACGAGTCGCCGCAGCTTCTCGTCGGCGAGGGCTCGGAGCCGTTCGGCGTCCCAGTATTCGCTCTCGCGCAACTCGCGCTGGGCATCCTGGAAGCCGCGACTGCTCCGGATCCAGGCTGGCGGGACGTGCGACAGCGTGCGCCTGAACCACGCACCGCCTTCACGCCGGAGGAGAGGCCACGATGTCAGGGCTTTGGTCGAGCTCACCCTACCCCTTCGGCGCCAATCGCCAGCGAGGCGCTGAGCACTTCCTCCGCGCGCGCGAGGGAGCGGCCGTGGAGTCGGCGGGCGATCCGAGCGAGGCGCGAGGAACCACGCGCGCGGCGCTCTATAGCGAGGCAGACGGACGCGGCTACCGACAGATCCGGCGCCAGCCGATCCGGCAGCAAGGTCGGGGGTCGAGTCGCTTCGTACGCCCTGTCGCACGCCGCGAGGACGCGTAACGCGCGACGGCTTGCCTCCGCGGCGGGGGGCTCGCTGCGAGCTGCCGCCGCCGCGACGGTCGCCGCAACCAGAGGCTTGAAGCGGCGCCGAAGGATTGACTCGACCTCAACTGGAGCCGCGCCCGCGGCGGTCTCGAGCGTCGTGCCGAGGACACCGCCAGCCCCGGCGATAAAGTCCGGCAGTACCAGGATCCCGCGATCGAACAGGGTTTCCTCGACGCGATCGGCGAAGGGAATGTTCGCTCCGCAGATGACCGTACGAGCGCGTAGCCGGACGGCGGCTGGGAAGTCAACGCTTGCGGTGCCGGCACAGACTAGGAGTGCGTCGCAATCGACTTCGAGCACGGACCGCGCCGGCTGCGCACCTGCACCGCCAGTGAAGCCGTCACCCCGCCGCGCCAGTCCCTCGAGAAGCGACGCGATATCGAAGCCATCGTCCCGGCATACGGTGCCCGCTATCGTGGCGACCGCGACGATCCGCGCGCCGGCTCGCCCGAGCGCCGCGACCGCGGCGCGCCCGACCGCGCCGGCGCCCTGGACCGCGACGCGCGCGCCGCGCACGGGTATCGCGAGCGATTCGAGGGCGGCCTCGGTCGCGAGCGCTACCGTGAGGCCCGCGGGTTCGGCGCTCGATGTGTTCGAGTCTCCGTCAAGTGCGGCCACGCCCCGGCTGCGGTTTCCCCCGAGGCCGGCGCTCTCGCGGATCACGGCGATATCGGCTGGAGTCGTGCCAAGATCGACCCCGTGCGACCAAGCTCCGGACCGGAGAATCGGCCCAAGCGCACGGCCATAGGCGGCAAAGCGTTCGACCCGTTCGGTCGCCGAAACACCCGACGGCATGACGATGCCCCCTTTAGCCCCGCCTACTGCCAGCCCGACGAAACCGCACTTGAGCGTCATGACGGCTGCGATGCGGCGCAATTCCTCGCGTGTCACTCCGGCGGTGGCCCGGATGCCGCCGCAGCAACGCCCCGCCACGATGCGGTCAACTTCGAGGAAGCCGAGAGGTGTCCCGTCGGGTGCATCCACTAGCACTGAACGCGAGCCACCCCGTTGTTCTTCGCGGATCGTCACGTTCGAGACTGCTTCACGCACGGCATCGTTTCAAATTATCACAGAATACCGGCCGATCCGCCTGTGAAGAGAATCCACGTCACGTATTCGTGGGATTTTTCGAGGACAAAGTCGTTCCCGGTTTCCGCGGAATGTTGATCAGAGCGCGGCGACGAGGCGCCGGATTTCCGGTCGTATGCGCTTGTCCAGGGTCAACGCGACGCCGAGGTAGATGGCCGCGCCCAACACGATGAGCAGGGGCAGGCGCAACGCATCCCCCAAGCCCGACGCCGCGCCGCGCGCCGCCGTAACCGACGCGACCATGAGGGCGCCGGCGAGCAGCGGCGCCCACACCGACGCGAGGACCTCACGCAGCGTGATCCCGAGCGTGCGCGCGAGCCCCGGAAAGTTCGCGACGAACGTAATCGGTACGGCCACGACCGAGGCGGTGGCAAGGCCGTCCGGTCCCCATTGCACGCCGATATAGAACGCAATTGGCAGCACCATCACGTTTGTAGCGGAGTTGCGCAAGTCCAAGTCCCCGCGGCCAAGACCAAGTACGGCAGTGGTGAAGATCGCACCGAGCATCCGCAGCGGAACGATGAGACAGATCGCCTGCAACGGATAGACCGCGGCGTCCCACTGACTCCCGAGCACCACGCGCACGAATTCCGGGGCTACGGACGAGAGTCCCCAGAGCGCGCCGACGCTCACAAAGGTGAGCAAACGACTCGCCGTAAGCAAGCCGTCCCGCAGGCGAGGAAGCTCCGTCTGCAGCCTGGCGATCGTCGGAAACGCGACTTGGTTGACGATGCCCATGATCTTCTGCATGGGCATCGTCGCCACATGCACGGAGACCGCGTACAGCCCTACGGCGGCACTCGGCAGGTAGCGGCCCGCAATCAGCACGTCCGATTGGACGACGATCTGCCACAGCAGCCGGCTCGCGGCGACGGCACCGCCGTAGCCGAGGTGCCGCCGCATTCCCTCGCCGGCGAATACCGGCCGCACCCAGCCGTCTCGTAGGAGCAACGCCGTGCGCACGGAGCTCTGGACTAGACTTCCGAGAACGAGCGCCCATACGCCGGCCCCGCGCCAGGCGAGCGCTAGCGTGCAGAGCCCTCCGGCAACCACGGACGCCATGTCGATCAGCGCTAGCCACTTGAATCGCATTTTCCGGTAGGCGAGCGACTGCGGTATTGTGGCAAGCGCGCCCAGGAGAAACTGCAACGAGGCGACGCGAACGAGTTCCGCCAGACGTTGCTCCCGGAACACATGGGCGACGAGCGGCGCACAGGCGACCAGGATCAGGCAGGCCCCCACGTTGAGAGCCACCACGAGGCCGTTCACGCGCGCAAGCTCCTCCTTGCCGAGCTGCTGCACCTGGACGATCGACGAGCCCAATCCCATCTCCGACAGCGTCATTAGGAAGGAGATCACGACGGAGACGAGAGCCATCAGCCCATAGTCCTCCGGCGCCAGAAGGCGCAGCACGATCAGCGTGATCGCCCAGCTCACGAGCTGGCTGCAGAGCTTGGCGACGCCGGTCCACTTGAGTGCGACAGCAGCTTGACGTTCGACGTTCATGCCGGCGGCGGGTTAGGAGGTGGGGCAGTCTAGCATCCGCCGGGTTGCGAGAGGTCGCGCGTGAACGTAACTTACGATGCAGGCATGCGAGAATGTAAGTCATCCATCAGGTCGTTCTTTCTCGAGGGGTCGAGTACGCTTCTTGCGTCGGCCGTCTGTTGAATGCAGCTCAATAGCCCCATTTCGTATCAACGGCATGTCGACGGGCTGCGCGCCGTCGCGGTCTTGTCGGTGGTCGCGTTTCACACTTTTCCGAACCAGATACCCGGCGGATTCGTCGGCGTCGATATCTTCTTCGTTATCTCCGGCTTTCTGATTTCCGGCATCATCCTCAACGGACTGCGGCAGGGGTCTTTTACCTTTGCCGGGTTCTACGCCCGCCGCATCAGGCGGATTTTTCCGGCATTGATCGTGGTGCTTGCCGCCACTCTTGTGCTTGGCTACCTGCTTCTCGTTCCTAGCGAGTTCCGCAACCTGGGCAAGCATGTGCTCGGAGGCGCCTTGTTCGTGGCCAACATTACGCTGTGGATCGACACCGGGTATTTCAACGCGGCCGCGGAGCTCAAGCCCTTGCTGCATCTGTGGTCGCTGGGGGTAGAGGAGCAATTCTATCTGCTCTGGCCGCTGTTCCTGTTCGTCTGTTACAAGCGCCGCTGGAACATGCTTTGGATAACCGCGCTGATCTGCCTTGCTTCCTTCGCATTTAATGTCTGGGCGTCCGGGAGCAAACCGATCGCCAATTTCTTTCTTCTGCCTGGCCGGTTCTGGGAGCTGATGGCCGGCAGCATGCTCGCGCACTTTCACGTGGGTGGGACCGGCATATCCGAGGAGCGCGGCTGGGGAACGCCGGCGATTCGCGAGGGCGCGGCTCTCGGGGGCCTGGTTCTCATCGCCGTTGCTCTCTTCGGGATCGACAGGCACAGTGTCTTTCCCGGCTGGCCGGCGCTCATTCCGACGCTGGGCGCATGCCTGCTGATCGCGGCGGGCCCGGACACGTGGATCAACCGCAGGATACTTTCTCAACCAGTTGCAGTCTTTGTCGGCCTCATCAGCTACCCGCTCTACCTGTGGCATTGGCCACTGCTTGCCTACGGTCGCATCATCGAACGCGATGGTATGGCGACCGCGACCGCTTTGACGCTGGTGGGCGCGTCGTTCCTCTTTGCGTGGGCAACTTATCAATGGGTCGAGAAGCCGATTCGATTTGGGTACCGCAGATCCGGCAAGGTCGTTCCCGCGCTGTGCGTGTCGCTGGGCGCAATGGTGCTGACCGGCGCGACCGCATTCGCCGATCTATTGCACACCCGGCTCACCAACCCGGCGGTGTACAGCATCGACCGGGCGATCGGAGATTGGAACTATCCTGCGGGCGATTTCAATTTCAAGAAGGCGAGCGACTTCCGCCTGCTACGTGAAAAGGGTGCGCGGGACACCAGCGTGATGTTCATCGGCGATTCCCACATGGAACAGTACTGGAGCAGAGTCAAGGTGCTGATCGACGAGAAGGGCGTGAACACCCGTTCGGCGATCTTCGCCACCAACGCGGGTTGTCCCCCGACACCGGACGCGAACCGTGTCGAGCCGGGCTATTCCTGCCACAAGTTCTTCGAGTTCGCGATGGACGCTGCTCGAAGCGGCAATATCGACACGGTCGTGTTTGGCGCAGCGTGGGAGACCTATTTCGTAGCGCAGGACGCCGGTGCTCCCCCGCGCAATGCGATCTTCAGCACCCGAGATCCGTCGCGAGCGACCCTCACTTGGAACGCGCCGGAGACGGATCGGATGTTCGTCGAATTCGAACGGCAGCTCGAGGATCTGCGCCGCCGGGGGAAGAAGGTGATCCTGCTGCTGTCTAATCCCTCGTCTCGCGCCTTCAGTCCCTATTCGATGCTTCCCGACCGGCTCGATCCAAGCCGGGCGACCAAGCGCATACTCTACGTCAGCAAGAGCGAGTTTTCCGAGCTCACGAAACCGGTGGTCGAGCGTCTCAAGGCGGTCGCGGCCGCCGCCGGGGCGTTGGTCGTCGATCCGACGGACTACTTCTGCGACAAGTCGGCTTGCCCAACCACGACTGCCGATGGGCAACCGATATACAGCGACTCAAATCACATCCGCCCCTTCTACGCAGAGCAGAAAGCGCTTTTCATAGACGGAATGCTGATCGACTAACCGGCAATGGCGGCGACGCGCGCGCTCATTCGACCATGAACCATAACGAGCATGCCCTCATGTTCGATTGCGAGGGCGAATCGCTGGTCGGGATCTTGAGCGAAGCGGGGCTTTCGGCAGGGCGCGGCTTGCTGATCGTCGTGGGCGGGCCGCAGTACCGGGTGGGAAGCCATCGACAGTTCGCGTTACTCAGCCGCCATCTCGCCGAACGCGGCGTGCCGGCGTTGCGATTCGACTACCGCGGGATGGGAGACAGCGATGGCGGCGTGCGGACATTCGAACGCGTAGGCACGGACATCCGCTGCGCGATCGATCTGTTCTTCGCACGCGTCCCCGCACTGAAAGACGTCGTGATATGGGGTTTGTGCGACGCGGCCTCGGCAGCTCTGTTTTACGCTCACCAGGATGCCAGGGTGAGCGGGCTGATACTGGTCAATCCTTGGGTGCGTACGCAGCAGGGCGTCGCGCGCGCGCGCCTCCGGCACTACTACCTCAGGCGGCTGCTCCAGTCGAGTCTGTGGCAGAAGGTGGCGCGCGGCGAGTTCAATTTTCGCGAAGCGGCAGGCGCTTTCGGCAGATTTGTCATTGATGCAATGGGGCCCCGGCGCTCGCCGGGCATTCACGATGAGCCGTCCGCGAGCGAGCCGCCACTCCCGGACAGGATGGAAGACGGATTACGCAGGTTCCATGGCAAAGTCCTCTTCATTCTGAGCGGCAACGATCTCACGGCGCAGGAGTTCAAAGATGTCATCGCGGGATCCCGCCGCTGGCGTCGATTGCTCGCGCGCGACCGGGTTACTCGCTACGATCTGGCTGAAGCGAACCATACGTTCGCGCGGCGCGACTGGCGCGACCAGGTTGCGCGCTGGACAGAATCGTGGGTCAAGAGCTTCTGAAAGGTCAACGCGCCCCCCCGGTATTCCAGCGCTCCGGCATCGAGCTTTCCCAAGCTGTTTCGACCCCTCTTTTTCGCCTCGTGAACGTATTCAGCCGTGGGGCGCAGGTCGACGCCATGCGCGGTTCCGGGATCGACGCCGCGACCGATTGCCGCGGCGCCCGCCTTGAGCCGGTAGTCGAAATCCGCCGGG
>Ga0137370_10000055_pt1 | contig 35888 bp, 33 predicted proteins | sample SagtaG_11_FD_104920 | JGI IMG/M metagenome (GOLD analysis project Ga0137370, IMG submission 104920) | Vadose zone soil microbial communities from Sagehorn Ranch, Mendocino, California, USA - Sage1_R_20_16 metaG | ecosystem: Environmental > Terrestrial > Soil > Vadose zone | place: USA... | reverse complement strand
GTTACGGGCGAACGGGGATTGGGAAGAATACTGGACCAACGTGCATCAGGAGGCTGCGTAAACTGACTCGCACTATCAATTGCACCCGGAAACAAGAGACAGGTAATAAAGGGCGTCGATATTGCTACGGTCAAAAGCCAATGCTTTCTGCAACTCCTCAAAAGCCTGCCGAAGCTTTCCTTGGGCAAGCTCTGCCCGGGCGAGTAGGATGCGGACAGGCACGTCCTTCGGGTATTGTCGCAAATGCTTCTCTGCAAGTTGAACTGTAATTCCGTAATCCCCGCGGTAGAACGTTTGCGTACATTCTGCCAGAGCGGAAGATTGTCCATGCGCTGGGCCCAAAACGAAAACCAGCAGGACAATGAGCCAGGGGGGTCGCAGGCTCCATAGAGCGGCGGCAAGTTTGATCATGGAACCATGTGTCTTCATGGATTTTCGAAAGGACGCACTTCCACGATGCGCAGAAAATCTTGCGTTTTTTCCGCTAGCAGTTTTTTTAGCGCTTCGAAGCGTTGCTCCTGCGCTGCGCGTCTCGAATCTTTCGTGCGAGTGTACAGCGTCAGCAGATAGAAGTTCGCAACATAATGATCCGGGTCGACTTTCAATGCGCGCTCGAGGTGCTTCTCCGCTTGCTTGTACTCTTTTCGCATCAAACAATACTGGCCCAGTTCGGCTAGAGCGTCTGCGTCGTCAGGGCGATCTTTCAGTACCTCCCGCAACTCGGCCACAGCTTCGTCAGGCCGGCCCTCTTGCCGGGCAATCACCCCCAGGTAGTAATGCGCTTTCGATGCGGTCGCGGGGATTGCGGCAGCTTCCTTCAGCCAGGGACGTGCGGCGTCGAAGTCTTTGGCGCGAAAAAGCGCCACGCCCATGGCGAGCTTGCCCCGCGGGTCCTGCGGCTTCAATTTGAGATATTTCTCGAAATACGGAACTGCTTCCGCAGGATCATGTTGGAAAGCAGAAGCCGCCCCCATCGCGTAGTTGTACGCGGGATTCTCCGGCTCGAGCTTCACGGCCTTTTCGAAAGAGTTCCGCGCCTCGGCGATGAGGCTTAAGTCCACGCACACTACGCCGAAATCGTAGTAGAGGCGCGCATTGCTTGGATCCAATTCCTGGGCATGCGCCAGGTAGCCGAGAGCGCCTTGATAGTCCTTTAGCAGACGCGCGATGCGCGTCAATTCCAGCAGCACGTCAACGGAAGGCTTTCCCACCGCAAAAGACTTCTCAAGAGTGGTACGGGCCTCGGCCAGCCGGTTCACGCGTTCGTAGCTGACTCCCAGCGTTTGAAGGAGCGCAGGAGATAGTGCCTCGCGATGTTGCAAGGCCTCGAGCAAAGAGAGAATCAAGTCGTCGCGCTCGGCAGGGACCAGTCCAAGCAACGCTTGTTGGGCGTCCGCTTCGGAAAAGTCCTGAGCGTCCAGCAGTCGTGTCACAGTGGCCTCGGTCTCCTGGCGATTCCCGAGCCCGGCATAATCGGCGCACCGGATCGATAATGCTTGGGCGCTGTTTTGGGTTTCTGTCGGGAGGCGCGAAACGTGGCTGAGCGAGTTCTGATACTCACCCTGTCGTAAAAAAAGTACAGCGCTCTGGTAATTTGCTTCGGCATTAGCAGGTTCATATTCGAGCACGCGCTGGTAGACCTCGAGCGTTTTGCGCTGCGTCTGCGGATCGGCTGGGAGGTTCTCTTGATATAGGCGTCCCAAGTTGAGGTAGGCCGCCGTAAATTTCGGTGCTCTTGCAATCGCCTGACGAAAGTTCTTTTCAGCCTCCTCATACTTGCCTTGCTGTGCTTCGACGATCCCCAGCAGGTTTTGCAACCCCTCATCCGATGGATACTGTTTGGTCGCCTCTGCGAGCTGGCGTTGTGCTTCTTCCAGTTTGTCCTCCTCTATCAGTTGCTGGATCTGCAAGATTTTTTGCTCTCTTGCGCTCTGGTTGTTCTGTTCCGCGTTGGCGAGCGGGCAACCCACACGACCGATCAAGGTGGTCAGCGCCACGACAGAAATGACCCACCGCCATGGCGCCGCGAAACGGTTCGCCGGATATTTCCTGCCAAGAAATCTCGAACTCGAAAACACGTTCGTGAGCCTTACAAATTGGCTATGAGAGCCCATCCCATGCTGCTTTATACTAATCTCCGTTGTACTGCGTTTTTCGTCTGCGCGCGCTTGATTATTGAGTGCAAGCGCGCCTGGTTCGGAGTCACCTTGGCAATCAACACATCCCCAGACATCGGCGTGGATCCACAATCCGCCGCGCACCTGGCGAGAATCGCAATCCGCGCGGCCATCCTCTGGCTTCTCTTCAGTCTAACCAGAGCGACGCTTGCCCAGGAATATCTTCCTCCCTCGTCAGAGGCAAAGATTGCGGTTGGCGTTGCCGCGTTGAAGTCTGGCGATCTGGATGGCGCCGACAAGGTCTTCTCCGAAGCCCTCCAACAGGGCATCAAGCACCCTCTCGTCTATCATAACCTCGGCATCATCGCCCAGCAGCGTGGACAACCTTTAAAAGCCGTCACGCGATTTCGCCAGGCTCTGGTTCTGCAGCCCGGCTTTGGCCCGGCGCACCTCCTCCTGGGCTCCAGCCTCATGGCGCTGAAAAGAAATGCCGAGGCCCTGCGCGAACTGCAGCGCGCGGTCAAACTAATGCCTCAGGAGCCCCAAGCTTACCTGCAACTAGCCAAGGCTTACGAGGCTTTCGAGAACTGGATCGCGGCCGTCGAGCAGCTTCAGAAACTCGTGGAGCTGGCTCCTCAGGAGCCCGAGTACTCCTATCAACTGGGCAGGGCCTGGATGAAACTGTCCGGCTGGTCGTACCAGCAGATTTCCCAGCTTGATCCTCACTCCCCCAGGCTGCAGCAGGCCCTTGGACAGGAGTATGCAGTTCAGGAAAAATATGATCTGGCTCTCTCCGCTTTTCAAAAGGCTGCACACTACGATCCCAAATTGCCCGAGATTCATTTGGCCATTGCTTTGCTCTGTCTTGAACTGAAACGATTCGATGATGCCCTCGCCGCGATCAACGTCGAACTCGGGCTCGTGGCGGGGAGCAAAGCGGCACTCGACGCCAAAGCCAGAATCGAAGCGGCAAGGGCCGCTGCCACTGGACCGCCATGATTGCTGCATCCTCCTGCAAGCACGAGACGCGAAGAACTGTCCATTGTTTCGCCTCTGCCTTTGTCGCCGCGTTCCTTAGCCTCATCTTTCTGCCGCGAACCTGCGCTAACTGGCAAGACAACCTTGCGCCCTTAGGCGTTCGCCGTGATTTCTCGGACCTGCAACTGCCAGGAACTCGAAAACGCCCTAAACGGTCACAATTACAAACAGGCGGAAACGATTCTTGTCAGAGAAGCGGAAAGCCACCCCAAATCAACGAGAACGGCCAAACTGCTGGTCACGGCCGCAGGAATTTTCTTTCTCGACGGCCAGTACCTGAATGCCGCCATTGCCTGGAAAAGGGCCGAAGCCATCACTCCTCTTGATGAGCGCAGCCGCTTTACGCTCGCCATGGCGTACATCGAGCTCCGCCGCCGCGATTGGGCCCGTCCGGAACTCGAGAAACTTGCCGCTGCCGAGCCGCGGAATTCGCTCTACACCTATTGGCTCGCGCGCCTGGACTACGATGCGCAAAACTATGCGTCGGCTATCGCCCGCCTGCAAGAGGTTATCGAGCTGGATCCAGATATGGTGCGCGCGTACGACACCTTAGGCCTGTGCTTCGATTACCTCGGCAAATTCGAGGAAGCCATCAAGAATTACGACCGCGCCGTCCAACTGAACCGGCTTCAACCAAAACCTTCGCCCTGGCCCCATGTGGATCTGGCCATTTCCCTCATGGCCCTAAACCGACTGCCGGACGCGGAGAAGAGTCTGCGCGAAGCAATTGAATACGGCCCCAAGCTACCGCAGGCGTACTATCAGCTAGGGCGAGCCTAGGGCGAGCCTTGGAGATGCAGGGCGGCTATGAAGAAGCGGTTCCACCCCTCAACCAAGCCACTACGCTTGATCCTTCTTATCCTGAACCGCACTATCTGCTTGGCCGCATCTATCATCGGTTGGGAGACAACTCGCTCCCCAAAGCGGAGGCCGATCGCTTCCAGGAGCTAAAAAAGGCTAGCGAATTGCAACCCTTACCAAATCCTTCCTTGCCGCCGAGGTAGCACACGTTAGGTTCGTCCAAACGAGCAGCGCGCCGATTTTCATCGGGCACTGCTCGTTTCTCGGGGTGTTAGGCGTCAAGAATTCGCCTTGCCTAAAATTCAAGTCTCGCGCCTATCTGAATCGTTCGCGGTGAGCTTACACTACCGTCCCAGGTACCGAAATTATTGATACTGATGTCATTATGAAATGCGAAACTTGAACCTTGGTTGTTTACGTTGGTGGCGTTGAAGAAATAATGCTGGTTGAACGCATTGAAGAACCCAAAGCGCAGCTGGAAATTGACCCGCTCTCCAATCCTAGTGTTTTTGGTTATCGAAAAGTCCACGTCCTTGGCGTTTGGACCTCTCAGATTCGAAATGCGCGGTCCAATGCCGGTGTAGCCGAAGACTCCGGTGCAGCCTGGGCATGCCCCGGCCGGTTGGAAGGCCGTTAGGGGCTCGAATGCCGCTGCGTTGAGTAGAGGTCCCTTACTTGGATTGTAGCTATTCGGGTCCTGGAGGAAAGGATTTTGGCCCTTGACAAGACCTAGGAGGCAATTCTGGCGGAATTGCGGAACCACTTCGCACGCGCCCGAACGGAACCACATCGGGGTTCCCGTGGACCAATGAAGTATGGGGGCCACTTGCCAGCCGCCTACCAGCCCGTTGACGGCGCCACCTTGGTTCGCGTATTTCTTGCCCCTACCAAAGGGCAAATCGTAAACGAAGGCGGCCGACAGCACCTGCGGGACGTCATCGGATGACAGGGTACGCGCACGGACTTTCTCGTAAGGCGAAATTACACCCTGCGTGGCGTTCCAAGAACCGCCGAGCTGCTGAGTATTGTCCGAGGCGTCGGATATAAGCTTGGAATTCGTATAAGACACGAGCATGTAAAGCCCATGCCTATAGCTCTTCTCTGCCTTCAACTGTAGGGAGTGATAGATGGAATTCCCGTGGTTTTCGTTCAACCCCTGGAGCGGGCCGCAAAACTGCGGGAACGGCAACAGCGCCTGAGCAACAGTGGGAGAACAAGCGGAGCCGGGTTTAGTTAAATCGTTAACCCATCCGTTGTAAGGAGATTTAACGCCGAAAAGCGTCTGGCTATCCGACGTGAATTGGACGTTCAATTCGGGCACGTAACCGCAATTGACGTTGGTTGGTGGCTTGTTGGTGGTGGCGCAAATGGGGTCGATAGAAGTTGTGTTTGCCTCAAGAGCCTGTATCTTTGGATCAAAGGGATTCAATACGTTGGCCGGATTTAGGCTTGACGTCAGGCGCGAGCCCTTGTTCCCCACATAGGCGACGCTGAAGAAAATATCTTTGGGAAGTTGACGCTCAATCGTCAGGTTCCACTGTTGAGAATAGGGTCGCCGGTTCGCATCTACCGGGCGGTATGCCGAACCATTACCGTTGGCAGCGGTGGGGGAATGACCATTGTCGAATCCCGGCGAGATAAATGGAGGGAGTTGCGCGGGGGCAGGGACCCCATTGTCCAGGTAGAATGCCGGATCAGGTTGGCCGGTTACGGGGTCCACGCTGGTGCCGAACGTCTGATGCAGATTGAAGCCATCGAGCGCCATTCCACCGCCCCAACCTGGGTAGAACGCTTGAGCAAAGAAAATGCCGTAACCTGCGCGAACGACCGTCTTCTGGTCATACGAATAGGCCACGCTCAGTCGCGGCGCAAACCCCTTGTGCCACGGCTTCTCCGGATAAGGGGCGCCGTAGCATGCGGAAGCAGCCTGGCAAGCGGAGTTATTGCCGGCGAAAGCCAAACGTCCCGGTAATCCGCCGGCATTGGGGTTGGTTCCGACGAGATCGATGAAGGAAAAATGATCATATTTTTCTCGAGAAGGTGTGTAGTAGTCCCACCGCAACCCCGCGTTGAAGGTCAGCTTTGGAGTGATTTTCCACGAGTCGTCGGCATGCAAGGCCCAGACCGTTTGGCGGGGATACCAGGCGCTCACCACTCGACGGTCAGCCGAGCCGCCGTTGACAGCTCCGAGGAAGAAGTCCGCAACCGGACTCCCACTGTTGCCGCTGGGCGAGCTTGTGGCTGAACCGTCGAAGCTGTAAGTCCCAGATTGATTATTGGACTGATGAATATTGCCCTGCACCGATCGCCATTCCATGCCGAAAGTGAAGGTGTGATGCCCATGGATTTTGTTCACCAAGTCGTTGAATACCCAGGTCGGACGAACGGTGATATTCGTTGCTGGAGGGCCGTTGCTGTTTGAGATCTGATTGAACCCCTGGCTGAACGTGAAGGCTGGTAGGGCATTGGGTTTGGGTGCGCCATTCACGGTGACCTGTGGCAAGGCGTTCGATCCACTGAGAAAAGCTAGGTTCTGTGATCCGTACCCTTCGTTGCGATTCAAATACCCAAAAGTCGCATGGTTGGTCATGGTTGTCGAGAAGGTATGCTCCCAGTTAAACCTTGAGATCGGCGAATTTTGAGGTCTCGTGGGAGACTCTGTCGCGATGGAAACGGGTAGCAAAGTAGCCCTGTTGTAGCCAGTAAACTGACGCCACCAGAAAAAATAAAAGTGATCCTTATCGCCGTAGTTGTGGTCGATGCGCGTCATGTAAACGTTCGAATTGCTAGTGAGCGTATCTGGCACAGGTTTGGGCGCCGTGTAGTTACTCGTGGCATTCGAATTGGTCGGAGTCGGCAATTGCGCCATATAAGCTTTGGCAATGGCGCTTTCGCAAGCCGACGGAATGATGTTTCCGGGGAACTGTTTCCCGGGTCCCACTCCGGCTGCCGTCTGGCAAGTTGTACTGGCATTGCCCGGCATGTAAATGGGCAAGCCCCAGTCCGTAAAGTTTCCCCCTCGTTCTAATACCGACGGAATCGAGATCGTTGGCGTATTAGAGCCACCGGCCTGGTGGTAGGACTCCCAGTCGAAATAGAAAAAGGAGTGATGCTTTGAAGTTCCATGATAGAGGAAGGGTATTTTGACTGGACCGCCAATGTTGGCGCCGAAGTTGTGCTCATTGTCCGGGGGCCGGGGTAGCCCATGAAAGTTGTTCGTCCAGGTATTAGCATTCAGCGCTTTGTTTCGCGCGTATTCGAAAGCTGCGGCGTGATATTGTGTCGTGCCGCCCTTACTGACCATCGTAATCTGACCAGAAGTCGACGAGCCGTACTCGGGAGCGTAGTCCGATGTGAGCACCTTAACTTCCTGAACCATATCAGGGGACATTTGAAAGTCCTGTTGAATCGAGACCATCCCGCTCTGGCTCATGAAACCTTCTTGCATGGTTGCACCATCCAACAGAGCCTCATCGCCGGACTCCTGTCCCCCGTTAATGCGCGCCTGGAAGGCTTCACTCGAACTGCCGGTCGTGATGCCTGGTAGAAGCACGGCCAGAGCTGCCGAAGAACGTGGTTTGCCCTCAACGACCAGCGGTAAGTCCTTGATCGTTTCCGGATCGGCTCCCCCCTGCAGTGTCCCATTGTCGTAGTTGATGAGGGTATTCTGACCCTCCACGGTGACGGTCTCGGTTGCACCGCCGACTTTGAGAGCGATGTCGGCATGCCCCGACTGGTTGATCGTCAGCAGGATATCCTTCTGGACGTAAGTTCCGAATCCACTCTTGACCACTCTCAGGTCGTAAGTCCCTGGAGTTAAATTTCGAAAGGTGTACTCACCCCGCTCGTTGGATGTAGCCTTCGCCTCGAAACCGGTCGCCTTGTTGGTGAGGGTCAGCTCAGCGTCAGCAATGACACCTCCAGACGGGTCGGTTACTGTGCCGCCCAGCGTGGCATTCCCAATCTGCGCTCTCGCAGCCTTGGGAAAAGCCGACAGCGCCAGAGTGATTGCCAGCAAGAAACTTACAGCAAGACTCTTTGAAGAATTTGACTTAATAACCATAGACGTCACCTCGCACTTGAACTCCTCCGCAAGGTCCCCCGAGAACGAAATCCGCGAACGCCGATATCCCGAATGCCTCGGCTCTAGCTGCGGGCAAGGACTGTAACCAGAACCGCAGTCCGGCGTGATGGTGCTCTTTCCTGCCGCTCACGCACCAAATGAATATTTGCAATCCCAATAAACCTGCTCGCTCCCGTCCAAACTCACCACGCAGGTCGCTCGCCCGACACAAGAAACGCCAGGAATACAGCTTATTTTTGTTTCAGGAACAAATCGGATGCGCCCAGGCGGGAGGTTATGAGCGCAAAGGCAGCATGTCAAACTCGAATTTCTAAAGCGTCGTTTAAGCAATTCTCAACAAATTTCACGAGAGAAGCGTGTGTTCTTTGCTCCTTGTCTGGCCCTCGGGAGCGCCTCCTTGTCAACCGGATCGGGTGCAAAAGGGACCTTTTCCGCGGCTGGAATTCCGGACCGCGAGAGCGCGGGCAAGATAACCGAAAGACATTGAATATGCTTCTAGTCGGAAAGAGTTACAAGACTCCTTACGCCTCACCCATTGCATTACATCGTTTAGGCGACTCAAACAGATCCTGGCGAGAAGCCCCTCGACTTGAGTGCAAGAAACCGCGTTATTCCATCGTCGTAGTTGGCATCCGTGACAAGTTAAGCGCTGGCCTCTCGGTTCGAAACTTGCTTTCGAAGGCTGGCCCTCAGCGCGTTCGGCCGACAGTCTTCAACTTGTTCCAGCAACGCGGCACGCAGAAAGCTGGCAATAGACTCCGTTAGCTTGCGCGGGCAATCGGTGCGAACCACCGCCAGCGCCAGGCTTCTTGTCAGGCGACGCCCATCGACACGAAACTTTTGGAAGAAGGGCGACCGCTCCCGTAAGGCGTGTTCGGGAAGGATGGAATGGCCAAACCCTGATTCCACAAGTCGTTTGATGGCTTCTGTGTCGTCTGCTTCCATCTGGACATTTGGCTGGACTCCAATGTCCTTGAAGAACTCGTCGATCACGCGTCGGACGTTGCTCCGTTTTGGGTACAGCAGGAATGGCACACTGGCCAGCTCGTCAGCTCTCAATGAACCGACATGAGCGCGGGCAACCTTTTTTTGCGAAGGGCGTACAATGAGCAGCTCTTCCTCGAAAAGAGGGATGATCTGGAGATTCTCTTCAGGAACAGGGAGCGAAATGAGCGCCAAATCGAACCTGTGGTCGAGCAGGCCGGCGACCATATCCTCCGTCACGCCCACGGTAACGCGAATCTCGGCGTTGGGATAGCGCCTCCGCAATTGTCTGAGGGGACGGCCGAGCTGGTAGATCAGCGTTGTGACGCCTGTGGCCAGATGAAAAGGGCGCGTATCCGTCGTTAGGTTGTTCTCGAACTCTTGCTGGATATGGGCCATCAGCGTAACGACTTCTTTGGCGTGTTCCGCAAGTCGTGAGGCCGCGGATGTCGGGATCAGCCGCTTTCCTCGGTGGACGAAAAGCTCAGTGTGGAGTTCGTCGGCGAGGTTATGAAGTTGCAGACTAACTGCGCCTGGCGACAGATGAATCTTCTCCGCGGCGCGCGTCATGCTGGGGGACTCCATCACCGCAAGAAACAGTTCAAGTTGGTGGATGTCCATTGGCACTCTTGGGGAACACGCACTCCAGGTAAGCCTGGGGTCTTAAGCGAATCCCCAAAAATCGGCCGGATTATACACCGTGCACAAGCTCTGACGTCAAGTGCGCGAGATCCCGCGATCGAGGGTTACAAGGATGTCTGTTGCAACGAGGATGTTCGGCAATCCGAAAGCGATCGCACGGCTACTTGGCTGAATAGCCGGACATTCTTCGAAGTGGGCTGTGCACACGGGTCTCTTCTTCAGATGGCGCCACAGTGGCGAAGAAAGTGGAAAAACTTCGATCTCGTGTGGACAGCGGATCGGCGATCTACACATGGGCACCTTGACGTCAGAAACCGCCGGTTCGGTAATCAACGGAACAGTCGGCATATTTCCTTTCAATGGTTTCACGGAAACATTGAGTTTTCGCATAATTCTTATCTGTTTTCCGCGCGAAAACCTCCAAGCACTTGCTACGTTGTTGGCGAAGAGAGATCATCCTCCGCAATTACGACGTCACGTTGCCCATCGCCCTTCGGTGCCGGATACACCTTGCTCGTGGGATGAAAATGTTTGCGAAGAAACTAACAACAGGAACGATCTGGCTCACGACCTGAACCGCGGACGAAAGACGGGCGATCTACACGGGCCGACGCCTTTGCTATGGTGCGCGTCCGTCTTTCTGCGGTGAACGCAAGAGTGGGCTCGACACGCCAGCCGGTTTAGCCTGGCTAAATCACTCCTTTAAATTTTTCGGATTGACACGCTTTGGAACATGTTTCTACCGTCAGCAAACTGATTTCTATTCAGCGAATCGATACCAACTATCCAGCAAGTTGCTGGTGTCGAGGCAAGTACGGGGTTTGCGACAAACATACCGGCGGGGGGAGCCGGGCAGTCGGGGTGCGGCTTAGCCGCAAGTAAGGGTGGGGCCGGAGTTGAGGTTTCGGCTGGTCCTCGAAAGGGAAGCAAACATGAAGAAGAACGTCTTTATCGCTATTTTCGCTGTTTTAATCCTCCCTCGCTTCACCAACGCCCAAGGTCTGGGCAGCATAACCGGAAGAGTGACGGACCCCGGCGGCGCCGCAGTGGGTGGAGCGCAAGTGACCGCCACACAGGAAGGGACGGGATTTGCGCGGTCGGCGGTAACGGAGACGGACGGGTTGTACGTGATTCCCTCGCTAAACCCGGCGATCTACACGCTTACGGTCGAGGCAAAAGGCTTCAGCACGGCGAAGCAGATTGCAATCACCCTCCTGGCGGACCAGACGCTGACGGTGAACGTGGCGCTGAAGCTGGGCTCGACGACTGAGACGGTGACCGTTCTGAGCGATGCGCTTCAGGTGGACACGTCCACATCCACGCTCAAGCAGGTGATCGAGGAGCAGCGGATTGCCGATCTGCCGCTGAATGGGCGAAACGCGGCGCAACTGACGCTGCTGGTGGCAGGCGCGGTGAACTCGCCGAACGGCGGAGCGGACCAGGGCGCAACAAAGACCTTCCCCGGGGCGGTCACGTTTTCCGCGAACGGTTCGCGGCAGAACACGATCAGCTACCAGCTCGACGGCGGCAACTACGTGGATGAGTACACGAACGTCAATCAGCCTTTCCCGTTCCCGGATGCCCTGCAAGAATTTAGCGTGCAGACCACCAACTACAGTGCCGAATACGGCTCAAACGCAGGCGGCGTAGTAAATGTCATCACGAAGTCGGGAACAAACAAGTTTCACGGAGACGCTTTCGAGTTCAACCGCAATCCCGCGTTCAATGCGCAGAATTTTTTTGCAACGCCGACGACGCCGGACCGCATTAAGCGTAACCAGTTTGGCGGAACACTGGGCGGCCCGATCATTCACGACAAGACATTCGTTTTCGGCGGCTACCAGCGCACGGAATTCCGAAACCTCGTCCTAGGCAGCCAGAAGGTGGTCGGACAAACCGACATCACGAATTTCCTGAGTGCGAAGACCGCGGCGTGCCCAACGTGCGGCGCACCGACGACAGCGGCGACGGGCCCGGCCGGAGTAATCGATCCCGCAGTTGCCACCCTGTTGGGGATCGATCCGAATACCGGGGCTGCACTGTCTTCTCCGAAGTTCAGCCTCGCTGGCAGTATTCCGGCGGGATCGAATCCAACGGTGCCGTTCTCGCGGCCGGACACTGAGAGTTTTGATTCCGCGATGGGGCGGCTAGACCATTCATTCAGCCAGACGGACAAGCTCACCGGGCGCTACGAGTTTGACCGCTTCATCAAGGCAGCGGTATTCAATCCCTTGCTGCTAATCTCTTACAGTGACGCCACGTTTGCGATTACCGCGCAAAACTTCCTGGCTCATGAAACTCACCTTTTTTCGCCGGGGCTTGTGAACGATTTTCGGTTCAGTTACTCGCGAGAAGTGTCCCACCGCGGTCCAGGGAACAACGCAACGGATGTGACCGCGTTCGGTGTCAGCATTCCGTTTCAGCCAAAGCCTGCCGGCATCCAGGGCGTCGGTGTGCAGGGAGGCTTTTCTTTCGGTGACAACCCGCCGGCGTTTTTCACGCGCAATAACTACACCTGGGCCGATGACGTGAGTTGGGAGATCGGCAAACACGACTTCCACTTCGGCGGCTCGTTCGAGCGCAGCTCCGTGGATTTGAACAATCTGTTCAACCAGCCGGGCATCTTTGGATTCGGAACGCAAGACAACTACCTTTTCGGCGGTGCTTCGTTTGCGACGTATCAGCTTTTTTTGGGCGGCATTTTGTCCGATGGAGCCGGCGTGGGCAACGGGTTTGCCCTACAGCAGGGTGCGGGTGAGTTCAAGAACAACCGGGCGAACTTCGTGGGCATATACGCGCAGGACAACTATCGTGTCACCCGCCGCCTCACTCTCAATCTCGGCTTGCGGTACGAGCCGGCGTTTCCTTGGAGCGACACTGGAAACCGATGGGCGCAGGTGAATCTTGCAGCGATGGCCGCCGGGACGCGGTCCCGAGTTTATCCGAACGCACCTCCTGGCGTTTTCTTCTCGTCGCAAAACGGTATTCCCAGCGACGGCGGAATGCCCAAGAATGCGCTGTACACGAACTGGAAAGGCTTCGCTCCGAGGCTGGGTTTCGCCTACGACGTATTTGGCAACGGCAACACGAGCGTGCGCGGTGGGGCCGGAATTTTCTACGACACGCGTGTGATGGGTATGTTGAGCAACCGGTTCGTGGATGAATGGCCATTCAGCCCGCAGTTTATTTTGTCAACGGCGGGCAGCAGCGCGCCGACGGCCGCCTCAGCGCCCGGGTCGCTCAGCGATCCTCTTTGCACCAACCCGGGAACGCAGACGGCACTCAATTGCAGCGGAGCGCAGGCAGCGAACTATCCGACGTTCCCGAGTCCATTTCCAGCGCCGACAAACTTTGCCTACATTCCGCCATTCAATGAAATCGCAGTTAGCTACGATCCGAGCGGTCAGTATCACGTGCCGACGACCTACGAATGGAACCTGACGATCGAGCGGCAGCTGCCGGCGAAGACCCTTTTGCGCTTTGCCTATGTAGGTTCGCGCAGCCTGCACATCCTCGAAACCGAATACTACAACCCGTCAAATCCGGGAGGAATTGCGGGGTGCCCAGGGTCAGTGGGATCACCTGGAAAAGCGGGAACGGGTCTGGCCAATTGCACCGTTTTTCTGGGCAGCGGCGGTGCGTTCAAGACGAACACGTTCTCCTCAACCGTGCAGGCCGATATCACGGACATCAACGCCAACTATAACGCACTGCAGACTTCGGTCGAAAAGCGCATGGCGCACGGATTCACATTCCTGGCCAACTATACGTACTCGAAGAGCCTGGATGATCTTCCGTTCGGCGAGGGCGTTTCTGGATTTGACACTGGATACTCGGTGCTGCCATTCAATGATCCGAACCGTCACAGGATGGATTACGGACCCTCGGGCTTCGATCACGCGCATGTATTCACCGGGTCTTACGTGTGGCAATCGCGGAGTTTGCGGAGCTCGAGCACCCTTCTGCGCTACCTGCTGGGCGATTACGAGATTGGCGGAATCATTTCCGCAGCGAGCGGCCGTCCGATCACCGTGCTTCAAGGAACGGAGCTCTCCAGCACGGGAATCGGACAGGATCGCGGCACGTTTGTGGCGGGTCTTGATCCTTATAGCGCGAATTCCTGCGCGGGCGTCACGGCAAAATGCGTGAGCTGGCTGAACCCTGCGGCATTCCTGTCCACCGCCGCCCTGAAAGCCAACTGCGCGACCTTCGGACCGACCTGCGCTCTGCCGACCTTTGGGAACGTCGGAAAGAATGTGCTGCGGCTGCCGAGAACGGCGGTTTGGGACGTGCAGGTCTCGAAATACTTCCATTTCACGGAGCGCTGGAAGCTGCAGCTTCGCGTCGAGTACTTCAACGTGCTCAACCATCCTAATTTCGCTCCGGAGACCATCAGCACAGGCGCGGTGAACGGCACAGACCAGATCAGCGCGTTCGATAAGCTGAATAATAACAACGCGTTCGGCACTTTCCGCGCCGGTCAGGCGTCAGATCCACGCGTGGCTCAACTCGCGGTCAAGGTGTTCTTCTGAGTTCACCCCCTAGGAAGAACGGGATTCGGAGCGCGCCGCGCACAAGGGCATGCACTGGGCGCCCTTTGCGGCGGTCGTTGCGTCCATCCTAACCAAACTTCTCGTACCGTTGTCGTCAGCGCAACATCCAGCGGTAGACCCGACGGGACCGTCTGCGTTGTCATGCGTCCTGCGGAATTTCGCGCTATGCTACGGCGATTGCCTGCGCATTAGCCACACGGGGAGTGCCCTTTTTATGGAACTTGGGCGCTTACACAATTTTCGTAACGGGAGGCGCTGATGCGGTTCCTGCGACATCGTATCCACGTTATTGGTTTTTCGCTCCTCGCTTGCTTTCTGTTTTCCGTTGAAACTTTCGCGCAAAACGCCCCCGGAGACCTCGAGACCGTATTGGGGGAGCAAATACTCGCGCCCAGTGCCGCTTTGCTGCAGATGAAGTCGTTCATCCTGAGCCGCGTCCCTCCGCCTCCTGTTGCGACGAGCGCGGCGCAATGGACGGAGGAGTCCCAACGCCTGCGCCGGCACTTATTGCAAGATGTTGTGTTTCACGGCTGGCCGCCGGAATGGGTCACGTCCTCGCCAAAATTCGAAGACGTCGGGACGATTGAGACTCACGAAGGATACCGTCTTCGCAAACTGCGCTATGAAGTTGTTCCCGGCTTTCAATCTGTCGCGATTCTCTATGAACCGGAAAAGCTCGAGGGCAAAGTGCCCGCAATTTTAAACGTGAATGGGCACGTCGGCCCGATGGGGAAAGCGGTCGAATACAAACAAAAGCGGTGCATCAATTTCGCGAAGCACGGCATCCTGGCGCTCAACTTGGAATGGTTCGCGTTTGGCGAGCTGCGGGTCGAGGGAAACCAACATTGGTATGGGGCGCATCTGGACTTGGTCGGCGCCAATGCGCTTGGAATTTTTATGCTGGAAATGCGGCGCGGGCTCGATTACCTCTCGGACCATCCGAGTGTGGACCGCAATCGCATCGGCGTTACCGGGCTCTCCGGCGGCGGATGGCAAACGATTTTCCTAAGTGCCCTCGATGAACGCGTAAAAGTTGCCGTGCCCGTCGCGGGCTATTCCTCAGCCACGACTAAGGTGGAAGCCAGACAATACGGCGACTTAGGCGACCTCGAACAAAACGGAACAGATTTTCTCGCAAATGTCGATTACACGCATCTCACCGCGATGATGGCCCCACGCCCCACGCTGCTCATCCACAATGCGGAAGACGATTGCTGCTTTCGTGCGCCGCTGGTGAAGCCGTTGATCTACGACGGCATTCGGCCTTTTTTCAGGCTTTATGGCAAAGAGGATGTCTTCCAGTGGCACGAGAACCGCGACCCTGGGACCCATAACTATCAGCTCGATAATCGCGAGCATGCCTATCGTTTCTTTAGCCAGCAATTCGGCATGCCGACCGTTGAGAAGGAAATTCCCGCGGGCCAGGAGATCAAAGCTTATGAAGAACTCGTTGTCGGGCTCCCGAAAGACAATCTGACGATTCTCGATCTCGCGCGCAAGATCGCCAGCGCAGCAAGGCGCTCACCCATTCCGTCAGGTTCCACCGCCAGGTCGGCCTGGGCGAATTCGGAACGACAGAAACTAAATTCCGTTGCTCGCTGCAAGCCGGTGCGTTTGGCGCGGATCTGGACTCTGGCCAATACCAAGAACAAAGGGCTTGAGACGCTTTCCTATTTGTTCGAAATGGACAATGGTTTAGCCGCCAGCGGCGTTTGGGTGAAAGGAATCGATGCTCCTCGAGACGCTCCCGTTACCCTCGTGCTTCACGATCAGGGCCGCAAGGCCGCAGCGGCGGATGTGTCCGCCCGCGTGAATCGTGACGAGCAGGTTTTGGCTCTCGACCTCACTTTCTTTGGCGACACCTGGAAGGACCTCGAGCCATTTTCCTATGTGCAGATTCTGGATGGAGAAGGCGAGCGTGCAGTTGGAATTCAGGCGGCTCAACTCATCGAGATTGCTGAGTGGCTTCGAAAACGTACCGGCGCACAGAAGGTACGTCTGGAATCCAGGGGTATCCGCACGGAAGCAATCGCGCTGGTTGTGGCGGCGCTTCAGCCAGACGTTTTTTCCGATGTGGTCGTCCACGAAGGCATGGCCAGTCTGGATTATGCGCTGCAGGTTCCGGTCACGTTTCAAAATGCGCCAGAGCTGTTCTGTCTCGACCTGTACAAAGAGTTCGACATGGATCGCCTCGCAGCGATGGCCGCTCCTGCCAAGGTCGGATTCGACAATATGCTGAAGACGCCGCAACACTAAACAAGTCACAGACGTTTTCCGGCACGCGGTTGCTCGAGAATCGCCGGACATTACGTGGTGTAGGTCGCCAAGTAAATTCGCGGCCGGAGCACATGCTTTTCCGGCGGTTCGAACCTAACGGTAGCCTGGTTCGTGCGTCTATACGATATCCAGCAACGCATGGTCCGGGAGCGTTTATGACCCTCGCCAACACAATCGCATCTTCGTTGCCCGTCGCCGGTTTGCTGATCTGCGCGACGCTGGCGATTCCGTCGTCCCCGGACTCCTCTCGATCGAGAAAGGTGCCGTTAAACCCTTCCAAGGATTCTGCCATTGCATCGCTGGAAAGAGACATTCCCGGCTTGATGGAACAAGCCACTCTGCCAGGGCTTTCGGCCGCCGTCGTCCGCAACGGCCAAACCTACTGGCTGTACGGATTCGGCGTCATGAACGCGACATCGAGTGAGGCGGTTACGCCGGACACGGTCTTTGAAGCTGCTTCACTGAGCAAGCCGGTCTTTGCGTACGGGGTGCTCAAGCTCGTTGATCAAGGCAAACTGTCGCTCGATACTCCGCTTACGTCGTACCTTTCTAAACCCTACATCGAAGGCGATGACCGACTCGCGAAAATTACCGCTCGCTTCGTGCTGAGTCATCGCACCGGCTTTCCCAACTGGCGGGGCGACGGCAACTCGCTCACAATCCGCTTCACGCCAGGGGAGCGCTTCAGCTATTCCGGAGAAGGCTTCGTGTACCTGCAACGCGCTGTCGAGCAGATTACCGGCAAGCCATTGAATGACTTCATGACCGAGGCAGTCTTTATACCGCTGGGAATGGCGAGCAGCAGTTACACCTGGCGCCCTGATTTCGACCGACGCGCTGCGACCGGCCACGATGCCGACGCACAACCGGCGGACAAGCGCAAGCCAAAGGAAGCAAACGCCGCTGCCAGCCTGCATACCACTGCCCGTGACTACGCCCTTTTTCTCTCCGCAGTGCTGACCGGCACAGGCTTGAAGCCGGCAACGCTTGGCGAAATGGAAACGCCGCAGGTCGCCCTTGATCCGTCGTGCACCAATCGCACGGACCGCGTCCCGCGGGAACTCTCGAGAAATCTGTTCTGGGGACTCGGCTGGGGCATTGAACGCACAGAGAAAGGTGTTTCGCTGTGGCACTGGGGCGACAACGGCGCATTCAAGTGCTTTGTCGCCGCGAAGCTCAAAGACAAAACAGCAATCGTGATGTTCACGAACAGCGAGAATGGCTTGGCCATCGCCAAGCCAATCGTGCATGACGCCATCGGCGGCCAGCAACTGGCCTTCACCTGGATCAAATACGATAGCTACGACTCGGTCGCAATGCGCTTCGCGAGGGCGGTCCGCCTGAAGGGCGCCTCACAAGCCATCGCTGATCTTGCCGGCCTGCTAAAGTCCGATGCCATCTCCGAGAGCTCCGTCAATTCCCTGGGCTACGGCTTGCTGTCGCACAAGCAAACTGCCGACGCGATACGCATTTTTCAGCTGAACGTCGAGTTGTACCCGGATTCGGCAAACACGTACGATAGCCTCGGCGAAGCCTACATGGCCGCGGGAGACAAGGCCCAAGCCGTCAAGAACTACGAGAAATCCCTCTCGCTCAATCCGCAAAATACGAACGCGACCGCCATGCTCAAGAGACTGCGCGAAATGTAAGGAATACCGCTGCCGAGAGAAGCAGGCCTGCAGGGTGTTTGTGAGAATTCGGTTAACAGCCATCGACGTTATTTAATCAAATCTTGCTGGATGACGGGCTAGACCGAGGGAGTCAGCAAGTTCTGATGAAAGGTGACGAACCCACCTCTCCTTCGTTATTCACGTTTTATTCGCAACTTGCTGCGCTTCGCCGCGTCTCGCGTGACATTCTTGTGACAGCGCGTTCCGATACCCGGCCGGAGGGCCGATCACATCGTCACATAGTTCATGTCCAGAGCTTCGTGCGGGCGTTCGTTGTTATAGATATCGATAAAAGCATTGGCATCGAACGCATAAAGCCGGGTCAATGTGAGATGCATGAGCTCATGACGGCCATTCTGGTTTTGGGTAATTGTGACTAGCACGCCGATGATGATGCAAACGGCAGGTCTCATAACCATCTAAAATGCTGACGGTTTTCCCCCACAGAGTTGAATCGCGTGCTTGAAAGCTTGCACGAAACGTTTGGCGTTATCTCCGTTATCAAAGACAAGTTCCACCCGCGTGTGTTTGTTCCTTTCTTCGGCCTTCCCACCCAGCAGAGTAAAGGATTCCGTGACCCTTTTTTCGCTATTTGTTGTTTCCACGACTAAGGCATTCTCGAAGGGATTGTCTTTCACCGAAGCTACGCTATTGGGGTCAAGGTCTTTCAGCGAAAAGTGGTAGGTGTGGGTGCCGACATCTTTAAAGTTCACAGCAACTGACCACCTTATCGTAGCGAGACAACCGTGACTATCGAAAGTGGTCACATCATGGCGCGGCTCGCAGCCTGGGGTACCCAGCTTACAAGATCCTTTATCAGTGTTTCTCTGCCCAGTGAACTGGCTTCCGTGATCAGCCACAAAATTGTCCATCCACACCAAAGTATCTTCCAAACTGGCGGGTTGTTGGGTTTGAGCGGTCACGCTTACAATGACCATGAGGACCAACATTTTTCGCATGGAATTGACTCCGATGCGGGCAAGCGTATCGTGGGAAGGCTACGCTTTCAATCGCTACTTTTCGGATGGTTGCGGAGAACCCCGCCTGGGTGCCCCACGGATTCATGGCGAGCTGATCATGCTCGGTTTCAAGGTATCCGAGAGAGCCATATCGTGTTGGATGCGCCGCGCCCTGAGAGACTCTAGGCCGGCCAAGCGTTGGCTCACTCTTCTGCACGATCATCGGGAAGCCATCGCCGCAATGGACTTCTTCACCGTTCCGACACTCACGATCAAAGTCTGTTTGACGTGCGAATGTAGAGTTGGGACGGGCTCGGATTAAGGGACAAGATGTCATGTCAGTGTTGCAGACAACGCTAGAGAATCCGTCAGTCATCCGACAGGGAAAGTTCTTCTATCGTTTGGACTGGTTCGATTGCGTGTTTTATAGCTTCGTGCCGCTGACTTCGCTAGGTTATGGCGACATTGTCCCGATGACGGCGCAAGCTTGGTCACTTTCTATTCTCGAAGCAGTCAGCGGCATCATGTATGTTGCCGTTCGCATCGCTCGTTTCGTGGGCCTCCCCTCCGCTGGGAAGTCTCAAGTGAATCCCGACGCCGCTAGCCTCAATATCAATTCAGAAAGAATTAAGAAGCGAACTATATGAATCAGACTTCGCTCGCTCAAAACCAAGCTCGTGACGCGCAGACAACTTCTTGTTGTATCGTCGGTGGTGGACCCGCCGGCGCCATGCTTGCTCTTCTCCTCGCGCGCCGCGGCGTTCCCGTGACTCTCCTCGAAATGCACAGAGATTTCGACCGCGACTTTCGTGGTGACACTGTTCACCCTTCCATCTTAGAAGTCCTCGACCAGATCGGGCTCGCGAGCAAACTGCTCGAGATTCCTCACAGCAAAGTCACCGGCCCCACGCTTCAATTTGCAAACGGTCCTTTTCGCCCTTTCGATCTCGGCCGCCTCAAGACGCGCTTTCCCTACATTGCAATGATTCCCCAGGTTCGCTTTCTGGAATTCATCACTCGCGAGGCCGCGAAGTATCCAGAATTCAAATTGGTCATGCACGCCCAGGTGCAGCGCCTGACCGAAGAAAATGGAATCGTCGTCGGCGTGGGCTATCTCGGCGACGATGGCTTGGAGCACGAGCTTCGTGCCAAATTGACGGTTGGTACCGATGGGCGCTTTTCAGTCGTGCGCCGGCGCGCCGGCTTTGAACCTATCAAAACCGCCCCTCCAATGGATGTCCTCTGGTTTCGCCTGCCGAAGCTTCCTGGCGAGCCCGAGGTTATCGGTGGGGCGTTTGGCGGTATCGGCGGCGGGCGAATTTTTATCGTGCTTGAACGCAACGATCATTGGCAGGCTGGCTTGGTCTTTCCGAAGGGCCAGTATCAGCTGGTGCGCGCGCAGGGCGTGGAAGCTATTCGCAAAAGCATGGTCGAGACCGAACCTCGTTTTGCGAAACATGCTGAATCGCTGACGGATTGGCAGCAGTTCACCTTGCTTTCCGTCGAATCCAGCCGCTGCCCCCTTTGGCACAAGCCTGGTGTCCTCATCATCGGCGACGCTGCGCATGTGATGTCTCCTGTCGGGGGCGTAGGAATTAATTACGCTGTCCAGGATGCTGTCGTTGCCGCAAACGTCCTGGCAGGTCCGCTGAAGTCCGGGACCATCGCTGAAGCCCATCTGGCTGAAGTGCAACGCCAGCGCGAGTGGCCCACGCGCGTCATCCAGCGCATGCAATCCACGATGCAAGACCGCCTCATGGTCCGCGCTCTTCAATCAACGCGCCCCGCCAATGTGCCCTGGCAATTCAAGCTGCTCTTCAAGATTCCTTTCTTGCGCGATATTCCATCCCGCCTAATCGCCTTCGGCCCGCGCCGGGTCCGTCTCCAGGAAGCTTAGAGGCAACGTGCACGGGTGCGACTTCCACAGGGCAGACCTTCGAAGCATGAAAACCATTGGACTGATTGGGGCATGAGTTGAGAATCCTCAACGCTGTACTACCGGCTAGTCACAATGAAGAGACCACGCGTCGCCTCGGCGGGCCTCATAACGCGCCGAGCCTGAGAGAGAGTCTTTGCTATGAGCCCGTCCATCAGGCTCACATTGATCGAGCCTTTCTTTAAAAGATTTTGGCTGATGTCACAAACTACGGAAGCACCCACTTCAGAACGCCCGCGGCATATACGTCGAAAAAGCTACGTCTTGGACGACACCTGCGGAAACTTGATTCAGATAGTGCAGGCGTAGGCTTGCAAAGCAATCATCGAGGCGCCCGCACCAATTTCATTGACAGCGGCACGGCTGTCAAAGCTAACATGGCTCGCACACCAAATCGAGACACTCCATCGGAGCGCTTTGCATGGATACCGCATATCTGCTCGTCACTATCCTCTTCGCGGCCATGGCGGCGTTCTCGGCAGTCGCCAAGATTCGCCGAGACGCGAAGGTAGTTCATGTGATCCAGGAAGTGGTCGGGGTACCGCTGCGGTTCTTCCCGCTCCTAGCGGCTTGTGAGCTTGCCGGTGCGCTGGGCCTCGTTCTTGGCATCTGGTCGCCATGGGTGGGCGTCGCGGCAGGCATTGGTCTCGTGATCTACTTTGTTGGCGCAGTCGCATCGCATCTGCGCGTAGGCGATGTCAAAGGCATGGGGCCCGCCGTGTTCATGCTGATAGCTGCGGGAGGAGCGCTTGCGCTGCGCGTGGTAACAAACAGAACGGGCACGTAACGGTAAGTTCGTCCAAGCTTCGCGCCCTTGAACACTCGACAAAAAAGGGGACGTTTCTAATGAGGACGAAGGCGACATTTCTATCGAGCTCGGCAATGCTTGCTGTTGTGCCGAGTTGCCAGCATTATGGGGGCAGATGAAACGATTGCTACCGCTTGCTCGCATCCTTTGCGCGATAACGGTCCTCCTGCTGGTGGATGCCGATCTTCTTGCCCACGGGCCAGCGCCGGGCAAGGTCTATGTCGTTCTCTGGTTCGACACCGAGGACTACATCCTGCCGCAGAGCGATGACGCGGCCAAACGCCTGGCGGCGTTCCTGACCGAGCAGGGCATTCAGGCGACATTTAAGGTCGTTGGCGAAAAAGCGCGCACGCTTGAGCGCCGCCATCGCACAGACGTGATTGCCGCGCTGCAAAAACATGCCATCGGCTACCACTCCAACACGCACAGCCAGCATCCGACTCCGGCGGAATACGAGTCGCTGTTGGATTGGGAAACGGGAGCAGCTGAGTTTACGCGGCGCGAGCGCCCCGGCTTTGACGATGTCCAACGCATCTTCAAACAGAAGCCGTGCTGCTACGGGCAGCCTGGCAGCTCGTGGGCGCCACAGGCGTTTCCTTCGCTCGCCAGTTGGGATGTAGGCTTGTACCTTGACGAGGCAGAGCACGTTGGACTGAATGGCCAGCCCTTCTACTACGGCGGGCTCCTAAATATTTTCAACACTAAAGAGGGACCGCAACTCCGGCCCAATGGCGACTGGACCAACATCGAAGAAAGCAAGACCAAGTTTCGCCAGTTCTACCAGCAGATGACCAGTAACGGCGGGGGGCTGATCAGCCTTTACTTTCATCCGTGCGAGTTCATCCATAGCCAGTTCTGGGACATGAATTTTGCCCGCGGCGCCAATCCCACGCGCGAGCAATGGCAAATCTATCCGCTACGGCCGCCGGATTCGCGTGAGCGAGCATTCGGCTACTTTGAACAATTGATTCGTTACATGAAGTCATTTCCTCAGGTCCAGTTCATCACCGGCCCGCAGGCCATGCGCCTGTACGCGGACGGCGCGCGCGAACACAGGTTCAGCGCGAGCGAAATCGCCGACGTCGCAAGCCAAGTGGAATCGGAAGTCAACTTCCAGGTCCTCGGGGCGTACACGCTTTCGCCCGCAGAAATCATGACCCTGGTTGCTGAGCGAATGACTGCGCAGCCGAGCGCGGATACGGGGGTGGTTCTTCCTTTCACCATCTACGGACCAAGTCTGCCCTCGCCGCAAATGACCGAGGCGGTCGAAGTGACCTGGTCACAGTTCGAGCGCAGCGTGTATGACCTGCACGGCTTCATTCAGCATAACCACCAAATTCCCAATGCCGTCTGGTTGGGTAGTCAAAATGTACCGCCGGAGGCCTTTCTCGTCGCCATGGCGAAGATCGCGAGGAAGGGCGCGAATGGCGGGGCGCCTCCGGAAAGAGTGATGGTCGCGCCGGCACGGCTCGCCACCGAAAAGTACGTCGCTGTGGATTCGCTGGAGATCTGGTCGTGGCCGATCTTCCCGCCGGGATTTCATTCCGAACATCTGCTGGAGCTGGCACGCTTGCAGGCGTGGACCCTCAAACCTGCGAAGCGGAGCGAGTAGTCCTAAATCTTCCGGAGCAATTTCCGTGGACGCATCAGAACACCATTAGGCAGGAGCGCCACCGGGGTCGCAGCGTCCAGAAAAAATGATCCCTGCCACGTACCTCTTCTCGCCAACCATCCTCCGACGCCTCCGACCGCAAAGGGAAACGGCGGGAGCTGCAGTTCGACTAAAAATGTGATATTTAAGCAAGAGAGCATACCGAGTTGAACTGTACCCTTTGCGAGACTCGTAAGGAGAAGCGCTTCTGCCCAGCGCTTCATGCCCGCATTTGTGCCACGTGTTGCGGCACGCACCGCGAAGTGTTCCTAGATTGTCCCAGCGACTGCTTGTACTTGAAGCAAGCGCGCGAATATGCTCGCTTCCGACCTGAGCTGCTCGAGGACGAACGTTGGTTTGCGCAGGTCCAAGTCGAGGATGATTTCCTGGACGCCCATCCCCTTTTACTGGAGGATTTGGCGGAAAGAATTTGCAAAAGCGCCTTGGGGAACAGCTCTCTCCGGGATCGAGATGTGATCGAGGCCCTCGTCGCGCTTGTCCGCAGTTTCGAGACGCGAGCCAACTCCGGCTTGCATTATGAACCGACTGGTCCCAGCTTGGCTCAGCAAGCCTTGATACAGGAATTGCGTGAAGTGATTGCGGATTACGATCAAGAAGGCCAGGAGACAGGCGACCCTCATCTGCAGGACAGCGACGCTTTGAAGGTACTGGTTTTCGTCTTGCGGCTGGCCTTAGACCGAAGCTCCGGCCGCCCGCTCTCGCGCGGGTTCTTGGAGTTCCTGCGCACGGAGTTCATGAAAGACGAGAACACCCAGTCCCGCATCATCCTGCCGTAAATCGCAGCCCGCTGTTCCCAAAGGACGCGATCAAGATGGCCTCAGCTTCACCATGTCGCGGCTCCGCCATCACGATTCGCTATGAGAGCGGCTACCTGGCCGATGCAGACAGGCCGTACTCGCCTGCGGAATCTCTCTCTTCTTGATGAGTATTCCCAATGCTCAAGCCGGCTGATGGTCCCGGGTGGCTTCGCCACCGAGGATGCTCAGTGGTGGAAGCTTGTGGGGGTGCGACAAACAGCGACATTTGCGACAGCATGCGGGTCACTCCTTGTCGCTTGCGGTGCTGTTTAGTTCCTGGGCTGTAACAAATGGGCAGCGCCGCGAGCGATGGGCGGAAAACTAGGGCTGCTTGTAAATTTTTGAAATCTCCTGGAGCAAAGCCGCAGCTTCTTTGGTGATCGCTGGGTTTTTGCTTTCTCCCTTCGCTTTCAGCGCAGCGAAAATGGCTTGATCGGCGGCGGTCGGTTCTAGTTTAGCCTTTGCATTCCCCGCTTTATCATCCGGAGTCGTACTCGGCGGCGGAGGAGGAGCGGGGAGCTTTCCTCGGCTTGAAGCCGCCTTTGACAACCCGGAAGACTTACTCGCCATGGCATTTCGTGGATTTTCCCGAACGGGTTTATATATTTTGGAGATAGCGAAGACTGCTGCTCTGGAAACTCGCTCGTCGTCGGTGGCACTCAGCAAGCGTCCTAACTCGGCCTTTGAGTCCTCATCAGCGCTTCCTTGCAAAGCCAGAGCGATTGCGGCGGTCACGGTGGCCGACTTTTCCAGACCCGAATTAGAGTAAGCAATGATTACGTCTTTGCGTCCCAGCTTTGCCAGTGCTCGGATGATTTCGACTCTAACGGCCGCGTTCGTCTCCAGCCCGGAAAAGAGCACCTTCTTCATGACCTCGGCGCTGCTCTGGTCATTCAGATCGCCGAGGAGTTTCGCAGCCCGAAACCTGGTTAGCGCGTCTTTGTCGTCATACTGTTGAAGAAGCTTCTGCAAAGGATCGCGTGCTTGTTGAGGATGCTTCGCGAGGAATTCAGCGGCCTTTTCATAGGTGGAAGCATCTTTGCTTTTCAGGCCGGCCAAAGCATCCTGCAGTTTGTCTGCTCCGAGGAGCAGCGCAGGAACAGCGAGCAGGCCCAGCAACCGAATCCGGAGACTTACTCGCATTTTACGGCCCCTTGGCGCCCCGGCGAGTTCTCCGGAACCCAGACGGCATTGACGATCATACTCCTTCCGACGCGTGCACCGGAGTTGAAGGGTTTCGACAATAGCGTCAGCGTCAGCGACTTGCCCCCGTCGCTCGGCTGGAGTTGCGTCTCAATTTTCTTGGACCTGCCGCCGGGTGGCGTCCCCTCTTCTGAAGTACAAGAGGCGATCCTCCAGCCGTCTTGGGGAGCCTGCAACGCGATCGAATAATCCTGCCCGCCGAGTTGATTAATATGAGTGCCCCATAACCTTTGGAAGAAAAACAATAGCGGTACGGTGTCCAGCGGTCCGCTCCGGCTGCCAGCAAAGATTTTGTAGCGGGTCTGAAGTGAGGATGGCTCGTTTTTGGTGATGTGCGCCGAAATTAGGATTGCTGGCGCATGCATCTCACTGCGGAAGCCAGTTGTTTTGACTTCTCCGCTCTTTGTCGCACTTTCATGGCCACAATCAAAATCCCATCTTCCGACGACCACTGTTTCATCTCCAAGTTGTGGAGCCATCTCCGGAGCGAAGAAGCCGGAGTCCCACTCGACCTCAATGATCCTGCCGATTTCGGGATTTTGCACGTACAAGTCTTGGACCTCGGACCAATCTGCAAAATTGGGATCGTTGGCCGGCGCAGCGAATTGTTCAAAGCCGCCGCTTCCCACAAGGAGGACGTTCCAATCCCTATATCGATGGGTTCCCCAAAAATCTGATCCTGCGAATTGACTCGCTGCGGACCAACCGTGAATGAGCCGCATCGGGGCAACATGCTGGGATTGGTTCTTTTCAACATCTTTCCATTCACCGAAGAGCACACCTGCAGGTGGGCACAAATTGAGCGACCGATCGATGTCATCCTGGGAATAGTTTGGTGAAAACGCCCAAGTCTGCCCGTTGTTCAAATCTGGCGCGTTCCACACGATCATTTCTCTGGAGCCGCCCGCGGTTTCGGTAGCCGGACCGACCACCCCATTGCGGAGCTGCGGCCCCTTGAGGGAGGCGGCGACCCGACCAGGATAAGGGGCACAGCCTGAAACTGTGAAGCAATAGCACAGACAAAGCGCAGGCAATATTGCTCTTGCGTTCATAGTTTGAGTCTCTGACGGGTAATACGGACCGGGATGTCAATAATCGTACGCCTAGGCGAAATCCTTGCGGTAGAAGAATCATCGTCTAATCATTCATTAGGTCATTACAAGTTTATTACGGAGAGTCACTACAAGTAGATAATGTCGCGTAATCACAAGTCAATTGCGCTGGATAGGTGCAAGTATATATTGCTTCATGGATCTAAGCTATTTTTTATCAACCAATTGCAGGCACTACGACGCGGCCACTCTGGCCATCAGTGTTTTCGCCTTTGTCACTCTTCGCGTGCGGCTAGAAACGCGTCGTGCCGGGATGCGAGCGCTCGATGCGGAGCCAGGCAAATCACCTTTCGCCTCTCCGAGGGTCGGAACCCAGCGAACCTTTTACGGTGCGGTCACAGCGCCGCGCGCGAACAAGTCGGACCATCACAAGTGTGAGATCGTCCGAGGGCAAGAGTTGCTGGGTCATCCGCGATGATTCTTGAGTCTCCGGCTTCCGTTGCTCATCTTCTGGGCCACGTGCAAGACCAGGCTCCGGTCCTCATCGCTCAGCCGACTCAGGGCGCTCCTAATCTTCCTAAACATTCGTAAGCCCCTGCCCCGTGAAGCCCAATCATCAGTATGCTTTTGTTCTGAGGTTCGAAGTGCGGTTGGGACTTGGGGCGGTTCGTCTCCGTCATAGAAGAGTTGGTACAGGGGAACTTCTAAAGCCCGCGCCCACTTCTCTAGCGTTCCTATTGCCGGAACAGTATGGTCGTTTTCCACTCTGGAAACATAACAACGAAGCAGCCCGGTACGTTTCTCGATATCTCCTTGTGAGAGATGCTTCGCTTCTCTTACGTCTCGCAATCGACCACCGATGATCATGCACCCTTCCCCCTTCGGTTCAGTGAAACCACTTGAAAAACGGCTAGTCGGAGGGACTCCTTCATGAGCCGGTAGCTTTATAAAGCACCAACCTTCAAGAGGACCACGAGCAGATTAACGGGATAGCCGTCTCGGGGTACAGACAGAAGCGGCGCAGCATAATGCCTGGCAAACCAATTACGAGCCGGACGGCGGACGAGAGGTGTGGGCCCTCGAATGACAAAAAACCTCGCGTCGGAATGAAGACACGCTGTATCGGATAGAGAAGGGCTGGCAAAACGCGCGAAAGGGACCCCGATGGTACAGTATCGTATGGACAGGGAGCGCGAAGATCAACGGACGCCTCTGAGTGAAGACTATCTCCGAGAGCACACCGTAGGCGAGTTGAGATCGTTGTCTGGTCCGATTTGCGTTGTCGACTACGATCCTGAGTGGCCACAGTCGTTTGAGCGGGAAGCCGAGAGAATCCGGAAAAGCCTTGGCGGCCGCGCGTTGCGCTTAGAACACGTTGGATCCACCTCAGTTCCGGAGCTGCCCGCAAAGCCGATCATCGACATGGTTCTCGTGGTGGCAGAGTCGGACGACGAAGGCAGGTACGTTCCGGCCCTGGAGGCAGCTGGTTATTGCCTGCGTGTCCGCGAACCAGACTGGTATGGCCATCGGCTGCTCAAAGGGCCAGGGAACAGTGCAAATCTACACGTGTTCTCATCCGGATGCCCCGAAATAGAGCTGATGGTGAGGTTCCGCGACTGGTTGCGTACGAACAAGGATGATCGCGAGCGGTACGCCCGGACCAAACGGGCTTTGGCAGAGCGGGAGTGGAAATACACTCAGAACTATGCTGATGCCAAGACCGCGGTGATCGCAGAAATCATGTCGAGAGCACTGCGCGCCGCCACCACATGAGCGTGAGAAGTCGACTCGGGACGCCTGCGGCGAGTTTATCCTCGAACAAAGGGGTACTCTTCCTTTATCGGATTAGCGAAGAGTTGGCGACCACAGATTCAAAGATAGATCGACCATGAATTGGAACCTGCTGGAGCCAGTTAAAGTACTTCAGACCCCGTGGGGAATCAGCTCGTGCTCATGGGTCTAACTGACATATGACTGTCAGAACTGCCAGATAACAGGCAAGCTCCCGCGCTCGAAAATCAAAGAACGAGTCGCTTGTTATTCAGGCGAACCCAGCGGGCGTACCAGTCGGCCGGGCCTGCCGTTGAAGGAGAACGATTCAATTCCGTCTTAAGCCCAACGCTTGTAAATCGAAAAACGGAGGAAGGCATGAGCACAACAAGCAAAAGATCTCTGGATAGCCAGTTGCTGGGTCGCCGAACTTTTCTCGGGGCCGCGCTCGGGACGTGTGTCGGCACTCCTCTTGCCCGCTTATCCTTGGTTCAACTCGCAGCGAGCCGAAGCGGCTCGCTGACAAAAGAGCGACGTGACAGCATGAGTCCGGCACAAGTTATCGAAGAATTAAAGAAAGGCAACGAGCGCTTCCGCACAGGGAAAATGACCCCACGGGATTATCTCGCCGAGAAACGCGCTAGTGCGGCTGGCCAATATCCGGCGGCGGTGATACTTGGATGTGTCGATTCGCGAGTGCCCGCGGAGATTATATTCGATACAGGCATCGGTGATGCCTTCATTGGTCGGGTCGCGGGCAACGTCGTGAACGACGACATGCTGGGCAGCATGGAATTTGCTTGCGCGGTTTCTGGCGCCAAGGTCGTCCTGGTTTTAGGGCATACTGCCTGCGGCGCCGTGAAGGGCGCGATAGATGATGTGGTGCTCGGCAATCTTACCGGACTGCTCGCGCGAATCAAACCGGCGATACCGGCGACAGAATTTGATGGGGAGAAGTCGAGCAAGAATGCGCCTTATGTTGATGCTGTTGCGCGGGCGAGTGTGGTGCTCGGACTTGGCGAGATTCGTCGGCGGAGTCCGATACTGGAAGACCTGGAGAAGAAGGGGACCATCAAAATCACAGGCGCGATGTACGACCTGTCCAGTGGAATGGTGAACTTTGTCGTGTAGTTCACAGCTCAGGCTGTTTCGATTCTAGGTTGACCACCATGATCTTCAGCGCGGGCGATTTGTATCCACAGCGAACATGCGCAAGGCTCAATTACGCAACGACCCGGAGCACATCGCCAATCTGCCGAGATGATCCCGGATTGGCCTTGAGGCGAGCAGCGTAAGACAGAGGGCTGAGCCGAAAATGAAGGAAACTGCGCAGCCCTGGCAAAACAGCTTGAACCACCCAGCCTTCGAGGCCTCGCCAGAAAGTTACGAAGCTCACTCAACAAAGCCTGGAAACCTTCGGCCTCAGTCCTTGCGAGGTTGAGTTTCCGCGGGCCCTGTTTTTCAATGATCCCGAGCGAAACGAGTTGGAGTTGAGCTGTAACCCCGCGCAACGGTTCGAATCGTCAACCCCACTCGAGCGAGATGTGGAAACACTGGAGTTCAGCCGGGCTTCTTTCCAAGAGACTTGATGAAACACACGAGTTCCCAACGTTGCGGCGCAGGTAATTTTGACCAGTCAGACATGCCGCGGCGGACAACGCCGTTGCTCAGAATCCAAAAGATCGCCCCTGGCTCGGCCGTCTGAACTTCCTGTGCGCGAAGGCTAGGCCCCCGTCTGGCGCCCTCAGCCGATCTTCCATGGCATTCCTGGCAGTGCTGCTCGAAAAGCGCGCGTCCGGCTGCGATGGCCTCCGGGTCGCTCTCGAGCGGATTTCGCTTTGCGCGGGCTTTCGCGGGAGCCTGAGCAATCTCATCATAGGCAGTATCGCGTTTGGCAGGCTGGTTTGAATGATCTTGTGCTCCCGCCCGTGGCGCGATCTCTGAGAAAACGAAAAGAATCAAAATCGGTAAGAGAAGCTTCATGGGCGCCTCCCAAACAACTTACCGATCATCGGACCGAAGCCGGAGATTTCTCGAGAAACTCCCCAACGAAGGAGGAAGCGATGGCTGTTGTCGTTCAGACCGAAACCCGGGGAGATTCGCAAAGCCCAATCCGAAGGCAGATTCCAAACCAGGACGGGCGCAAGATAGTGGGAAGTGTTGTGAAGGCCAAAGCTGTGGCGATCACCGAGGCCACCATACATCTCGACCCCCGCAGTGAAGTTCTGCGGACAGAGGGAGCAGCGTTTTGCGCGGGCCTTGAGAGCCAGAGGGCGGCTCACGCCGATGGCGTAGCCAAACTCCCAGGGCTCGTTTGAGAGATTCTTTGCGGCGATCGTATTTTGCGAGATATTCCAGCCTTTGAAGGTGCCGGAAAGAATAAGCTTCGTTTCGATTTCGTGCTTGTGTTCCTTGCGCAAGGTGCCGTTGGAAGGGGCAAAATCGCCCTCAATGTCGTGGCCTTCAACTTCCTTTAGGATTTTTTCGGTACCCTTAATATTCTCGTACTCGACGTACAGGACAGGGTTGATGAAGTGTTCGCGCTTCAGCGGCCGCACGCGATTCTCCCAGCGAATCCCCGTAAATATCGTGCTGTCGCCAAAGGTTGTCTGCCCGTCAAGATAAAACTCCGTCGTCCACCAGGCCTTCACGCCATACGCGAACTCCGCCCAATAGGCATGGAAGTCGTTTCCACCGCGCTGTGTGCCAAACGTGGAGGAATACTCGATTTCCAAGTTGCCTGGTTCCTCTAGATAGTGGTCATAGGTCACAAAGTAGGGGCTTTCCTGGGCCCGGCTGGCGGGCGCCGAAAATGCCGCGCATCCAACCACCGTGACAACGATGAGAAAGGTCTTCGGAAGGGGCACGAAAGCGGGCTTCTCCTTGCAAGTGAATTGCAACTGCTAATTCAGACTAATTCAGTCCGATTTGCTCGGCAAGCTCTATTTTCAACACTCTCCGCTTCTCATCCAATCGATTGGTACTTCGGGTGAATCCGGTTGGATTTGATGACCTTACGACGCTTGAGATTGGCTATTCCGTCGCTGGTTGGACGCTTTAGTGGTATTGCAGGCGCGCGGCCCGGTCGATGTAAGACACTCCCCAGAGCTGCAACCGCTCGACGAGGGCGGCCCCTACCCCCGCCTCACGAAACTTTGCTGCTGCCTCCCAAACATTTCCTCCGCTGATGTCCCCGTAACCTGCCGATGGCGTGTACGACTCATGCAGCCCTCCCTGGACGGGCAGATACTGCGCCACGGGGTACTGCAGGTTCTTGTCCATCCAAGCAGACAGCAACGCATTGGTTAGCGCCCGTCGCACCTCGCCCGGCAAGGGCGCAAAAATCGGCGCCCAAACGGAACTGATCATGATTCGCGGATCGACGTTACGTTCGGGCCGCCAGCCCTCCCGGAGGTTGTTGGGACCCAGGTGCGGATCGCTCGATTGCCACGCCTTGATTACGGCGACCAGCAGCCGTGTCGGCTCTGCCTGGTGCGTCTGGGTATAAAGGTCACGGAAGCGCCCTATGACATATACCCAATCCACCGGGCTGCGATCCCGGTGCTGGTGATTGCCGGCATTCAGAATGATCTCCAACTCATACCAAGCCGCTATGAAATATTCATTGGTCAAAGCGCTGCCGCCAACCCCGGCCGGCCCATCCGGTATGTGCGCTTCCGAAGGTGCCGTATCTTCCGGGATAGTGTTGCACCACGTGCGCAAATCCGCGTTGGCCCCGAGCAGTTCGCGCCCGCGTCCTTCCAGCCCAAACTCCTGCATCATCTCCCACGTTTTGACCAGCTGCCAAAGCTGTGTCGAGTAGACCTGATTAGTTAGGTCCGGCGACCACGGCGCTTTCGCTCCGGCGACCCCTCGCAGGAGAGCCTGGCGTGCTCGAGACCATTGCGCAAAGCCCTGTACCACGCCCTGAACCTTGCCCTTCGGCGCTGCCGCCAAGAGTCCGCGGAGCGACTGCTTCCTGCCTACCTGGTAGTTGCTTTCCGCGCTCGTTCCGCCGTCATAGCGTCCCGCGAATTCGCTGCTTGTAAACGCTTTTCCCCAGGCATCTTTCGGGTGGATGCGCGGCAACCACTCGCTCCAATCGGGCAGTTGCAGAGCAATGGGAATCTCGCGGGGGCTGAGATTGCCGTCGGGGTGAAAGAGGCTCGGCTTAATCTGACCCGGCAGTTCATCCAGCCCCGGAACATCGGCCCGCAGAGTTGATTCCGTCTTGCTCGCCGCTGCCCCACGCTGGCTTATCAGATAGGGCATGGCATCCGCATCCCGCCCCACGACCCAATGCAACCCGGCACCGGCTGCCCAGGTCGAGATGGCCTGTTCGTCCAACCCGGGTCCCGGTTGATAAGGCGGATTCCAAGGCCGGCCTGGATTGGGCACCGGCAAACTCCGTATGTAGCTTGCGACCAGTTCGCCCTGCTGCTCGCTCAAACCGTGGAACATGGACCGCGTCACAATGCTCCGGTTTGAGAAGTTAAAGTATTTCAGGTCCCTGCCATCTTGTGCGTGGCAATCCGCACACCGCGCCTCAATCCGCGGGCTATTCGGCAGGCTGCTGGCCACCAGCGGCGCGTGCTGCCAGAGTTCCTTTCCCGCGACGATCGAGGCGGTGTCGCCGAGGGGTGCCTTCCACGATTCCGGGTCATCCTCCACAAACTCCTGCGGCGGGAGCACCTTCCCTCCCTCTCCGTTCAGGAAGTTCCACGCCAAAACGCGATAGCCGCTGGCCAGCCCATCGGTTCCGTTGAAGCGGAAGCGGGTGGTGTTTGCCCCAGCGACGACTGTGCCCTTCGGCAGGGCCACGGTCATCACCAGCGTTGCGAACCCTCCGCCGATTCCGCCGTAGCTTTTCCCGGGCTCGCTGACGGTCACGGTCTCGTTGTTGAGTGGTATCCAGGAGCTCTGGTGGACTTGCACGCTGGCCTCGCTCGCATAGTGCAAACCATGTGTCTGGAGCCAAAGAAATCGCACCGAATCGCTCTGTGCTTCATCCAACGTGACAGTCCGGCTCGCCGTAGTACCATCGGCGCCCAAAACCTCGATGGGTAAAGACACACGTTCTCGCGCCGTCTCCCGAGACCCGCTCGGAATCGTCAACGCAGCGAGAAGCAGTCGAACCACCCACTTTTGCCACATCTTCTTGTCCCTAGCCTCTACCCACAAGAATACTCACAAGGATACTTCTTTGTCAGGCGCGGAAATCGTCAAGGCGGCCAAGATCACGGGAAACGCCGACAGGTTCCGGCATCAAGCAATGATTTAGAACCTGCGCGTTTTACCTGCTGCTCACTCCCAATCAGAGCAAGCTTAGCCAAGCCCGGGAAGAGGCGATCGAGTCGATCTTAGTTAGCCGCAAATACCGTCCGGGTTTTTCGATAGGAAGGCCAGAGCAGTAAGCTCAGGAGAATGGTTGCGGGGGCAGATTTAAACTGACGACGTTCGGGTTTTGAGCCGCACGTGCCGCTTCGCGGCTTTATTGGGACTCGATGATGGTCCGCAGCCGCCGGACTGCTTTCGGAATCTCCTCTGGCGCAGTGCTTCCAAATCCCAAGATGAGCCCTTGGCGAAGAACCTTCTCAAGATAGCAACTCGAAAGAGGCCAGAGCCAAAGGTCGCGGCGCGCCGCTTGTTTGGACACGGACCGGTCGCGCACCCCTTTCGGAAGCGCCGCAACGAGTTGCATGCCGGCTTCCGCCCCCAGAACTTCGACACTTGTCCCGAACTCCCTTCGCAGAGACTCAACGAGTACGTTCCTACGTTCGCTGTAGATTGGGCGTGTTCTTCGGATGTGCCGCGCAAAATGACCCTCGCCGATGAAATCGTGAAGCACTGCCTGATAGAGATGCGGCGGATAAACATCCATCGCTTCCCGGGCCGCAAGGAATCGGTCCACGAGGTCAGCAGGAATCACGATGTAACCGAGACGCAGGGAAGGGAACAAGGTCTTGCTGAACGTTCCGATATAGATAACGCGTGAATGGCGATCCAGTCCCTGGAGAGACGCAATGGGCATGCTCTCGTATCGATACTCGTTGTCATAATCGTCTTCGATGATCCAGGAACCCGAGCTACAGGCCCAATCCAGTAATTGGAGGCGCCGGGATGCGCTCATTGTGACGCCAAGGGGAAACTGATGGGAGGGCGTAACAAAAACTGCGCGCGCTCTTCGAGAACGCTTTATGGCTGCGGCGACGCCCAAGCCCTCCTCATCTACAGCAACAGGCACGAGCCGGCAACCGGCCATGGTGAAGACGTGCCGCGCTAACCAGTAACCCGGTTCTTCGATCCACACTTTGTCCCCCGGATCGAGCAGGACGCGGGCGCACAGATCCAGAGCCTGCTGAGAACCGCTCACGATCATGATCTGACCGGCATCGCAGCGCACCGCACGCGTGGTTCTCAGGTAGACGGCAACCGTATCGCGAAAGCTCTCGGAACCCATCGGGTCGCCATAATGAAGCGACGTGACGCGGATGTTGCGAACGTGGCGGTTCACGAGACCCGACCATACTTGGAAGGGAAAATGCTCGAACGCCAGTTGGCCGACAATGAAGGCTCCCCATTTATTTGTCCAGGGCGCGGGTTTGTAAGAAGGAAGAAGCGCCGATCGCCTCGAAACCAAGCGACGCCCAGGTCGGAACGCTTGCGCAATGTGGTTACCACGGTCGAGCGACAGCCTTTGGTCGGGCAGAGAACTCGAAACGAATGTTCCTGAGCCGGATCGCGCCTCAAAATAACCCTCGGCAAGAAGCTGGGAATAGGCGCCGAGCACCGGAATGCGCGATATGCGCAACTCCACGGCGAGGGCGCGGCTGGATGGAACTCTTTGGCCTGCGCGCAGGTTGCGGCCGACAATGGCGGCGCAAAAGGCTTCGTAGACTTGCTTGTGCAGAGGTTTGCTGCTTCTCCGGTCAACGGCAATCACCGGAGAGAATCCGCTCGCTACCTTTCTCATCCGAGGAATATAGTGGTTATAACGACATGCCGGCAAGTGGTCATTGTGTCCGACCACTTTCTCGGTCGAAATTACCGCCAGCCGGGCAAAGGTGCAGCTGCTTCCACCGTGGCAGTTTGGGTTTTACCCCGGGAAGCCAGTCATCGCGTTCGGGAAGGGACTTGCCCCACCCTTTGGACGTTGAAAGTCAAATCCTGCGGAGCCCCCAACCCCACCCGTCAGTGCGGTGGTGGCTGGGGGTTCCGGGTTTTTCGCCTTTGATCTACCAACGATGAAATTCCCCTTAGGCTGTCTTGCCCAACCGGTCGCAGCCTTCCTGATTCCAGGGAAAGCGTTTTGGCCTTACTTTGCCGGAGCCGTGATTTTGATCATCGGATTAGTGAGAATTGTCCGGGCAAAGGCATTGGAGGCACGCGGGATCAACAAGGCCGTGGCTTTGGGCCCGGTGTTTTTTGCGATTCCCATGGCCGTGTTTGGGGCAGACCACTTTATCGCTCCCCGTTTCGTCGCCACAATCGTGCCCTCCTGGATTCCCTGGCATTTGTTTTGGGT
>Ga0137370_10000030_pt1 | contig 45741 bp, 44 predicted proteins | sample SagtaG_11_FD_104920 | JGI IMG/M metagenome (GOLD analysis project Ga0137370, IMG submission 104920) | Vadose zone soil microbial communities from Sagehorn Ranch, Mendocino, California, USA - Sage1_R_20_16 metaG | ecosystem: Environmental > Terrestrial > Soil > Vadose zone | place: USA... | reverse complement strand
CACGAAACTAAGTTAATGCCGAACCATTTCAGATCTTCGAGTAGCTTCGGATCCGTCGTCATGAAAGTCCCCTGGGTAATGCCCGGCGTGCCTTCATCCCAGCTGTGAACGGTGCCTTCGAGATTGGCAAAGGCTGCGTCTGCGCTTCGCAGGGTCTCGGCCAACGACAGAAAGCGTTCTTCTTTGAACACAGACAGTTTGCGCGTGAGCATGCAGTCACCCGCCAGCGCAATGGTGAAATCGCCTTTCTCGGCTGCGTAAAGCATCTTCTCTCCAGAGTAAATAATTATAGGCTCGGTTTCGGACAGCCGACGACTACCATTGAACTCGATTCGTCGTCAACTCGAAATTGTTCATTCGAATGAGCTTTCAATAATCCGTTGATGGACGTTGAGCCTCAAAGAGCCGTCCTTTTCTTGACAACGCCTCGTTTTTTCAATACAAAATTTTTATCCCCCTGATGAGTCAGTGATGCCAAGTCCATACCTCTCAGTTGGGCGGTGATGGGTCTTTTTACACAGACACCAACGCATGGATCATCCCTATTTTTCGCTAGTGGTCCTTTTCGCCTTTGCGGGGATCGTCGTCCTCGCATTGCTGTTTATCGCCCAGACAGTCGGCCCGAAGAGCTCTAATCCAGCTAAAGCCGACCCATTTGAGTCCGGGAATCCACCGAAAGGCGATGCGCGCATCCGCTTTTCCGTTAAATTTTACTTAGTGGCGATGTTGTTTCTGATCTTCGACATCGAAGTTGTGTTTCTTTATCCATGGGCGATTTATTTCCGTAACTTAGGAATCCCTGGTTTGGTTCAAATGGGAATTTTTCTCGGCATTTTGATCATCGGCTTTGTTTATGTCTGGCGCAAGGGAGCCCTGGAGTGGGATTGAGTGTCTATGTCCGAGACGAGCCCCAATCTACAATACATCCAAGAGAAACTTGGCGAGAAAGTTCTGGAGACGCTGGTCTCTCAGGGCGATGAGATCGTGATTCTCGACAGACGAGGAATGCGAGAGAGTTTTCGCTTCCTCAAAGAGGATGTGAAATTGGCATTCGACTTCCTTAGTGACATCACCGCCGTGGACTACTGGAAAAAGAAGGAGCCGCGCTTCGAGGTCGTCTATCAGCTTTTGTCGCTGCACGGAAGGCGACGGCTCCGGGTGAGGATCCCGGTTCCTGAGAATGACCCTACGGTGGGGTCGCTGACGCCCCTTTGGCGCGGGGCGAATTTTATGGAGCGGGAAGTCTGGGACCTGTTCGGCATCCGCTTCACCGATCATCCGGATCTGCGGCGGGTTTTGCTCTACGATGAATTTCAGGGTCATCCGCTGCGCAAAGATTATCCGGTCAATCTGTGGCAGCCGCGCGTGCCGGAGCGAAAAGTGGAGGGGACTTTCGTGGACGAACGGTCCCGCAACAAATTGCTGCTGCTGAAGCAGATATTGGGGAATAAAGCACAATCGTGACTGCTTTTTGAAGGAACAATGAAAGTTGAGAGCAAAGAACTACCCGTCGAGATCATGGAGCTGCAGATGGGCCCGTCCCATCCGGCGACCCACGGAACCATCAAGTTCAACTTAAAACTTGAAGGAGAGAAGGTGCTGGACTGTGACGTGGAGGTCGGCTATCTCCATCGCGGTTTCGATAAGAGCTGCGAACAAGTTACCTGGACCCAGGTGATTCCGTATACCGACCGGCTCAATTACGCTTCGCCGTTGATCAATAATGTCGGCTACGCTCTCGCGGTGGAAAAACTGATAGGGGTGGAAACTCCGCCTCGCTGCCAGTTTATTCGCGTGATCGCAAGCGAGCTGTCGCGGATCTACGATCATCTGACCTGCTGCGGTATGTCGGCCTCGGAACTCGGGGCGATCACCGTCGGCTTTTATATGATCGAGGCGCGGGAGATGATAGCGCGGATCGTCGAAGCTCTTACCGGCGCGCGTTTGACGGTCACCTATGCGCGCATCGGCGGCGTCAAGCATGACTTGACTCCGGATTTTGCCGAGCAGATTGCCCGGACGTTCAAGACGATTCGGAAATTATTGAACGACTGCGATCGTTTGCTTTCGCGCAACCGGATCTTTATCGACCGGATGTCGAACGTCGGAGTCATTTCACAGGAGACAGCGCTCAGCTACAGCCTCACGGGCCCGATCTTGCGGGCCACGGGGGTCAACTATGACGTGCGCAAGGCTTTCCCCTATCTGGTTTACGATCAATTGGATTTCGAAGTTCCGTTGGGCAGCAAGGGAGACAATTACGACCGCTTCGTCTGCCGTATACAGGAGATCGAGCAGAGCATGAGAATCGTCGAGCAGGCATTGGAGAAACTGCCCGTGGGACCTGTGTGGATCGACGATCCGCGGTTTGTCTTGCCGGAAAAGGAAAAGGTTTATAACAGCATCGAAGGGTTGATGCATCACTTCAAAATCATCATGGAAGGCATCCATGTGCCACCCGGCGAAACTTATTTCGCCGTGGAAGGCGGCAACGGTGAGTTGGGTTTTTATATTGTAAGCGACGGCGGCGGCAAGCCTTATCGTATCAGGGTGCGTCCGCCGTGTTTTATTGCCATGGGCGCCTTTCACGAGATGATCAAGGGCTATATGGTCGCGGATATCGTCCCGACCTTCGGCATGGTCAACATGATCGGCGGTGAATGCGACCGATAGCGGTGAGGTGATCAGACCTTACAATTTGGATTTGACGCTTCGACTAGCTCAGCATGAACGGAAAAACAATCAACGACTGCGACACACTCCCCCGTTCGCCCTGAGCTTGTCGAAGGGTAAACGAAGAGTTCTTTATCAACTGAGCAACCCCTAACAAGCAGACGTTATGGCTTTAGAGTTTTCGCCCGAAACCTATAAAAAGTTCGAAGAGACGGTGAATCGCTATCCGAAGAAAGAGGCGGCGATGCTGCCGGTGCTCTTTCTCGCCCAGCGGGAGTTTGGCCATCTGGGGGAAGAAGCGATCGCATACGTCGCCAAAATCATGGAGCAGCCGCCCGCGCGGGTTCACGGCGTGGTGAGTTTTTACACCATGCTCAACATGAAGCCCATCGGACGCCACCATATTCAAGTATGCCGAACGTTACCCTGCGCGCTGCGCGGCGCCGAAAAAATCACCGGTTTCATCAAGCAAAGGCTCGGCATCGAGGTTGGCCACACGACAGCCGATGGAAGGTTCACCCTCTCGGAGGTCGAATGTTTGGCTTCTTGCGGCACAGCGCCGATGATGCAGATCGGCGACGATTATTACGAGAACCTGACGGAAGAGAAGGTGATGGAGATACTAGGGGAGCTCAAATAGCGAAAGGACGGGAGACCGCGGACCGTCATCGGTCTTCCATCCTGCATTTTCTTCGCTGATCAAGATGGAAAAGATTTTATTGCGCAATATCGATGTTCCGGACCTGCATACGCTGATGGTCTATAAATCGCGCGGCGGTTACAGCGCGTGGGAGAAAGTCGTCCGGAGCATGAAGCCGGAGCAGTTGATCGATGAAGTCAAAGCGTCAGGCCTGCGCGGCCGAGGCGGCGCCGGATTTCCCACGGGGATGAAGTGGGGCTTCGTTCCCAAAGACAGTCCGAAACCGAAATATCTGGTTTGCAATGCGGATGAGAGCGAGCCGGGCACGTTCAAAGATCGATTACTGATCGAGAAAGATCCTCATGCGGTCGTCGAAGGGACGCTGATCGCCGCTTACGCGATTCAATGCCATACAGCCTTCATTTATATCCGCGGCGAGCTCGCCTTCGGCGCTAAAAGGCTCGAGCAAGCGGTCGATGAAGCAGCTCAGGCCGGCTACATCGGCAAGAATATCCTGGGATCGGGCTACGATTTGGATTTGGTCGTGCACCGTGGCGCCGGCGCTTATATCTGCGGCGAAGAAACGGCGCTGCTGTCGTCGCTAGAAGGTGGCCGAGGTTGGCCAAAGGTCAAGCCGCCTTTTCCGGCGACCCACGGGCTTTTCGGTTGCCCGACGGTGGTGAACAACGTCGAGACACTGGCGGCGTTGCCGTGGATCCTCGAGCACGGCGCGTCAGCGTATGCGGCCATGGGCACGGAAAAAAGCAAAGGCACCAAGCTCTTCAGCGTGGGCGGCCACATCAGCAAACCCGGCGTCTACGAATTGGAGATGGGTTATCCGTTCAAGAAATTTCTCGAGGAAGACTGCGGCGGCGTGCCCAACGGCAGAAAACTCAAGGGCGTCATTCCCGGCGGCGGATCGATGCCGGTGCTCCGCCCGGACGAAATCGAAAAGGTAAATCTCGATTACGAATCCGTGCAAGCGGCCGGCAGCTTCCTGGGCTCCGGCGGCGTCATCGTGATGGACGACACGACTTGCATGGTCCGCGCCGCGTGGAACCTGGCGCGCTTTTTCGCGCACGAGTCATGCGGCCAGTGCAGCCCCTGCCGCGAGGGCTGTCACTGGATGGAAAAAATTTTCCACCGGATCGAAAGCGGCGCTGGCGAGAAGGATGATCTCGAGCTCATTCTCAACGTCAGTGGCAACATCATGGGCAACACGATTTGTCCTTTTGGCGACGCGGCGGCCATGCCCGCGGCGGCGTTCGTCAAAAAATATCGGGACGAGTTTGAGGAACACATCGCGCAAAAACGGTGCACATTAAGAATGGAGTAATGGAGTATTGGAGTAATGGGCCACCCAACCACCCCAATACTCCAGTACTGCAGCACTCCAATTGTTATTTTTAGCGTTCATGGATCCAGTTAAGCTCAACATCGACGGTAAAGAGGTCAGCACCACCAAAGGCAAGACCGTTATCCAGGCGGCCGCCGACGTGGGGATCATGATTCCCTATTACTGTTACCATCCGAAGCTTTCCATCGCCGGCAACTGCCGCATGTGTCTCATCGAAATCGAGAAAATGCCGAAGCTGCAGATCGCCTGCAACACTCAGGTCGCTGAAGGGATGTCGGTATTGACCCAAAGTCCGAAAGTTCTAGTCGCCCGGAAGGCGGTGATGGAGTTTCTCCTCATCAATCATCCGGTGGACTGCCCGATCTGCGACCAGGCGGGGGAATGCTGGCTGCAAGACTATTATATGGAGCATGATCTGCAGGCCAGCCGCTTCGAAGCAAGAAAGGAACACGATCGTAAAAGGGAAATTTTTGGCCCCAACGTCGTCTTCGATGGCGAGCGCTGCATCAAGTGCACCCGCTGCGTTCGTTTTCTTCAGGAAATCACGCATACCAACGAGCTGGCGGTGGTCAATCGCGGCGATCATTCGACCATCGCCGCGTTCCCCGACACCGTGCTCGACAATCCGCTTTCCGCCAATGTCGTCGATATCTGTCCAGTGGGCGCGCTCACGGACCGAGATTTCCGTTTCAAAGTACGCGTCTGGTATTTGCAAAAAACTCCGTCGATTTGCCCGGGTTGCAGCACCGGCTGCAATATCAGCGTTGAAACCTATCAAAATCGCATCGCTCGGTTTAAGCCACGGGTCAACGAAGCAGTCAACAGCCACTGGCTGTGCGATGAAGGGCGGTACTGCTTTCATGGTCTGACCGCCGGCGAACGCTTGACCACGCCCATGATCCGGCAGGAAGGCGGCCTCGTGCCGGCGACCTGGGAGCAGGCGCTGCAGACCATCATCAACGGGTTACGTTCAACTATACCGTCGGCGGGAGTCCTTTCCGGTAGAAGTACCAACGAAGAAGCTTTTCTATTTGCCAGATTGATGAAGAAGCTGACAGGTGAGCCTACATTGGAAGTTTTTTATCAAGAGCGGGAGCTCACGGACGTACAGAAGATTCTGATGAGTCCGGATCGCTCGCCGAATTTTGCCGGCGCGCGCGATATGGGAATGAATTCCAACGGCGGCTTCGACTCCTTGATGGATAAATTGCTCGCCGGCGTCTTCTCTGGAGCGTATATCGTCGGCGAGGATCTCGTCGAATCGAAGGCCGATCCGGAACAAATTCGTGCTGCTCTGCAAAGGCTTTCGTTCCTGGCCGTGCAGGACATTCGCATGACGGAAACGGCGAAGCTGGCTCACGTGGTTCTTCCGGCGACCCATTTCGGCGAGAAGGAAGGCACTTACACGAACCGGAAAGGTCGAGTCCAGAAACTCAACGCCGCGGTTATTCCGCCGGAAGGAGCGCTGCAGGATTGCGAGATTTTCATTCGCCTGCTGGAAGCGGCCGGCGAAAAGCTTGCATATTCCACGCCGTCCGCGGTCTTCGATGCTCTGGCTAAGGAAGTGCCGGGCTATCGGGGACTCAGCTATGCGGCGATCGGTCTGCAAGGGGTTCAATTGGGTGGTGGTGAGGCGAAGCAGCAATGATCGTTGACGTCGGGATTATCGCGGCGAAAGCATTTCTAGTTCTCTTCATGGTCCTCAATTTGGCCGGAGTCCTCGGCTGGATCGAGCGCAAGGGAAGCGCGCTCATTCAAGACCGGATCGGCGCGAATCGCGCTTCGATCCTTGGCTTCGCCGGCCTGGGCTTAGTGAACACACTGATCGCCGACCCTCTTAAATTTCTCACCAAAGAGGATTTTATTCCCCCTCACGGCGACAAGTTCCTGCACACCTTGGCGCCGTGCATGGCTTTTTTCCCGGCGCTGGTGACTTTTGCCGTCATTCCTTTTGGCGACGTTCTCGTCCTCGGCGATCGGGCGATCAATCTGCAGGTCGCTGATCTTAATTTCGGCATTCTTTACATCTTCGCCATGGCGTCGCTGAGTGTCTACGGCATCGTCATCGGCGCCTGGGCTTCCAATAACAAGTTCTCATTATTGGGCGGCGTGCGCGGATCGGCGCAAATGATTTCCTATGAAGTGGCGATGGGCTTATCCGCGATTGGTGTCCTGATGGTATACGGGACGTTGGACTTGCAAGAGATCGCACGCGGACAAGGGACTTTGATTCGCGACTTGCTGCCGGACTCTCTCGGCTTTTTAAAAACTAATATTGGCCAGCTTCCGGCCTGGGGCATTTTCCTTCAACCGTTGGCGTTCCTGCTTTTCTTTGTCGCGGCGATCGCGGAAACCAAACGGATTCCGTTCGATCTGCCGGAGGGAGAGTCCGAGCTCGTCGCCGGTTATCACGTGGAATATTCCGGTGGCAAGTTTCTTATGTTCTTCGCCGGCGAGTTCGCCGAAATTGTCACCGCCGCCGGTTTGATGACGACGCTTTTCTTCGGCGGCTGGCAGGTACCCTATCTCATGCGCGACGGATTTCATTTTCCCTGGTGGGAGTCCTGGCTGCTGCCGCATCTCGCCGTGGCGGCGCTCCAGGTGGCGGCATTCACGCTGAAAGTTCTCTTTTTCTGCTGGTTACAGATTCTGCTCCGCTGGACCGTGCCGAGATTTCGCTACGATCAGGTGATGCGGCTGGGTTGGAAAATGCTTCTCCCGCTTGCCCTCGTGAATGTGATCGTTACGGCGATCGTTATTGTCGCCGTCAATAGGTGATTTGGAAATCATGACGCCGTCGATGATGCTTTTTTATGTGCTGGGCGGATTGCTGGTGATCGCGTCCCTGATGGTCGTTTTTCTGAGCAGCGTGGTCCATAGCGCCATGGCGTTAGTCGCGGCGCTCTTCCTGATCGCGATCCTGTTCCTCACCCTTCATGCGCCTATGGTGGGAGTGCTTCAGGTCCTGGTTTATGCCGGCGCCATTATGGTTCTGTTTCTGTTCGTCATCATGCTCTTGAATCCCGCCGCCGTAGAGCCGCGGCGGCGCTTCGGATGGGGCTTCGGCATCGTGGCGAGCCTGCTGCTTGCCGGAGCTTTGGTTGCGGTGATGACCAACGGCGAGGCGCCGCTTGACCCGGTGGCCTCTACGGAATTATTTGGCAGTCCGGAAACGCTCGCGAAGAGTCTTTTCACCGATTTTGTGCTGCCGTTTGAAATCGCTTCGGTCTTGCTGCTTGTGACGATTATCGGTGCGGTGGTTTTGGCGAAGAGGGAATCGTAGGTATCCATGGTGCCGCTCAACTACTATCTCATCCTCGGCGCGGTGGTTTTCGCCATCGGCGTGCTCGGAGTCATCGTCCGCCGCGATCTCATTGTGGTCTTGATGTCCATCGAGCTGATGCTCAACGCCGTCAATCTCACTTTTATCGCCTTCGCCCGTTTTTTGGGCTCCATGGCGGGACAGGTGGCGGTTTTCTTCGTCATGGCGGTGGCCGCGGCTGAGGCGGTGATCGGCCTGGCCATCATCATCTCCGTGTTCCGCCACCGGCAAACTCTCGACCCTCAGGAGATGCAGCTCCTCAAATGGTAGCTCCAACCCAGTCGATTGCCCCGGAACTGCTGCGCTGGATTCCGCTCATTCCGCTGCTGGCGTGCCTGCTTAATACTTTTTTCGGAGCGCGCTTGGGCAAAAGGGGCGCAGGCCTGTTGGCGTCCTTCGCCGTCGGCGCTTCCTTTGCGATCGCGCTTTATATTTTTTGGCTATTGCCGGCCAGCGGCGTCATTCGGGACACGGTTTACACCTGGATCGAATCCGGGTCGTTTCAAGTAAAGGTCTCTTTTCAGGTCGACGCTCTCACGGCGGTGATGCTTCTCGTCGTGACCGGCGTCGGTTTTCTGATTCACATCTATTCCCTGGGCTACATGGGACACGACGAAGGAATGGTGCGATTTTTCATCTATCTCAATCTCTTTATCTTTTTCATGCTCCTCCTGGTGATGGGGGACAATGTGCTGCTGCTCTTCGTCGGCTGGGAAGGAGTCGGCCTCTGTTCTTATCTGCTCATCGGCTTTTGGTATCACGATCACACCAACGCCATCGCCGGCAATAAAGCGTTCATCGTCAACCGCATCGGTGATTTCGGCTTCGTACTGGGCATCCTGCTTCTCGTTACCGAGCTCGGCCGGCAAGGGATCTGGACCCTTGATCTCGCGGAGCTGCAGAAGCATGTGCAGCTGCTGAATCCGAACATGATCACGTTGATCACCTTGCTGCTCTTCGTCGGCGCCACCGGCAAGTCGGCACAGATTCCGCTCTTTGTTTGGTTGCCGGACGCGATGGCGGGTCCGACGCCGGTAAGCGCGCTCATCCATGCCGCGACCATGGTGACCGCCGGCGTTTATATGACGGCGCGGCTGCATTTTCTATTTTCGTTGGCTCCGGCGACTCTGTCTCTCATCGCAACGATCGGCGCGGCGACCGCGTTTTTCGCGGCGACCGTGGCGCTGACCCAGACCGACATCAAACGAGTCCTCGCCTACTCGACCGTAAGCCAGCTGGGTTACATGTTTTTGGCCGTCGGCGTCGGCGCGTTCAGCGCGGCGATCTTTCATCTCTTCACCCATGCTTTTTTTAAAGCCTGTCTCTTCCTCGGTGCCGGGAGCGTGATCCATGCTCTCGAAGGCGAACAGGACATGCGCAAGATGGGAGGACTCAGATCGTATCTTCCGACGACCTACTGCACTTATCTCATCGCCACTTTAGCCATCGCCGGCGCGCCGTTTACAGCCGGTTTTTTCTCAAAGGATCTGATTCTATGGCAGGCCTACAGCAGTCCTCTCGGATCGCACGAGCTCTGGCTTATCGCCTGGGTGACGGCAGGCATGACCGCCCTCTACATGTTTCGCCAGTTTTTCATGGTCTTTCACGGGAGCTGCCGCGCGGATGAACACGTAAAAGCGCATATTCATGAGTCGCCCGCGCTCATGACTGTGCCGCTGGTGATCCTGGCTATGGGTTCCATATTTGCCGGTTGGCTGGGAACGCCGGAGTACCTGTGGGGCAGCCGTTGGGATGAGTGGCTCAAGCCGATCTTCGGCGCGGCGGCGGAGACGCACGCCGGTTCTGCAGGCGACGAGATCTTATTGATGCAGTTAACCCTTGCCATCGTCGCGCTGGCTATTCTGCTGGCCTATTTTTCCTATGGCCGGGAAGGGAAGCTTCCTAGGCATCTCTCTTCCTTCGCTTGGGGCGGGCCCTACCGCCTTTTCTTCAACAAGTACTATGTCGATGAACTCTATGATTTTGTCATCGTGCGGCCGTTTACCTCTTGTTCGCGTTGGCTTGCCCTGGTTTTTGATCCTGGTGTCATCGATGGATTGGTCAACGGCGTGGCCAAAGGGACCAGGGGATTCAGCCTGATCTGGCGGGAAATCCAAACCGGCAACATTCAGCATTACCTGATTGGATTCCTCATCGGGATCTTGGGAATTTTAGCGTACTATCTCGGCCAACTATAATGATGTCTTTGCCCTCGCTCGGAACTTTGAGTCTGCTCCTGGCCATTCCAGTTATCGGGGCCGTGGTGCTCCTGTTGATGCCTCGGCGGCAGACCAAGGCTCTTTTTACTATCGCGCTGCTGGCGAGCTCGGCGAATTTTCTCTGGTCGCTCAGCATCTTGAATCAGTTCGACGGCAGCAAAGGCGAAATGCAACTCGTCGAGCGCCTTCCGTGGATGCCGGGTTTCGGCATCGAGTACATCGTCGGCGTCGATGGCATCAGTCTCTTTCTGCTTCTCCTCACCACGCTGCTCATGCCGCTCGCGATTCTGGCCTCATGGTCGGTCAAAGAGAAGATCAAAGAGTACCTCTTCTTCATGCTCCTGCTCGAGACCGGGATGCTCGGCGTCTTCGTCGCTCTGGATCTTTTCCTCTTCTATGTCTTCTGGGAGGTTAGCTTGGTGCCGATGTATTTTCTCATCGGCGTCTGGGGCGGCCCGCGCCGGATCTATGCGGCGCTGAAATTCGTCGTTTATACCATGGCGGGTAGCCTGCTCATGCTGGTCGCGATTATTTATCTGGCAACGCGCCATGCCCAGACGGCACAGACGATGACTTTTAATTTGTTACAGATTTATGATTTGCGCCTGCCTTTCAACGAGCAGACGTGGTTGTTCTTAGCCTTTGCCCTTTCTTTCGCCATTAAAGTTCCGGTCTTTCCTTTCCACACCTGGCTGCCAGACGCGCACGTCGAGGCGCCGACCGCCGGCTCGGTTATCCTCGCCAGCATCTTGCTCAAGCTCGGCACCTACGGCTTTCTTCGTTTCGCGATTCCGCTCTTTCCCGATGTGGCGCTCGCCGCCGCGCCCTTTTTCATGGCGCTGGCCGTGATCGGCATCATTTATGGCGCCGTGGTTGCCATGATGCAGGCCGATATCAAAAAGCTGGTGGCTTATTCCTCCGTCAGTCATCTCGGTTTCGTCATGCTCGGTCTTTTTGCGCTGAATATGCAGAGCATTCAAGGAAGCATCTATCAGATGCTCAACCATGGCCTTTCCACAGGAGCGCTGTTTCTTCTCGTCGGCATGATCTATGACCGGCGCCATACCCGGCTCATCGAAGACTTCGGCGGTCTGTGGAAGCAATTGCCGATCTTTTCCGCTCTGCTGCTATTCGTCACTTTCTCCTCCATCGGGCTGCCGGGACTGAACGGCTTTGTCGGCGAATTTCTCATCCTGCTCGGTTCCTTCGCGGTTACGCCGCACTGGGCCGCCGCGGCGGCCACCGGGGTTATTCTCGGCGCGATTTACATGCTGTGGATGTATCGTCGGGTGATCTTCGGCCCGCTCAATAATCCGGAAAACCAAAAGCTCCAAGACTTAAACAACAGGGAAATTCTCATCCTGGCGCCGATAGTAGCGCTCATCGTATTGATGGGCGTTTATCCCCAGCCCTTTCTCAGCCGGATGAGTGCCTCGGTGGATCTAACGCTCAAGAGAGTTTTTGCACCCCAGACCGCGCCAGTGGCCGGTAAAGAAGCGACCGCGGAAGAGAACGAGGAAGATGGACGTTAATCTAATACCGCTTCTCCCCGCTACCCAAGTGCTGCTGACGGCCTTGGTCGTCATGTTGCTTGATCTCTTTATCAAGGAACCGGAAAAAGGTTTGTTGGCGTGGACCAGTTTGCTCGGACTGGCGCTTGGCGCAGGGGAGACCGTGCTTCTTTGGGGTAGCCAAGAGAGCGCCTTTGGCGATACCTTGCTCTTGGATAATTTCGCGCTTTTCTTCGCGCAAATCTTTCTCGGCGTCGCGGCGCTTACGATTCTCTCGTCGATTCACTATGTCCGGCAGACGAAAATCCACGAGGGTGAGTTCTATGAACTGATTCTTTTTGCCACCGTGGGGATGATTCTCATGGCGGCGGCCAATGATCTGATTATTTTTTTCCTGGGACTCGAAACCATGTCCATTGCGGTTTACGTGTTGACGCGATTGTGGCGCGCGAGCAGTCAGTCGAGCGAGGCCGCCATGAAATATTTTCTCATGGGCGCCTTCGCCACCGGTTTTCTCCTCTATGGCATCGCGTTGATCTATGGCGCCACCGGCGCCACGAACTTGAACCAGATCTCCGCTTACCTCGTCGAGCAGCCGACCGATTGGCCGCTGTATCTCGTCGCCGGGGCGTTGCTGTTGCTCGTCGGCTTCGCTTTCAAAGTCGGCGCGGTGCCGTTTCATTTCTGGGTGCCGGACGTCTACGAAGGCGCGCCGACGCCGGTCACGGGATTTATGTCGGTCGCCGTCAAGGCCGCGGCCTTTGCCGGTTGGGCGCGGATCGTGCTGCACAAGCTCTCGCCTTTAGATACGGATTGGGCCGTTCCGTTGTGGGTTCTGGCGATTGCGACGATGACGGTGGGCAATTTGCTCGCTATCAGTCAGTCGAGCGTCAAACGGATGCTTGCATACTCCAGCATCGCTCATGCGGGTTATTTGCTCATCGCCTTCGTTGTGGGTGAAGAGTGGGGCGGACTGCCGCTGCTTTTCTACTTGCTGGCTTACTCTTTCATGACCCTCGGCGCGTTTGCCGTCATCACCAGTTTGACCGATCAAGAACACCCGCGCGAAAGTTACACCGACTTCGCCGGATTGGGATTCAAGCGGCCGTTTCTCGCTATGGCCATGTCGCTCTTTATGCTATCGCTGGCCGGCTTTCCGCCGCTGGCGGGTTTCGCGGGGAAGTTCTATATCTTTCGTTCCGCGGTCCTGTCCGGTCACGTGAGCCTGGCCATCATCGGCGTGCTCAACAGTCTGCTTTCAGTGATTTACTATCTCCGCGTAATCGTGGCGATGTACATGGAAGAAGGCGGAGCGGAAGGTAAGAGATTTGGCCAATCGCCTTACCTCTACATCGCGGTCGCGTTCGCCGTCGCAGGCACTGTTTATCTGGGAATCGTCCCAAGCAAGGCGCTTGAATGGAGCCGGATCTCGTATTTCCCTCTGGACTAGACGCCCGGATACAGGCAATGCGCGATCCTTAAGGCGAAGGGGAGTGAAGAGTTGACAACGTTGATAGTTGAGTAGATGTGGGCCTCCGGCAGATACCGTCAGGTGTCTCGCCCAAAAGGCAAGCGTTGTTAGTTGGGCTTTTTGAAAAATCCAATGGCGACCGGAACCTCGGCGGTGCCGGCGATCATCTCCTCGAAATTGGCCGTCTTGACGTAGAGTTGCGCCGAACCGCCGCCATCTAGGTTGAGCAGATCTGTTGCCTGGAGCTGCCACTGCGGCGCAGAAAACAACTCCTGCAGCTCGACCCAGCTCAGCCCGCCGAGAATACTATCCGTTACGGCGATGAGAAGCCGGTTATCCTGATCGATGCCGATGACCGAGCGCCGGCTATACCGGCCAGCGCCGCGCGTGACTTCCAAAGTCGCGCCGCGATTTAGCAGCAACGGTCCGGATTGCAGCGCTTCGTCCGCTTGCGGCGATTGAAATCCGTCGCGGTGAACGATGAACGGAGAAAGACTCCGCATGCCGAAGATTCCCGAGAGTAGCGAGCTTTTGGATACGGTGCGATTGATCTCTTGAGCGTCGGCTTTGAGGAAGCCCAGGGGCTGGCCTTTTTCATCGAAATAGTTTGCGTTGATGGCGGCGATGGCGCCGCTTTTTTCCGCTAACATTTTGACGTTGGCTCCTTTGAGTTGAAATTGACTGCTGCGGATAACGCGGGGAATCACCCAGCGGGTATCGAAGCGGAGAACTTTGAAGTCAATCGCTTGGTTGGGCTCGCTTCGTTCGAGCGCGATCTTGCGAAATTCAATGCCGTTTTGAACAGTTTTCCAGCTGCCGAGGCCGCCGACTGCTAAAGTGGGGCTGTTCTTTAGCTTCGCAGGCGTGATGGGTTGTTGGGACAATACCGCAATTGGAGTTAGGAGCAAGGAGATAAAGCCAATGAGGAGAGTCTGCCGGCGTGACATCAGCCATAAGAGCATAGCAGAAGCCTCGGAGAAGAAAAAGACAATAGAGCGCGAGCGCCGTGATTGGATTTGCGCATCCGATTCTGTTCCTGTTAAGTAAGTCAGATAAATTCACCTAATCAGAAGGAGACTATTTATGAAATATTTTGCTGGCCTGGGCGCAGCTTTGCTGGTGGTCACTATGTTGTACGCCTGCGGTAAGGACGATAAGAGTTCCGCTGAGCGGGACAAGGAAGTCCAGAAGGTGCTGCAAGAGGGGGCGCAGAAAGAGCAAAAGATGTACGAGGGAATGCAGAAGAATGTCGAAAATCTAGAAAAGAAGGCGCAGGAGCAGAAGGAAGAGACCAAGAAGTAGGAATCACGCCGAGCTTCCACCCACCTGCAGAGCAGCGGATCAGGTTCACTGCCGTCACTCGTCGGCGAGATTCCATCCCGATGGCAACGCACTATTTGGGCGCCATTTCAAATACGACGCGGTCCATGCGCGATGCCGAGTCACGCAGTGTGAGAATGCGCTGACGAAGTTCATCATCTGATACCTGCTTGGCCGTGCAGGAGAAATGTTCGCCTTTAACTGTTATCTCAATAGCAGGATTTTTGATCATGTTCTGACACCAGTGTTTGCCTGCGACTTTGCTTGACGACGCATAAAAGCGCCCGCCGGTGTAAACCAGCCGCAGTTCCACGGTTCGAGGCGAGCCGGATTTTCTTCCGATCGTCGTGAGGGTCCCGACGAGTAAAGATCCATCCTTAAGATTCATACGCTGTACTATAGGGTTCCACATCCCTCGGAGCAAGTTGACGAGTATCCCAAGCGTCAGTGACAGACTGTGTGAAAACACTTTGTGCGTGCTTCGGCTCGGCTCAGCACGAACGATCATTGAATGTCATTCTCCGCTATTTACCCGTTCACCCTGAGCGTTGGCGAAGGGCGAACGGGTACTTTTCACACGCTCCGGTGAAGCAAACGATCTGATTCCGTTCAGCTTGACTCTTTTGCGAAGGCGGGGCTAAGCTTGGCGCCGTCGCATCGGGAGAACAAACGCAATCAAGGTTTACCCGCAATTATAACTCGGAGGCTTCGATGGCAGGGAAAAAATCCACGGGCACCGCGCTTTCCATGATTACAATCGACAAACGCATGAGCGCGGCGCGCGCTCTTCCAAAAGCTAAAGGCAAGCGTCCGGCGGTCATTTTGCTGCATGAAAGATACGGCATCGATCAGCACACTAAAGATCTTACGGTGAAATTGGCTCAGGCGGGCTTCGTCGGCCTGGCGCCGGATCTGTTCTCTCGCTTCACGGGCGACCGAAAGGCGCTGCAACGGGGCGAAGTGCGAGTGGAAATACGTGACGACGAAGCAATTCAGGATCTGGATCAGGCCATCGATTACTTGAAGAAACTCGATAGCGTTGATGGCTCCCGCATCGCGCTCATCGGGGTCTGCCAGACCGGCCGTCAGCCGCTTCTCCTCGCCGCGCATCGAACGACATTACCGCCGTTGTGGTTCTCTACGGCGCGATCGGCGGCAGGGAATGGTTGGCCAACGAGCTACGTCCGACGCCGGTGGATCAACTCGTCGCGCGCTGCTCTTCACCGGCCTTGGGTATCTTCGGCGAGGCTGATCACATTATCTCCATCGACGATGTCCTCAAGTTCCGTGGCTGCCTTGAACAGTCGAAGAAATCGTATCACGTCCGCATCTACCGGGACGCGCCGCATGGCTGGCTGAACGACACCATGCCGGGGCGCTACCGCAAGGAAGCGGCGAAGGACGCATGGAATCTGATGATGTCGCTTCTTAAAAAGAGTTTCAGCAACGGCTGGGATAGCAACCGGATCGCCTGGACCTTCGAGAGTGATTACTCAACCGAATACGACTTCAAAAAGAATGTACGGATGGAGTAGAGGTCCAATCATGGGGGCGAATTTTCCGTCGGCGCAACTGCTGGTTTTCTTGTTGGCTTCGGTTTTTTCGTGGGGTGTACCGGCACTTGTTGATGGAGCTGCGGCCGCGGAGCGAATCGTGATCGGCACACCGAGTCGCGGGCTGTTTGAGTTTCCCGCGGTCGTCGCCATCCGCAAGGGATTCTTTAAAGACGAGGGACTGGAGGCAGACAAAGTTCAAATGCAGCCGGCGATCGCCGTAAAGGCGCTCATCTCAGGGGATATCGATTATCTGCTCGCTTGGGGATCGGCAATTCGCGCCGCGGTCACCGGTGTTCCGATCAAAGCGGTGGTCGGCATGGCCTCTCGGCCGCTGCACGTTCTGATCGCCCGACCGGACATCAAAACTCCCAAAGATCTCAAAGGGAAAATCATCGGCGTCGATTCGGTCGCCGGGACGGTCGATTACCTTTCCCGCGTCGCGGTGAGGCACTTCGGTTTCGAGCCGGAAAAAGACGTCAAAATCATCGTCACCGGCGAGAGCCCGACTCGCCTGGCGGCGCTTCGAGCCGGCTCCATCGACGCCACTCCTATCGACGTGGCCTTTGCGATGAAGGCGGAAGACGAAGGCTTTAGGCGGCTCATCTACCTGGGCGATGTTATTGAGCTGCCGCTCTCGGGGATCGCCGTCATGGAGAAAAAGCTCCAGACCCAGCGCGAGCAGGTCAAGAAAGTCGTGCGCGCCTCTTTGCGCGGCACTCGCTTCATGAAGCAGAATCGCGCCGAGACACTTCAGATGCTTTCCGATTATCTCCGCATTACCCCATCCCAGGCGGCGAAGGCCTATGATGTCTCGATCAATTCCTTTAGCGATGACGGCATCATTTCCGATAAAGGCGTCAACCTCGACGTGCAACTGACGAAAGAACGGCTGAAGATCACCAAAGAAATTCCATTGAGCCAGTTGGTGGATTGGAGTTTGGTAAAAGAGATAAGGGCGGGCGGACAATAGGATTCGGATCCCGGGGTCAAACCATCCAAAAACCACCACGTCGGGTCGAAAGCGCCGTGGTTTACTATCACGGACGGCTTGCCTCAGTCCGGCTAGTAAAGGGCGTCGCGGCTTCTATCTTTTGCCGCTTCCAGCGATTGTTAAGCAGCAATCGGGAGAAGAACCGGCGACCCGCGTCTGTTATTTTTGAAGGATCGGTTGACGATACATTCAATCTCAAGAATCAGAAGGACAGTTCTTGCAATCACAGTTCCACGCAATATAAGAAGCTGGTATGAAATATGTTTACAATCCAGAAGGGCCAATAGACGCACAAAAGTGGCTCAAGATAGACGAGAGTGAGCGGCTATACCTCGTTCAGCAATACCATCGGAAAAAGCGAGTCCGTCTTCCCAACGCTCGACTTCACGCTGTCATTCACGTGGTTGTCGAGAATCAAGTCGCAATGGGAGCCGAAATCCCTGTCGGAGGCACACTATCGAGATTAATGCGCGAGGGTCTCAGTCGGCATGATGCAATTCATGCGATCGGCACGATTCTAGCGGGCCATCTTTATGAGCTTATGAAGGAAGGTCCACAATCGACAGATGCAAATTCGACTTACTACCGTGAACTCGATGAATTAACCGCAGAGAGTTGGCTGAACAGCTTCAATAATGACGTAGACGACGAATAAACTATTATACATAGCAAATGGCGGTGTTCATGCCGCGGGAAATTTTTTATCCAATTTTTACAGAACTACCGATCAGCATCCGATAGACAAGGCGCGCTGCACAATTGGCTTGCGGTGCTACTTTTACGCCGTCCTGTAACCTGAACTAAAATTCCCTAGAAGATAGGTCACGGACAAACATCTCTGATCTATCGAGAGATCTCATGTCGGACCAAGAGAAGGACTTCGAAAGATTCATCGCGGATCAACTGCGCGAGGCCGGGATGAAGTTCGCTACGCAGAAGGCACTCGCCGGTCTTGCGCCCGATTTTATTGTCTACGCGCCGGATGGGCGGCAGTTTATCGTCGAGGTTAAAAACTGGGATTTTCCCGGATTGACGACGGAGGCGAGCCGGCAGGCGCAGCATTATCAGGAAGCTGTGAAGGCAGACGGAGCGTTCGTCGTCATTCCGGGTCTTAAGCGGAACTCACCTTCCAAGGGAGTTGTTACCCTCGATGGTCTGGTGCCCGCTCTCCAGGCTGAATTTGAAACAACTAAGACGCGTTCAAACCCTCCCGAAGCGACGAAAGTAGACAAGTTTGTCTTTGCTGCCATGCCGTTTGCGCCGCAGTACGAGGACGTGTTTTTCATCGCCATGAGGTATGCGGCCGAGCAGGCGGGGGCTGTATGCGTGAGGGTTGACCGGCGGGAGTTTCAAGGCAGCGTAGTGGACGAGATTCAAAGACTCATCCGCAAGTCGGTTGCTGTGTTCGTCGACCTTTCTGAGGCCAAGCCGAATGTTCTCTATGAGACGGGGTACGCCCACGCGCTGAAAAAGCCGTGCATCCACATTTGCTCAACACCTCTGGAGAAAGTGCCGTTCGACGTCCACCAATGGAAGACGACGAAATACCACCCGGGTCAGACTCACAAACTCGGCAAAGAGCTGGCCCAACGGCTTAAGGAAGTCCTCGCGTAGGCCGTGAAGATTCTCCGTTCGTTCTACGAGCAATCCACCGTTGATGTCGCCCGGCAATTGCTCGGTAAATATTTAGTTCGGAAGCATCCGGCCGGAACGACAATCGGGCGAATTGTGGAAACCGAGGCCTATATCGGCCCGCAGGATAAAGCCTGTCATGCGTCGCGGGGGCGCACCCCGCGTACGGAGATCATGTTCGGCCTGGCGGGACATGCCTACGTCTACTTCATTTACGGCTTTCACTACATGCTCAATATCGTCACCGAGGGGAAAGACTTTCCCGCCGCCGTGCTCATCCGGGCGGTGGAGCCTCTCAGCGGCATCGCGTTAATGAAAAAAAGAAGAGGCACCGAGGAACCGCGCAATCTGGCGAGCGGACCCGGCAAACTCTGCGAGGCGTTTGCGATCGACCGGACCTTAAACGGCAGCGATATTTGCGGCAAGGTTCTCTACTTGCAGGATGCCGGAGAGCCGGCTCCGAAGATTATCACCACGCCGCGAATCGGCGTCGATTACGCGGCGGAGTGGAAAAATAAACCATTCCGGTTCTTGATTGGCGGCAACACATTCGTCTCCAAGCCGTGAAAAATAAATCCCCTATATTGCTTGTCGGGAGATTGACTCGGGAGTACGACGCATCACTTATTTGTGCTGCTCGGAGCGGCTGTGAATCGCTCGATGACGTGACGGATCATGCCGACAGCAAGCTCGTGCTCGCCCATGAACACCTTGCCGGCGTTCTCTTTTTCTAGCAGCACCGCCTCTTCTTCGCTATGCGTGCGCACCACCGTCTCGATGCGCGGGTTGAGTGTGCGCGCGATCTCGATCATCCGCCGCACATCGAGCGTATCCGGAGTCGCGATCACCAACATACGCGCCCGCGCGACATGCCCCTGAATGAGAACGGCGGGTTCAGAAGCGTCGCCGGATACGGCGGGTATCCCGCTCTCGCGCAGCTTCTCGACGATCTCGCGATTCTCCTCGGCCACCACAAACGGTATGCCCTTCTCGGTCAGAGCTTCGCCGATGCGCCGGCCGACGCGGCCATAGCCCGCCAGCACCAAATGTCCGGTCAGGCGATTCAGGTCGACGGTCATCGGCAGCACCGCCAGTGGATCATCAGGGCGTTCCAAGGTTTGCGCGAGTTTCGAGCGGGAGCGAATCCAGGCTTGTACAGGCTCGATCGCGTGGAACACCAGTGGATTGAGTGCAATCGAAATGATCGCCCCCGCGAGAATGAGGCTCTGGCCTTCCGTCGGCAAGACCCCGAGGGAAACGCCGAGGTTAGCCAAGATGAAAGAGAACTCACCGATCTGCGCCAGGCTCGCCGATACCGTAAGCGCCGTGTTGAGCGGGTAGCGGAACAGAAGGACGAGAAAGAAAGCGGCTAGCGACTTGCCGAAGATAATGATTAGCACGACGGTGATCACTTGGAGCGGCTGGCGGGTAAGAACGCCGGGATCGAACAGCATGCCGACCGACACGAAGAACAAAACGGAAAAAGCATCCCTGAGCGGTAAAGACTCTTCAGCCGCCCGGTAGCTTAGAGGGGATTCCCGCATGACCATACCGGCGAAGAAAGCGCCGAGAGCGAAGGAGACGCCGAAAAGCTCGGCGGAGCCATAGGCGATCCCCACGGCCGCTGCAATGACGCACAACGTAAAGAGTTCCCGCGAGCCGGTGCGAGCGATTTGCCAGAGCAACCATGGAAACAGGCGCTTACCGACCACGAGCATGAGCGCGATGAAGACCGAAACCTGGCCGAATGTGAGGACTAGTGTTGTGAGTAAACTGCGATTTTCTGCTCCTTCGGGGACAGCATTTGGATTACCGCCGAGCCACAGCGCGAGTGGCGGCAGTAATACCAGCACCAATACCATTACCAGGTCCTCAACGACGAGCCATCCGACAGCGATGCGGCCGTTGACAGTTTCGAGAAGACCCCGACTTTCCAGGGTCCTAAGGAGCACGACCGTGCTCGCGACTGAGAGCGCGAGACCGAACACGAGGCCGGCAGCCAGACTCCAGCCCCAGAGAGCGGCGACAGCGATGCCGAGCAAGGTGGCAACGGTGATTTGGACAAGCGCGCCGGGCAGAGAAATCCGGCGCACAGCCAACAGGTCGTCCAGGGAAAAATGCAGCCCGACGCCGAACATCAACAGCATCACGCCGATTTCGGCGAGTTGGGTAGAAAGCTCGACGTCGGCGACAAAGCCCGGCGTAGCGGGGCCGATGATTATGCCCGCAATGAGATAGCCAACTAGAACCGGCAGCTTAAGGCGCGCCGCGATAAAGCCCATAATCAGGGCCAGTCCCAAGGCCGCCGCAATCGTAGTGATCAAGGTAACGTCATGAGGCACGTATGGCTCCTCCTATCTGAGCCGGTATCGCTGTTCCGCCTCCATTGTAGTGTGCCGTGGCGAATGCGCTTGAGAAATGATAGCTAACCCGCCTCCAGAGTTTAGCACATGAAAAACAGTATTTTGGCGTATTGAAAATCCGGATACCGGCTGCGCTTGACTAAAGTTGCTTCCTTGCTCGGCAATTTTCGGCTAATCTGCAGGTGCTAATTCAGCCGATCGGGCATTTTAAAGTCTTGCATGAGCGGCAAGAAATAAACTTAGATGAAGAGCGGCAGACAGCGCCGAGAAGAAATTAAGGCACAGCGCAAACGGCGAAACGCGAAGCGTAACTCGCCGCAAGCAAAGCCGCGCCAGGCCGCGCGTCCCGTGGGAAACGTGCCGGTGAACGAGCAGGCTCTCGCGCCGTACAAGAGCTACGGCGCGCCTGCGTTTGCTGTGCGCGGCTATTATCAGGACATTGCTTTTCGTTGTCGTGGCTGTGGCCAAGAGGAGATCTGGAACAGCGAACGCAACCAAAGTGGTGGTATGAAGTCCCTAAGGGTTACGTTTACTCGACCGCAAAGTTTTGCCGGCCGTGCAGCAAGAGGGAACGGGCCTGACGCGAGGAAGCGAGGCGTGTCCATTTTGAAGGCATCAGACGCAAAAGACAGAAGGAGCAGCAAGGATTCCCGATAGCTAGGTCAGCTATGTTTTGTCCGCAATGCAAAGGTGAGTACCGAGAAGGTTTTACAGAATGCGCGGACTGTCAGATTCCGCTTGTCGACGATCTGCTGCCGTCAGAATCAGACGACGAACGGAAAGCTGTCGATCTCGTAGAAGTCCTGAGCACTGCTGACCCAGGCTTGATCGCGCTTGTGAAATCAGTATTGGAAGCCGAAGAAATTCTGTACCTTGCCCATGGCGAACATTTCAGCAGGATGCACGCAACAATTCCCGTCAAGTTCTTAGTATCTAAAGAGGATGTTGAATTGGCTCGCGAGGTACTTAAAGCCCTCTTGTAGAGGGCCGGGAAGAAATCAGATGCTCAAGAACTTAATTTTACACTTCTTCGTTTTATTGTCTCTAATCTTGCCGAAGGCCTATGCTGCGGAAGGAGATAATCAACAGCAACGGTTCATCGAAGACGCCAAAAAAGAGGCCAAGATGGTTTTCTACACGTCCGTGGAGACCGAGTTTGCACGGGCGTTAACCAGCGGGTTCGAAGCGAAGTACCCTTTCATCAAAACCGACATTTTTCGCTCGACGCATGAAAAAGTTCTAAGCCGGATGAATGTGGAAAGGAAAACGGGGACATACACCGCGGACACCGTGAGCGTGGGCGAATTCGAGACCTATCACTTGCAAAAAATGGGGTTCACCGCCCCTTACAAATCACCGTCCGCCGCCGCGTATCCGGAAGGATTCAAAGATCCGAATGGTTATTGGACCGATCTGTACGACAACCTGATCGTCACCGCCTACAACACCATAAGGGTGAAGCGGGATGAAATGCCAAAACGATACGAAGATCTTCTTCATCCGCGTTGGAAGGGCCGCATGGTGCTGGATCAGAACGAGGATCGCTGGTTCGCGAACATGCTTTATCTGATGGGCGATAAGAAGGGCATGGAGTTCATGCAGGCACTGGCGAAGCAAGAGGTCGCCATTCGGGGAGGGCGTTCAATGGTCACGCAATTGCTCGGAGCTGGAGAATATGACCTGCAAATCGTTGCCTATTGGTACAGGCCGTACCTGATGAAGAAACAGGGCGCCCCCGTCGACTGGGTCGCGATGGAGCCCGCAATCGTGGCGACCCACCCGATCAGTGTCGTCAATCGGGCGCCTCATCCGAACGCCGCGAAACTTTTCATCGATTTCGTGCTTTCGGAGGAGGGACAGAAGATATTCGTCCAAAGAGGAAGGGAATCTGCAAGGACGGGGCTAAAGCCTGAAGGATACCCCAGCCATCTCAAGCTGGCGCCGAGCCGCATGCAGCTTGCGGAAAAACTCGTGGAATATACGCGCCGCTATGAATCTTTATTCGTAAAGTAATTGCGATTCTACGCCAGCCGTTGGCCCGAGCGCTTTACGCCTGGTCGATCTTGTGGCGCTCGGTCAATTCAAGAATATATCCATCGGGATCCTTGATGAACGCATAAATGTCTCGGCTGCCGGGCCGGTTGGGTGCGGGACCGCTGACGAATTCAACGCCTTCCGCTTTGAGCTTTTCGCAGAGCTGATAACAATCCGAGACATAAAGCGCGACGTGGCCGGTCCACGGTGCTAAGTTAGTCTTGCCGCGAGTCTCCGCTGACTCAATCAGCTCTAACGAAGGTCCATCATCCTCATTACCATAACCCACGTAGCCCACGCGTTCGTTTCGTTCCGGGGTATCTCTTCGGCGTTGGATATCCATGCCGAGTAACCTCGTATAAAAATCGAGCGTGCGATCGAGATTACTCACCGCCAGCATCGTGTGTCGAATCTTGAAGGTAATCCCGTCTACAGTCTTCTGCGGTAACATGATTTCTCCCGATGGAATCACTTGTTGTTTTCTTGCTGGCTACGCATTGACGGCTGTCAAGTCTCTGCCAATGCTCTAATGAAGGCGCGTTTGAGGAACACGCCAATCAAGTGGCGTTTGTAATCGGCGCTGCCTTGTAGGTCGTCCACCGGGTCGGCTGTGTCAGCAAGCGCTGCGGCCGTGTCATTCAGTTGTCTTTCGACTTGGCTCCGTGGGCCTACCAGCGCGGCATCGGTCTTATCGGAGCGGCTCGGTATCGCGCTCACGCTGCCGACCACGGCGCGGGCTTTTCTTATCTGGTGACCGGCATCGTCGATGTCGAGCACGAGCGCTAAACCCAACGTGGGGCGTTCATGAGTCTGGAATTTTACGTAAGCCGCGCGCTGCGATTTCGATAACACGGGAATCTCCACCGCGGTGAGGATTTCGTCTGTTGAGAGGGATGTTTCGTAAGCTCCGGTGATCAGTTTATCGATCGCGACGGTTTTTTGGCCGCTCTTACCGTGAATCTGTGCTTTGGCGTCGAGCGCGAGCAGCAGCGTCGCCGGATCTGAATGAGGTTCAGCGAAGCAGAGATTTCCCCCCAAGGTGCCCGTGGCGCGAACGCGGATGTTCGCAACTTTCGTCTCCATTTCGGAAAGAACCGGCAATTTTTCCTTGACCAAAGCGGACCGTTCGATGACTCGATGAGTCACGGCACTGCCAATGAGGAGCACGGAATCTTTCGCTTCGATTCTGTCCAAGCCCGGAACTGTCTTCACGTCGACCAAATGCTCATAACGCAAAAGATCATGCTTCATCGCGAGCAGCAATTCCGTCCCGCCCGCATACAAGCGTGCCTTCTCTCCGAACTGCGCGAGCATCTCGGATGCTTCGGCAGTGTCTTTGGGTTGATGAATGGTAAAACGTCTCAAGGGCATCATGTTGATTTTCGGTTTTGGATTTTCGATTTTGGATTGTTCGGAGGAATGCGTCCGAAATTCGCGATCTTCTATCCTCGATCCTCCTTCTTCGATTTTTTATTCCGGAGGGCGCGCCACACGCGCTCCGGCGTGAGCGGCGCCTCGCGAATGCGGACCCCGGTGGCGCGGTCTACAGCGTTGGCGATGTTCGCCGCCATCGAATTCAGCGAGGCCTCGCCGCCGCCTTTGGCGCCATAAGGACCGACGCCGTCTTGGTTCTGCACCAGATGTAGTTCAACTTTCTTTGGCAAATCGGAAAACCGTGGCAAGCGATAATCCAGGATCGAACCGTTGACTAATTGCGGCCCGTCATAGACCAGCTCTTCGAACAGCCCGATGCCCATGCCCATGGTTGCGGCGCCGATATCCTGGCCTTCGGCAAGCGCGGGATTGATGGCAAGACCTACGTCGCCGACGGTGGCCAACTTTTCCATTTGGATTTTTCCAGTCTCTTCATCGACTGACAGCTCAACGCCAGTGCAGGCTACTTCCCAGAAAACCGGCAACTTGGCGAAATCGCCGTCTTTGCGAATATAGGCGCGGCCGATGACCTCGCCGTCGGGCAACGCATAATATTTGCTGATTACTTCGGACCAATTGAGCTGCGCTTCGCCGCACCGTACGCCGCCTTTGATGACTTGGATCTCTTCCACTTTGACTTTCAGCACGTCGGCCGCCATCTTTACCATCTGTTGGATCGCCTCGCGGCTCGCTTCCATGACGGCGCGGCCCATCAATGTGGTTGTCCGGCTCGCGCCGGTGGAGCGATCGTAAGGAGTAATGGCGGTATCCGACGAGACGACACGGACATTATCAACGGGGATACCCAGTTCTTCCGCCGCAATCTGCGGAAGAACCGTGTGGCTTCCCTGGCCCAGCTCCGTACTGCCGGTCATGAGAGAAGCAGAGCCGTCGGCGTAAACGCGGATCGCCGTCGAAGTCAGCGGGTATGCGCCGGCATCGCTGCCGGAGCAGGCGACGCCTCGCCCGCGGCCTTTCTCCAGCGGCTCTTTCCACCCGACGGCCTTGGCGGCGATTTCTAAATCTTCCTTCAACGTGCCATCGAAGGGGCGCATCGCGGGGAAAAATTCCTCACCGGGCTTCGCTGCGTTCATTAATCGGAACTCATAAGGATCCTTGCCGATCTTCGTCGCCAGTTCGTCGATCTGTGACTCACCGGGCAATGTGACTTGGGCGCAGCCGAAACCGCGATAAGAACTGGCCGGCACTGTATTGGTGTAAAAAGAGTAGTTATCGATCTGAACATTGGGAATCGCATAGGGCCCGACGCAGCGGTTGGTCGATTTCTCGACGACCAACGGGCTGTTCTCGGCATAGGCGCCGGTGTTCATGTAAATCCGCGCCTGCCGAGCGATGATCTTGCCGTTGGCATCGACAGCCGTGCGCATCCAGGTGTAAGCATCGTCGCTGCGGGTGGTGAGCATCGCCTCTTCGACGGTGAGTTGCAATTTCACCGAGCGCTTCGCTTTCCAAGAACAGGCGGCGACCAGCGGTTCGATTTTCGTGTAGGACTTGCTTCCGTAGCCGCCGCCGACAAAGGGAACGATCAGGCGAACCGCGCTGACGGGTAAATTAAATACCGACTTCAAATCGTGGCGCACCATGAACGGATGCTGCGCTGATGAATAGATCGTTACGCCCTCGTCGCTGACCTCGGCGATGGCGACGTAAGGCTCCATCGCGTAGGCATACGTCATCGGAAAATAATACTCGCCCTCGACGACTGCTGCGGCTTCCTTGAAAGCCTTTTCCACGTCGCCCCACTTGAGATGATGCTCCTGACAGATATTGGTACCTTTGCCGGCGGTAACTTCTCCTTCGAATCCGCGCAGCGCGCCAGCCTCGAATTTCCTTTGATGGATCAAGGGCGCGTCCTTCTCCATTGCTTCCTGGGGCGTGAGCACCGGCTTTAATTCTTCATACTTGACGTCGATGTATTCCAGCGCTTCGAAAGCGGTGCGCTCGTCGACGGCGACAACGGCGGCTACCGGTTCGCCAGCGTAGCGGACTTTCTCGATGGCGAGCAGCGGGTGATCTTTGACGGCATGGCCGTAATAAGGATTGAGCCCTTCCAAGTTGTTTCCAGTGAGGACGCAGTATACGCCGCGACGCGCTTCGGCTCGCGAAGTGTCGATGGAGACGATCTTCGCATGGGCGTAGGGGCTGCGCAGCACTTTGGCGTAAGCCATGCCGATAAGCCGGAGGTCGCTGACAAAAGTGGCTCTCCCGGTAACCTTAACCCGGCCATCGCGGCGGGGTACGGAATGATTGACGACCTGAAAGTCCGGTTTTTTCTCCGCGGTCACGATCTTTTCTCCTGGGCCATTTCATCTGCCGCGCGCCGAATCGCCTTGACAATGGGAACGTAAACCGTGCAGCGACAGATGTTGCCGTCCATGTAGTGGATGATCTCGTCTTCAGTTGGTTTGGAATTTTCATCCAGCAAAGCCTTCGCCGCCATGATCATGCCCGGCGTGCAAAAACCGCATTGAAAGGCGAATTCGTCAATGAAAGCCTGTTGGATCGGATGAAGCGTGCCGTCTGGTTTCTCCAGTCCTTCAATCGTCGTTACATTCTTGCCGCGCGCTTCGTAGGCGAGGTAAGTGCAGGCGCTCACTGGCAAACCATCCACCAGGACCGTGCAGGCGCCGCAGACCTGAACCTCACACGAAATCTTCGTGCCGTTTAGATTCAATCTGTTACGCAGCACTTCGGCAAGCGTTTCCTGTTCCTCGCCCTCAATTTCGAATGGCTTTCCGTTTAATTGAAATGAAAGATTCATAAACAAAAAGAATTGGAGTACTGGAGTATTAAAAGCCAGTACTCCATCACTCCGTTGAGCTAGTCTTCACTCATAGTGCGGTAGAATCTCCTCGGCCCAAAGCGTCATCTGCTTTTTGAGACTATCCATAGTCGGATAAATGATCTTTAGCTCGAAATGTTGGACGCCGTTCTCGATAAATTCATCGACGCGGCGGCGCACATCGTCCACGGAACCGAAGATGTGGCGATCGAGGGCGAACTGTGTACTATCGATGTCGCGCTCGTAGCTTTCGCTGCTGGTTTTGAGCGTCGGCAGGGCGAGCTGTAAACCTTCATCGCGGGTTTTGGCGATTGTCGCCAGCTTCTCTACCGCGATGGTAATCTTTTTGGGGTCGCGACCGTTTTCTTGAGCGGTCTGCGCAAGAATATCGCAACCGACTTTAATCTCCTTTGGCGAGAGCCAACCGGGAATCCAGCCTTCGCCATATTTACCCGCGCGCTTGGCGGCAAGTTTCATCCAGCCACCGACCCAGACCGGCGGATGGGGCTTCTGCACTGGCTTGGGGTAGACCTCGGCATCTTTGAATTCGATGAATTCCCCTTTGTAGGAAGCCAGGGGCTGGGTCCATACGGCTTTCATCGCTTCGATATACTGGTCGGCTCGGTCACCGCGCCGCTCATACGGGACGCCAAACACGCCGAATTCGTCCGATTCGCGGGTGGCCTTGGAACCGAGTCCGACACCGACCAGCAAACGACCGTTGGCGAGCCAATCCAATGTCGAATACTGTTTGGCCGCGTAAATCGGATTGCGGCAGGGCATCACCAAACAAGCGACCCCGAGAGTAATCTTTTTCGTCTCCGCCGCCAGGTAGGACAATATCGTGGTGGCTTCAAAGAAATTTGCTTCCTGTGTGTCGGTGAGAGCCTCGGCTGCACCGGAGGATATGTGGTGGCGGTGCATTTCCGAGCTCCACACCACGTGGTCGTGCACCCACACCGCATCGAATCCCAGTTCTTCAGCTGTCTTGGTGGCCTTGACAATATTTTCAATGCTGGAAAGCGGGCCCGAATTCGGTACCCGCACGCCGAACGAAATATTATGCATGACTCGCTCCTACTTTTTTTCCGTGATTTCGACCTTGTGATACTTTAGATGACGATTGTACCAGTCGACGACGTTGGCGGCGACATCATCGAAGTAGTCGTTGTAAATGCCGTAATGGGTGGTTTGTTTGTAGAGCACCAGCTTCTTGGGCTCACCGGCTTTTTCATAGAGTTTTACCGATTGTTCTTCCGGGGTAACGGCATCGTTCGCGACGGCTATGAAAAGGGCGCCGCGCGGAGAAATTTTGTGCACGACGTCCTCGGGGCTGTATTCGAGGATCGCTTCGGCGCACGCCAGCGGCATCGCATCGGGGATTTTACCCTCAACGTCCTTCTTGATGGTCGTGGTCTGACGCTCGGGAGTCTGGACCATAATTCCCTCGCGCGCGCTGACGATGGCGCCCGAGCCGGTGAGCACGCGCTTCTTCCGGTCTTCATCGATGGTCTTCAGGTAATCGATCCACTCATACTCGCGCCGCATCGAGTGTAACCAATCGCGCCCGTTGCTCACGCCGAGATAAGAGACGCAGCATTTGACGCGCGAATCGATCGCGGCAACGTACACCGCGTTGCCGCCCCCGGTGCCGCCCGATCCGTAAGTTGCGACCCGGTTCGGATCGATTTCGGCGCGGGTCTGCATGTAAGTAACGGCGTTGCGGATGTCTTCCGCCTGCCACTTTGGTATCACCCAGCCACGGTCGTTGCCTTCGCTGTCGCCCCAGCCGCGGTAATCAAAGCAAAGGCAAGCGTAGTCGGCCGCACAGAGCTTCTCGAACATCATAATGTAATGCTTGGCATCTTTAAGACCGAGAAAGCCGGGCCCTTGGACGATTCCAGGAAAAGGCTTGCCTTGATCGGAGTCCGGGAGATACAGAACGCCGCTGAGCTTGTCGCCTTCGCTGTAAAAGTTGATCTTTTCTGTGCGCATGTCAGACTCCTCAAATAGGACTGTTCAAGTCGTTCAAACAGTTCAAGCCGTTCGAATCGTTTCGCAGTGATCCTGATAACGTCTCGACCCCACCCCTTTCCTCCCCCGCGCCGCGCAGGGGAGGATGAAGGAGGGGGTACTCTTTGAACGATTTGAACTCCAAAACCCGGCCAGTTTCGCATCTAGTGTCCCGTGTTTTAACTCGAGACCCGAGACTCGGAACTCGGCACCCCGCTAAGCGGCACGCACCGCCGGCAGAACTTCTTTGCCCAAGTAGTCGATCTGTTGATACCAGTCGGCGTAGCGGAAGCGGAGATCGTACACGATGTGATTCAAACCGTTCTTCTCGTATTCCTTGGTATCTTTTACAACATCTTCGGGTTTGCCGGCCAAGAGAAGACCGCGGATGTCCTCGTAAGTCTTGAATTTACCAAAATTGACCCAGGTCTTTTTGCTGGGGTTGTTACCTTCCTTGATCAAGCCTGGGGTGTTGACCTTGCTCAGCGCGGTATCGAGGTCCTTGTCGATGCTGACGATCGGAATCGCGCCGACGGTGCCCATCGGTCGCCCCTGCGCTTGGTACTGATCACGTAAGTAGCCGACCATTTTGATGAAGGTCAACATTGGAATGCGGCCTGGCATCCAGCCATCGCAGTATTCTGCGGCGCGCCGGCAAGAAGCTGGCGTCCCGCCGCCGTACCATATCGGAATCATGTTCTTCGGCTGAGGCTTCAGCTCGACATCGGCGAAGTCAAAATATTCATCCTTGTACGTGACCTTCTCACCTTTCCACAACCTGCGGCAAAGCTCAGCATTGATCCTGGCCAGGTTTGCCCGGTCCTTCAAGGTGTTGGGATAGCCGGCGGCAGCGAATTCATGCTGAAAAGTTCCAAGCCCGAGACCCATGATCACCTTGCCGCCGCAAATGGTGCTAAGGCCGGCCATCGCCTGCGCGAGATGAATCGGGTGACGGTGCGCGATCACCGTGCCGGTGCCGAGCGTGAGTTTTTTACAAACGGACGCGATCGAAGCGAGCACCAGCAATCCTTCGATATGCGAGTTGTCTTCGCCTTCCATGCCGTGGGGCTCAAAAACTAGATGGTCTCTAACCCACACCGAGTCGAAACCATACTCCTCCGCCTTCTTCGATCCCTCGAGGCATTTTTCGATGGATGCGTGCTCACCGAAGTGGGGCAGCAGTAGTCCAAACTTCAATTTCGTGGCCATAAGGAAGCTCCTTTCGTGAATGCCGGCTCAGTGCCCTTGTTCCTCCAACAGTCGATCGAGGTCCGATAACGCTTTGATCGAGTCCGCCTTCTTCGCCCAGCCGACGGCGATCGCCAGGGCATTGACCAGCGAAAATGCCGGTGTCAGAGAATTGACCGTGGTGTGCAGGCCGCGCTTTGCATAGAGACAAACGTTGGCGGCCCGGGCAATCGGCGACGTCGGAAAATCTGTGATGCCTAAGATCGTCGCCCCGATTTTCTTGGCGTGCTGCAGCGCAGTCTGAACTTCTCTTGGCACTTCCAGGAAGTCGATGGCGATCAAGACATCGCCCCGGTCCATAAAGGCGAGCTGCTCCAACAGTGAAGTTCCTCCGGTAAGAAAGATCCAACGGGCGTCTTTTTTTACCCGCACGAGCCGGAAGTGCAGCAAATAAGCGAGCGCCATAGACGCGTTGAGACCTATGAGAAACACCTTGCCCGCGCGCCAGATAATTTCGACGGCCTTGTGGAAATCCGCAAACGACGCCGCCTGAAGAGTTTCGTCCAGCAACTGGATGTCGCGTTTGATGAGCTTGGCGAATATGTTTTCGTCATTGCCCAGCTCGGCGAAGGTCTCTTCCATTCGGTCCGCGGCGCGCAGCTTGCGGCGCATCTCCTTCTGAATCTCCCGCCGGAATTCCGGGAAGCCCTTGTAGCCCAAGCTCTTGGCGAAGCGCACGACGGTCGACTTGCTGACGCCCACGGCCTGGGCTAGGTCGCTTACGTTGGAGAGCAGCAGGGCCGAACTGTCATTTTGCAGGTAATGACCAAGCCGCTTTTGCGCTCCGTTGAGTGAGTTGGCTTTGGTTAAAATCTGTTTAATGGCGGGCATGAAACTTTTGTTTCAACTATCGCAGCGAAACTTTTTTGTCAAGACGATCGGCAGAGACTTTGGCAAATGGCCGACCACTAACCATGCATTAGTGTGGTGGAATTAAGGTTCATTGCATAATTAGTTGTCCCATTGGGATGAAAACTGCTGAAGAACCTGGCATCCGTCGCTCGATTTTGTAAACGAACTTTGGTTCCAGGACACTAGTCTAGCGGGTCTTGAAAATCTCCTGATAAAGCTTCACGTTGTCGGAAAAATACTTGTAATCGTCGGGCCGTTCGACGATGCGCTGGTAACCGCGAAAGAGTCGCGCCGGCTTCGGTTCGACATCTTTGCGCACGGGGATGCGCTGAAATTCCAAGAGCATCTCCTGGCCTTCTTTCGACAGGATATAATCCATGAAGAGTCGTGCGGCGTTGGGATGGGGGGATTTGGCGCCGATCATCTGCGGATCGATTTCCACCACTGCAGGTTCGAGCGGGATCCAGTCCATGGGGGAACCTTTGAACTTTTCCCGTTCAATCGTGTGAGCGTAGGCGAGAATGAGCGGATACTGCCCAGCGCCGGTGAAGGCGACCCGCTCCGTGTTGCCACGCATGAGAACCGGCTCTTGGGCGGCGAGCTTTTTCATGTAATCGACGGCCTTCTCCTTGCCCCAGGCGGTAATCAGCCCTTGGAGCACAAGATAGCCCTCGTTATCCATGGAGATCTTCCCGCCCTTCCATTTGGGCTCGAGAAGCGCCTCGTAGGTCTTGGGGACCTCTTCTTTTTTGACTAGCTGAGTGTTGTAACCCAAAGCCCAAGGAACCACGTAGTGGACATACCAGTAGCCTTGTTTGTCGAAGAGATCGGCGTCGACCAACTTGGTTTCAGCCGAGATGTACGGCGCGATGATGCCGCGCTCTTTGAAAATCTGGATCATCTCGCCGCGGCCGCCGACGACGTCGAAACCGAACATCCCCGCGCGCGTCTCGGTGAGCACCCGATTCATGATGGCGCCGCCGCCGGCGCGCATCAGCACCGGCTTGATCGCTGGATATTTCTTCTGGAACGCATTCATCAACGGCTGGCTCTGATCGACGCTCATGGAGGTGAACCAGATGATCTCACCTTCTTTTTTTGCAGCCTCAACGATCTTGGGGTCGGTGCTCCCCTGAGCGCGTAATAACACAGGAGATACGGCCGCCATCAAGAGAATTGAAAAAAACGAAATGGCTATCTTCATCTGGGAACCCTCCTTTTAGATTGCCCGTTTGACTGGTTGAGTGGTGAACGGCAGTTAGCTTTTGGAAAGCGAACAGATGAAACCGCTTTGCTCGATCTTCTTCATCAGATCGCCGCGAATGAAACTCTCGTAGTCCGTTGTTCTGGCCCTCGGGTCCGTGTCCTTGACGTGGTCGTTTCAAGGAGAGACATAGGACAGAGCCGGTGTTGAGTCAAGGCTAAATCGACTAGCGGAGTTGACACGCCATCTCCGCCCGCAGTAACGTCGTAGCATCAAATTCGCAGGAGGCAGCTTACTATGGCAGGACCGGTAAAAGAGTTCGAGGTTCATCCCTATGTCCAGTTCATGGTGGACAAGTACAGTCCCTATAAAAAATGGATCGAATCTGAAGGCGTGCCGATCATTGGCGGCGCGTTCGTGCGGGATGTGCGCACGGAAAAGCTCGAATATTGGAAGCGCAAGGATTGCACGGGGGCCATTTGCACCTTTTCCGATCAGATGGTGGCTGACGCTTATATCGCGGAGATCGATCCCGGCAAGAGCATTAAACCGCAACGCCAGCTCTATGAAGAGATCATCACCGTTGCTGCTGGGCGCGGCGCGACGAGCGTCTGGTATGAGGGCACGGCGAAGCGGACCTTTGAATGGGAAAGAGGGTCGACATTCGCCATTCCGCTCAATGCCTGGCATCAGCATTTCAATGCAAGCGGCACGGAACCTTGTCGTTATTTCGCTCTTACCAGCCAGCCGGTTTCATTTGAGCTCTTCCGCGACCCGGAGTTCATCTACAACACTAACTATATGTTCAAAGACCGCTTCGATCCCGGCGACGCCGACTTTTTCTCTAAAGAGGGAAAATATTTCACGGAATATTACGGTGGTATTCTTCACTCCAACTTCATCCCTGACATTCGCAAGATCAACCTCGTGCCACGTGAAAAGAGAGGCAAGGGAACGCGTAACATGTATATCCACATGTCCGGCAGCGCCATGCTCGCCCATGTTTCACAGTTTCCGGTAGGCCGCTACAAAAAAGCGCACCGCCATGGGCCGGGAGCCCACGTCTTTCTGCTCGATTCCACGGGCTACACTCTGATGTGGAACGAAGGCGAAAAACCGGAAAGGTACGACTGGCACGAAGGGACATGCATCTCGCCGCCGGCCGGTACGTGGCACCAGCACTACAACACCGGGACGGAGCCCTGTAAATTCGTCGCGCTGCACGCCAACACCGCCGTGCAAAAAGAAGAGAAAGGCATCGAGCAAATCGAATTCGAGGACGAAGACGATTCGATGAGAAAAATGTATGCGGAGGAGTGCGCGAAGAACGGCGTGAAGGCGGACATGGGGTAACAACCAGAGGTCAGAGGTCAGTAGGGACAAACGGCCGGTCGCCGCTACTTCTTTCGACGCTTCGAATTCAATACGGCAGAGGTGTCCCGACGCCGCTCTCTAACGCGCGGCGGTAAATCCAGTCGGCCAGGGCGATGTCCTGGTTCACCAGCCCGATGGCGCGAATAAAGATACGTTCGCTCTCTGATTGTCTTGCTGGTTTTTTGCCGGCGAGCAGCTCCGGCAGCTCGGCGTAGAGATCCTTTTCGCCGAGAAAGTTCTCTTTGAGCATGCGCTGCATGTCCGACTTGTTCTTGCAGTGCTCCCAGCTATCGACGACGAACTTGTCCGCGTTCTTGTAGACGGCGCTCTCCATCTCTTGGTGTTTGCCGATGGAATAGACCGTGATGCCTGCGCCCAGCCAGCTGTCCTTCACGAACGGTGTTGGGGTAGTCGTAGCGGAGATAGCGATGTCCGCGCCTTTTAATGCTTCTTCGGTGGATTCCACCGGCCGAACATTGAGGCCGTACGCGGCGCCGACTTCTTTGGCGTAGCTGTGGCGCGACTCGGGCGTGCGCGAGGTGACGCGGATCTCTTTTAATGGGAACGCCCTGGCCATCACCGGCACGGCGGCGCGCGCGGTGTCGCCGGCGCCGAGCATCGCCATAATCGATGAATCTTTGCGTGCCAGCACGCGGCACGCGACGGTCGCTGCCGCGGCGGTGCGCACGGCGTGGCACCAGTCTTCATCGATGATCGCGATGATCTCGCCGCCTTCGCGGTCGCTGAGAATCAAGATTCGCCTCGGCCCGCGCGGCGGACGCGACGCGTCGCGGCTGCCGCCGGCTGCTTTGATGGAACGAATGCGAAAGCCGGCCACTGGCTGCGTCGAAAGCGCGCAGCCCGTCACCCAAGAATGCCAGCCCTTCTCTGGCTTGATCGCCAAATCTTCAGGCGTGGACCAGATGACTCGACCTTCGCTATGGTCGCGCAGCGCCTGCTCGGTAATCTCGACGGCGCGACCGAGATCGAGGATTCTTTTCACATCCTCGTTGGATAAATAGACGATGCCTTTGGAATCCATGGCTACTCGATAATACGCAGCTCTTCGCGGCCGGTGGTTAGAAATTCTGGACCCCGCTCCGTGATCAGTACGTCTTCTTCGAGATGAACGGCACTTTTCTCGGAGCGTACTTTCGGTTCTAAGGCCAGGATCATGCCAGGCCGATGGAGTTCCTTTTCGACTTCATTGAGCGACGGGGGTTCGGCGCGGGCCATGCCGATACCGTGACCGATGCGCTTGGGGCTGTCGACGGCTTGATAGCCACGCTTGACCAGCTCGCGGTTGGCGACGCGAGAGAGTTCCGCTATCGGCGTGTCCGGCTGCATGACGTCAAAACAAAGCTGAATGACATCGCAAGCCATGCGATGATCCTTCTTCTGCTCCTCGCTGGCTGGTCCAAAGATAGCCATGCGCGTGATGTCGCCATAATAACCTTCATAGCAGGCGCCGAAGTCGGCGATCATGCGATCGCCTTTATCATAGCGGCGGTCGTCATATCGCGTCGACGCATTCAACATGAGAAAACCCGGATGGCGCGGATGCGCGCCCTCTTCAATCATCGAGATATACAGTTTGTCGGCAACTTCGCGGCGCGTCATTCCCGGCCGCAGCTGCGGCAGGCACCGGTCATAGGCTTTCATGGAGATGTCGCAAGCCTTGCGCATGAATTCAATCTCTTGCGGGCTTTTAATGAGCCGCATTTCCGTTAGCGCCGCAGTGCCGTCTTTGATCTGCGCTTTGGGTAGCGCTTCCGTCAGGCGCAAAAGATAGTTCGCCGGGATTCCCAGCCGCTGGTCGTCGCCGAGCTCGAAGCCCAGCTTGGCTTCGCCGAGTCCCATTGCTTTCAAACAGCCGGCGATCATCTCTTCGGGAAACGGCACATCGACATAGGCGCGCACTTCGCCGACCCATGGTAGAGCCTTGGCTTTCGCTTTGTCGTTGCCATAAACGAGCAACATCGGCTTTCCGCCCTTCGGCAGAAAGCAGATCTGCGGACGCTGGATGTGATCCAACTGGTAGCTAATGAGGCCGGAGAAGTACCAGTAGTTGTTTTTTTCCGAGATCACCAGCGCGTCGAGGCCATCGCGCTTCATGAGTGCGTAGGCGCGTTCGTAACGATCGAGGTATTCCTTTTCTGGAAAAGGGGCTTCGGTTGCCATGCCGACCTCCTTGTTGCGGTCTAACGAAGAATATCCACTCAGCGCACCAGCGCTTGCCTGCCTTCTATTTTTCTCAGACGCTGCACGTAGTTTAATGCTTCATTTAGCTGAATAACGGTCGCGTACTTGGCATTCATCTCAAACAGGTTGACCAAATGAGAAGTGCGGGAGCGGTCGAAAACGCACTCCTCGACCAGAAATACGGGATAGCCGAAGGAGTAGCCATCCAGTACCGTACCGCGGACGCAACCGCAGGTGGTGGTGCCGGTCACGAGCAAGCAATCGATGTTCTTGCGTACCAGGTAGGTAATCAAGTGCGTGCCGAAGAATGCACTGGCTCTGGCCTTGCGGACGATAAATTCGCCTTCTTTGGGCTTAATCATGTCCGGGAACTCGGTGGCCAGCTTTTCAAAGTCTGTGGCGTCGACCCCGCGCTTCGTCGCGTTGCCAAAGGCGGCTTTGAAATTCGGATCGCTGGTGGAGTAGATCACCGGAACGTCAGCGTCCCGGCAGGCGTGGAGCAATGCTTGAATCTTTGGCAGCGCGTCCCAAGCGACTTTCCCGCAACTGGTGGGAAATTCATCGATGGCATCCATGATATCCATCGCCTTGGTGCCGGTAAAACCGGTGATGACGTCGATAATCAGCAACGCCGGATTGCGGCCAAATGTGTCTTTGTTTTTGTAACCGGCCTTTTCGTAGATCTTTCGTTCCTCTTCCGGAATAAACTGCTCCCATTCTCTCATGGCTCACCTCCGTGATTTTACTCTAGCGTATACCCAAGGCATCATTGTGTAGCCTGGTTATCTCGCGCAAATTTTTGTAGGCGTCAGGAATAACTACGCGGCGGCGAAAACCTTCGAAGAGCTTAGGCGGATCGGGCTTGACATCTTTGCGCGGACCGATTCTCCGAAACGTCTTCAAGAACTCCTGACCGTCTTTGGAAATAAGATAGTCGATAAAAAGTTTGCCGGCGTTTGGGTGAGCTGCCTTGGCCGCGAGCATGGAGACATTCACCTCCACATTGACCGGCTCCAACGGTATCCAATCCACCGGCGCTCCGGTCTGCTTCATGCGCTCAATGACCTGGGCATAGACGAAAGTCAGAGAACGCTCGCCGACGCTCACCATGTTGGCTCGGTTGGTGTTGCCGCGCAAAAAAACCGGTTCCTGCTTGGCCAATCCTTTGAAATAGGCGATGGCCTTTTCCTGCCCCCACTCCTGACTCAAGCCAACGAAAACATCGTGGTTCTCGATGTCGATGATGAACTTTTGCTTGTACTGAGGTTTGAGCAAGTCTTCATAGGTCTTAGGCAGGTCGTTGCGCGAAATGACCTTCGTGTTGTAACCAAGAACAAGGGTGTTGAGATACACGGTTGCCCAATAACCTTTCGGTTCGTACAGATCATCATAGAGACTCGGAAACTCCGGAGACATATAGGGCGCGATGAGATTCCTTTCCCGCATCGGAATATAGGAAGGAGAAATCCCGACCGCGACATCGAACTTGTTTGCACCTGCCTGTGCCTCGGCCATGATGCGGCTGACCATGGCCGTGCCACCCAAACGGACCAAATCGCCCTTGATGAAAGAATATTTCTTCGTAAAGTTGTCGAGCAGCGGCTTGCTGTTCTGAATGTCCATCGTGGTGTAAAAAACCACCGCGCCCTCTTTCTTCGCGCCTTCGATAACGGTTTCGGCTGCAGAGAGAAAGGACAGAAGAAACAGCTGAATCATAAAGCTCAATAGCCAAAGCGGAGTCATAGAATTTCCTTTCACGATGCGCCATGGCCTACGTCGGTGGCTTTCTTCTCGCGACTTAAAACGCTTATTGAAAAGCCAAAATGACAGTTCAGGTTCCGCAACTGTGATCTGTAATCTGTTCGAAACTTTCCCTTAACGAAAAAAGTATAAATCGTTAACACTGGAATTTCACATATTTTTCTGCGCTGACTGTTTAGGCAATTTGGTCGAGCACGCATTGTACCGCCTTGGTCCCAGGTGAGCTGAGCGAATTATCAACAAGTTTATCCACAGTTTCTGTGGAAATCTCATTAGTGGCGCCAAGAGCGCAATCCATATCCGCCGCGAAACCGCCGTACGGCTCACGGCGAATAAGTCTTGTCGCCTCTTCGCGTCATAAATAAATCCAGCGTTAACTCCCCGCCGATGCCTTTCTCCCTCGCCTTTTCATACATTTTTCTCGCGGTGGCCGCGAACTGAATGCCCATTCCCGTATTGTTTTTGAAGAAGGTAATCTCTTTGCCGTCCTTCCGACCGCGGCATTTGCCGTTTAGAAGCTCGCCGAGCTCGTGCAGATCCTCGGCTTTGACGATCCCGCGCTCGATGCGGTCGTGAAACTCCGCCTGTTTGTCAATGAAGATTTGCGGCTTATAGCCGACGACAATGAGGCCCGCTCGCTTCACGGCCTCGTCATCGAGCTCCTTGCGCGGCAGAAAACCATCGCCTCCGACGAGGCTAGTGACATGCATGCCGGCTTCGAGCCATTTACCTTGCACGACGGGATCGACGGTATTCGTCGCGGCGCTCACGATATCGCTGGCCCGCACTGCCTCTTCGGCGGATTCCACGGCCGCCACTTCGATGCCGGTTTCGGCGCTCATCTGTTTGGCGAACCTCTCGCGATTCTCCCTGGTCGGACTGTAGACCTTGATTTTTGTAAGCGGCCGGACGGCCAGGTGCGCCGTCACCTGAGTTTTTGCCTGTTCTCCGGAACCGAGCAGCCCCATGACTTTGGCGTCTTTACGAGAAAGATATTTGCTGGCAACGGCGCTTGTGGCGCCGACCCGCATTGTCGAAATGTGGTGGTCATCCATGATCGCCAACAGTTCGCAGGTATCCATGTCGAAGAGCATAACGAGACCAATGAAATCACCAGGGTAAACGCGACGTTTGCTGCCGGCGACCTGGACTTCCTTGGAAAAGCTCGAGTCGATGCGCAGCGCCATGGATTTAACGCCCGGCACCAGTCCCATGATGTTATTAAAATAGTATTGTCCGCCTTCCTCTTTCCAAGGAGTCCTGAGCCGAGCACGAGGGGCGTTCATGGCTTTGCCTTCGCCCAATTCCCGAAACGCCTGCTCGATGGCTTCGATTTCCTCCGACATTGGAAGCAAATTTTCCATTTGCTCGTTCTTGAGAACCAAGACCATAAAAGTTTCTCCCTTGCGTCCGACCAGCGCCGTTGGCGCCAGTCTCTGCGTATAACAACGCTCAAGGACGAGTCAAGGCGCGTTCAAGAAACTTGCCGCGGTTGAAAGCACGGCAGGACGCAGTCAGCACAATTTGGGGAGCGGCTTTGCTATTGAGGAGGATCAAGGCCGAGCGAGAAGATCCCGGCAGAAAAAAAGGCTGGGGAGAACCCCAGCCTTCATTTACGCATGCAAGAAAACGGTCGTTACCCTTTTCGGGCTTTGAACCAGTCGGCGTCGACCTGAATGAAGTGCTTCCACTTGTCCGGAGTGGCCGCCTCCTCAAAGATCGCCTCTACGGGGCAGACCGGCTCGCATGCCCCACAGTCGATGCACTCCTCGGGATCGATATAGAGTTTTTTTTCTTTTTCGAACTCCTCAGTTTCATTTTTTGTAGGATGAATGCAATCCACCGGACAGACATCCACACAAGCAGTATCCTTTACGTCGATGCAAGGCTCAGCAATGATATAGGTCATCTCCGCCTCCTAAATAAGCAATCCTTTTAGTCTAGTAGCAAATCAACTAATTCAAGTCAATTATGCTGTAACCTATTGATCGGACGGCTTTGGCGCCGGCATTCACCGGTTCGAACAGCCAGGGCATCAGGCTTGACCCTTCTCGGAGCGAAGTGTTACACAAGGCCAACTTATAGGCGCCATAACCTGCCGAGGACAACGACAGGCCCGTAGATCAAGTTAAGCAGCGACACATGAGAACAACACGTTGGATGCTACTGCAATTCTGTGCCGCATTGATTTCGGCACTAGTTTTTCTCTTTCACGATCCAGCCACGTGCATCGCTTTGACCCCGGACGAAGTCGTGAAAAAAATTCAGGGGGTCACGCCGGCGCAGCGAAAAGCCGCGCTGGAAGAAGGGGCGCGGAAAGAAGGCGAGGTGATCTGGTATACTTCGATGAGCTTTACCGACTATCCAAAGATGGTTGGCGCTTTCGAAAAAGTTTTTCCGTTCATTAAAGTTAAAGCCAATCGCCTGTCTCAATCCGCGATTTTTACGAAAGTCGACACCGAAGCGAAAGCCGGCCGCTTCGCCGTGGACATGGTCGGATCAGCGCCAACAGAGATATGGGAGTTGAAACAGAAAGGTTACTCGGCAGCGTATCTGTCGCCCGAACTCAAATTTTTCCCGGCCGGTTCATATGACCCGCAGGGTTTCTGGTCGTCTTTCGAGGTGACGCCCATCGTGCTGGCTTTTAATACCAAATTGGTTTCCCAAGATGACGTCCCGCGGAGCTATCAAGATCTGCTCCTGCCCAAATGGAAGGGCAAGATGAACATGGGAAGCGATGAGTACGCCTGGTTCAGTGTCATGTTGGATGGCATGGGGAAAGCCAAAGGCCTCGATTACATGAAGGCGTTGGCCCGGCAGCAGCTGCACATACCCGGCTCCAGCAGCGTGATGCGATTGCAACTGATGCTCGCGGGTGAGTCGGCCATCGTCATCGCCGCGCGCGGCCGGCGCGCCACCGAGTATAAAGAAAAAGGAGCACCCATCGACTATCGCCTCTTCGACCCCTACCCGGCGGAACCGAACGCGCTGGCGCTCATGAGGCGTTCATCTCATCCCCACGCCTCAATACTATTTATCGATTGGATTCTATCTGACGAAGGCCAAACAGTCCTTGCTCAACAGATTCCTCGACTAACGCTGCGCAAGGGCGTGAAGCAGATCCCGCGCCATCAAGAACTGTATAAAAGAGATTTTGTATTTGTGAATCCGGCTTCCATTGGGCCCAACCTTAACGAGCTGATCGCTACCTATCAGAAGATTTTTAACGTGAACTAATTCAGTGCTGTACCGGGCTCTTTTCAAAGTGGCCGACGAGCGCGCTCGCAAGTTCAACGAGGAAACGCTACTATCGTCGCGCGATGCCCGTAGAAATTGTCCGTCGAGACGCCGGCAAAAGGTTTCCCGACCGTAAGCTCAAGGCGATTGCGCTCAAGGTTTTAGAGTTCGTGAAGCAGGACCAAGCCGAGTTGAGCCTCGCTTTGATCGGCAATGCCGAGATCCAAAGACTCAATGCCAAGTTTCGTAAAAAGAACTATCCGACGGATGTTCTGTCGTTTCCGGCGGAAGATGGCATGCCCGGTGCGGTGCGGCTTCTAGGCGACGTCATCATCTCGGTGGACAAGGCGCGGCAGCAGGCTAGGGAAAGAGGACGAACTCTGGACGAGGAAATGGCGACCTTGCTGATTCATGGCGTGTTGCATCTTCTGGGTTACGACCACGAGCGTTCGGCGAAAGATGCCAGAATCATGGAACGTCTGGAGAAGCAGGTCTATCGGGCGCTTTGTGACCAGAACATATTACAGGTATAATTAAAACGATGGTGATGACCGTGTCTCACCATAGATCAAATCACAGGATGAGATGACAAGATGCTAGAAGAAACCACTGATCAACTGACCCACCTGGAAGAACGGCTCGAGCTTTTGCGGAGGCGTCTTTGACCTCGAAGGAAAACAAAAGCGAGTCGAAGAGCTCACCCAAGTAACTTCACGTCCGGATTTCTGGAACGACGGCGAAAAGGCGCAGGGAATTCTCAAAGAGCAGGCCTCGCTGAAAGAGGTCGTCGACTCCTGGGAAAAACACAGAGCGGGACTCGAAGAGGCGCGTTTCTTTCTCGAGCTCTCGAAGGAAGAAAAGAGCGAGGAGGCCCTCACCGAAGCCGCGGCGAAAGTCGCCGAGATAGCCGCGTCGATGGCCCAGGCCGAGCTCACCCAGATTTTGGGTGGACCCGACGATCGGAGAAACGCCATTGTGAGTCTACACCCGGGCGCCGGCGGCACAGAGGCGCAGGATTGGGCGGAGATACTGTTACGTATGTATCTCCGTTGGTGTGACCGTCGCGGTTATCGTAAAGAAATTCTGGAATACCAACCTGGTGAAGAAGCCGGTGTCAAAAGCGTAACCTTCACCGTTGAAGGTGACTACGCCTACGGTTATCTCAAAGCGGAGGCCGGCATCCACCGGCTCGTGCGCATTTCTCCCTTCGACGCCAACTCACGCCGCCATACCTCCTTTGCATCGGTCTTCGTCTATCCGGAAGTCGATGACACCATCAAGGTCGAGATCAACGAAGCCGATCTGCGCGTCGATACCTATCGCTCCAGCGGTGCCGGCGGGCAGCATGTCAACAAAACCGATTCGGCAGTGCGCCTCACTCACATCCCCACGAACATCGTGGTCGCTTGCCAAAACGAGCGCTCACAGCACAAAAACCGGGCCATGGCGATGAAGATCCTGCGTTCACGCCTCTACGATCTTGAGATCGAGAAGCAAAGAGAGAAGATGGACGTCTATCACAAGACCAAAAAAGATATCGCCTGGGGGAGTCAGATCCGCTCTTATGTGCTCCATCCCTACCGCATGGTCAAGGATCACCGCACCGGGCTGGAAGTCGGCAACGCGGATGGCGTTCTCGACGGCGACATCGATAAATTCATTCAGGCTTATTTGCTACAAGCAAGCGAAACACCCACCACGTAACGGTCACGAACGTCCGGGGGCGTGCGTTGAACGAACTCAACTCAGTCTAGCTTTGGATCGGGCAAGAGCTAAAAGGTCGTCCATGGACATTTCTGAAGCCAAAATGCAAATAACGTCCCTTTCGGGGTGAAGGACCGCATTCATGCCGCCCTGAGGGGCTTCACGAGCAAAGTTTCCCTGTCCACGGCGCCGGCTCTTTTGTTGCCGCCCATGCCGGCATTCTAATGGACGGTAGAAGTGATTTCCAAGGGACAAGCATATGTAGTAAAACGGCTTTGCCGCCACTAAAGTTCCCGGATGTCGAAAGCCTTCTTCTGAACCGGGAACTTTTCCGTCAAAGGGTCGTTATAACGATCGGGAGTCAGGAGAGGGGCTCATTTAACGGAGAGTAGATTTGTTTCGAAAATCTTTTCCGAAGCCCTCCAGGCCTGGTGAAAGGATAGTTGTTATGGGTGATGTTGGACAAGAGAAAATTCATGAAACCAATGACGTTGGAGCCGGTTTTGAGCAGGCAGTGCTCCAACGATATGGCAGCGCGGCATGCGACGGGGAACCCGGTTTGTGCGTGCCGGTCGATTACGACCGCGCCTTATTGAAAGTAATCCCCGAAGAGATCATCGAAAAGGATTTTGGCTGCGGTGACCCGTCCAAACATGTGCGTGAAGGCGAGATGGTGCTCGATCTCGGCTCAGGCAGCGGCAAAAGCTGTTACATCATGTCCCAGATTGTCGGCGCCCAGGGCCGGGTGATCGGGGTTGACTTCAATCCTGAAATGCTCAAGCTCGCGCGCGAGTATCAAATTTCCATCGGCGATAAACTCGGATTTCACAATACCGAATTTCGCCGCGGCAAGATTCAGGATCTAAGGACCAATCTCGATCTCGTCGAACAGTACCTGCAACGGCATCCGATTCGGTCGGTTTCTGACCTAGCAGATTTGCGAGGCTACGAGGAAAAGATCAGGCATGAACAACCCTTGGTTGCCGATGATTCCATTGACGTCATTGTCTCTAATTGTGTGTTGAATCTTGTCCGGCCGGAAGACAAAAAGGCGCTGTTTGCCGAGATGTACCGCGTGCTTAAACGCGGCGGGCGAGTCGCGATCTCCGATATCGTCAGCGACGAGCCGGTGCCGGAACACATGGTCAGAGATCCTGAGCTCTGGAGCGGATGTGTGTCGGGAGCTTTTCTGGAAGAAGAATTCCTGCGCGCCTTCGAAGAAGCCAAGTTTTATGGAATTCACATCGAGGATTTTCAGTCACAACCCTACCGGATCGTCGAAGGTATCGAGTTCCGCTCCATCACGATCACAGCCTACAAGGGAAAAGAGGGATCGTGTGTCGAGCGTAACCAGGTTGTGATTTATCGCGGTCCATGGAAACAAGTGATGGATGACGATAATCACATCTTGCCGCGCGGAGCGCGCATTGCCGTGTGCGAGAAGACCTTTGAACTCTATTCCAAACCGCCGTATCAGGACCAGTTCATCCTCGTGCCGCCGAGGCAAGAGGTGCCGACAGAAGAGGCGGGCGTCTTCGATTGCTCGCGCGATCATCGGCGCCATCCGCGAGAGACCAAAGGAATTGACTATAAAGCGACCAGCGCCGCAGGAAACATCTGTGGCTCTGGCTCAAACTGCTGTCCCTAATTCTTTAGGCAAATTTCTATGCAGCCTTTCGTCCAGAGATTACATATAAACGGCGGCGACTTGAGCAGGCGCGCCGTCGACGTTTTACAAGTCAATATGGGCCGGTATTGCAACCAGGCGTGCATTCATTGCCACGTCGAATCCGGTCCGACTCGTAAAGAGATGATGAGTCGGGAGACAGTGGAGGCTGTGCTCCGATTTCTCGCGGACACGAGCATTCCAACGGTGGACATCACGGGCGGCGCGCCCGAGCTGAACCCGCACTTCGATTTTTTGGTTGAGTCTGCAACCGGCCTCGGCCGCCGAGTCATGGATCGCTGCAACCTGACGGTGATTTTCGAACCGGGCAGAGACTATCTTCCCGAGTTCTTCCAACGCCATCGCGTGGAGCTGGTCTGCTCGTTGCCCTGTTACTCGGAGGAAAATGTCGATCGCCAGCGGGGCAAAGGGACTTTTGATTTAAGCATCCGCGCGCTGCAGATTTTCAACAAGCTGGGCTACGGCCAGCCGGAGAGTGACTTGGCGTTGAACCTGGTTTATAACCCTGTCGAACCGCATTTGCCTCCGCCGCAAGAGAAACTCGAACAAGACTACAAAAGGGAACTGTGGCAGAAATACGGCATCGAGTTCAATCATCTTTACTGTCTCAGCAACATGCCCATCACGCGGTATGAAACGCACTTGAAGTTGCGCGGCGAATACGACCGGTACATGAAACTTCTAGAGACCAGCTTTAATGCCGCCACCTTGGATCAGGTGATGTGCCGGAATCTAGTTAGCATTGGCTGGGAAGGTTCGGTCTACGACTGCGGCTTCCATCAAATGCTCGACCTGCCGATTCGGGATGCCAATGGCAAAGCGCTCAGCATCTCTTCATTGTCTGTTGACCAGCTTCTAAACCAGCCGATCACCATCGGCAATCACTGCTACGCCTGCACGGCCGGCTCGGGAAGCAGTTGCGGCGGGGCGCTGGTTTTTAGGTAATGATCATTGCGCGCGCATTTTAGTAGCCTCGATCACGTCGGACGCACGATGGTGTACCCATTCGTTCTGAAGAACCAGAACACGAAGCTCATTATCTTGGTCGGATTGATCCTGGCAGCAGGCATCGGGTTTCATTTCCTGCCGGTGCGACAATGGTTTGCGGAGCTTGAGAGCTATATCGATAGCCT
>Ga0137370_10000025_pt1 | contig 52014 bp, 43 predicted proteins | sample SagtaG_11_FD_104920 | JGI IMG/M metagenome (GOLD analysis project Ga0137370, IMG submission 104920) | Vadose zone soil microbial communities from Sagehorn Ranch, Mendocino, California, USA - Sage1_R_20_16 metaG | ecosystem: Environmental > Terrestrial > Soil > Vadose zone | place: USA... | reverse complement strand
TCCATATCGAGGCATTCGCCGAGGATTTGGTGCACAGCGGCGTTCCTCGCGAAGAAGCCTGGCGGCGCGCACGCATCGAATTTGGCGGCCTCGAGCGGGCGAAGGAGGAGTGCCGCGACGCGCTGGCGCTGCGCCTTGTGGATCATGTGGCGCGCGACCTTCGATTCGGCCTGCGTCTGCTCATCAAAAACCCGGGATTTACCACAGCGGCAGTGATCGCGCTGGCGTTGGGCATTGGAGCGGACACGGCGATGTACTCGATCGTGAATGGCGCCCTGAGCTGGGACTTTGGGCTGGAGAACCGCGACCGCATCGTGATGGTGAACTCCGTCGACAGGGGGCGCAGCCAGGAATGGGGTGCTTCATACCCGGACTTTCGCGATTTTCGCACGCAGGTGAAGTCTCTCGCTGGGCTGGCCGCCTATCAGCTCACTGCGGTGAATTTGAGCGACCACAGTGCGCTTCCGGAACGCTATTACTGCGTGCAAATGTCAGCAAATGGATTTTCCGTGGTGCAGCAGAAGCCAATGCTGGGCCGGGACTTTATCGCCGAGGACGAACGGCCGGGAGCGCCGGCGGTGATCATCCTTGCCTACCACGTTTGGCGCGACCGCTATGCGCAAGATCCCGCGATCCTCGGCAAAACCGTACGCGTAGACGAAGTGCCGCGCGTGGTGATCAGTGTGATGCCTCCGGGGCGGCGGTTTCCGGAAGACACGGATTTGTGGGTACCACTGGTTCCCGATGCAACCCTCGAGCGGCGCAACGCTCGCGGGTTGATGCTGTTCGGGCGCCTTCGCGATCGCATGTCGCTCGAGTCGGCACGGTTGGAATTCCGCGCGCTGGCCGAGCGACTTGCCGTCCAATACCCCGACGCAAACAAGGACATTACCGCCGAGGTGCGGCCGATTGTGGAAATCAGCGGCCTGTACTACATCAAGCCGCTGTTTTTTGCGTTGTTTGGAGCGGTTGGATTTGTGCTGCTGATTGCCTGCGCCGACGTGGCCAACATGCTGTTGGCGCGTGCCGGAGAGAGAGCGCGGGAAGTCTCGATTCGCGTAGCCATCGGCGCAGGAAGAGTTCCCATCATTCGCCAACTTTTGTTGGAAAGCGTGGTGCTCTCGATCGCGGGCGGATTTTTGGTATGGTTGGTGGCTGTGGGCGGACTGCGCTGGTTCGATCGGGGAATGGGCTCCACGGCGAAGCCCTTGTGGCTGCATCTCTCGCTGGATCGAAACGCCTTGATTTATCTGGCGGCGATCTCCGTTGGCACAGGAATCCTGTTTGGATTAGCGCCGGCGCTGCGGCTAGCCAAAACCGACGTGAACGCGGCACTTAAGGATGGCGGCTCGGGCATGTCCGGCAGCAAGTTTGGCCTCCGGCTTTCCAGCCTGCTGGTGACTTTTCAAATGGCCCTGTGCGTCGTGCTGTTAGCGGGAGCGGGGTTGATGATTCGTAGCGCGGTGAAGCTGTACAGTGCGCCTATCGGAGTGAACATCTCCCAAGTGCTGACGATGCGAATCCATCTGCCCGAAAAGAAGTATGCCCCGCCGGAAAGCTGGAGGGCCTTCCACGAAAACTTGCAGAAACGCCTGAGCGCGCTGCCGGGCGTTGCGTCAGCGAGCGTGGCCTCGCAGCTACCTTTTGGCGGCTGGACGACCCTCTCGTTTGAACTGGAGGGCCGCAAGAACGACGAAGTACAACTGCCGGAAACCGGTGGTCTGGTGGTTGGCAACAATTATTTCCAAACCATGCAAGTGCAACCGCAACACGGCCGAGTGTTCACGGATTCCGACGGCCTGGCGGGAACCCCGATCGTAGTCGTGAATCAAAGCTTTGCCGAAAAGTATTGGCCGGGCGAAGAGCCTCTGGGGAAACGCCTGCGTGTAAAGGAAGAGCAAATACTCGGGCCGTGGCTGACTGTGGTTGGGGTCGTGCCGGACATTCTTCAGAATTTCCGCCATCACTTGCAGCACGATCCGCTGATTTATTTGCCGTTTGCGGAACAGCCGGCGAGGCGCGTGTTCTTGATCGCGCGTACGCAGGTTCCGCCGACGACTTTAGCCAACGCGTTTCGCTCGGAAGTCCAGCGCCTTGACGAGAACCTCGCCCTGGATGATGTGCGCTCACTCGAAGAGCGTGTTGCGGAAAGCCGGTTGACGGTAAGTCTCTTTGGAGCGATCTGCACCGTCTTTGCGGGAGTGGCGACGGTGCTGGCCGCGATTGGTCTGTACGCCGTGAATGCGCACGCGGTGAGCCAGCGAACTCGAGAGATTGGGTTGCACATGGCCATGGGTGCCTCGCGAAGCGACGTCGCCCGGCTAGTCTTTGGCCAGGGAATTCGGCCGCTAGCGCCTGGCGTGGCGATTGGGCTGCTCCTCGCGTTGGGGGTGACGCGCCTGTTGCGCGTGGTGTTGGTGGGTGTATCGCCCAGCGATCCGTTGACGTTTGTCGGAATTGTATTGGTTCTGACGATTGCGGCTGCGCTGGGCTGCGCCGTGCCCGCGCGACGAGCGATGAAAGTCGATCCGATGGTGGCGCTGAGATACGAGTGAAATTCGGTCTCGCCGAGCCACAATCCGGTACAGAAGTCGGTATCCCCGTTGATGGAACGTCCGGCTCGCTCTCACGGGATGTATTTCATCTCCCTCTGTTCGCCGGATGCTTTCCTGGTTTGCCCCCCCGCCTTTTGTCGGAAAACGCCTTTCCGCCCCTGGACACCCAAGGAACATAACAGGAAGAGCCTTCGTATCTCTTGAATGAAAGCCTGTTTTTACAGGTGCATCCATCCGGGGGTTCATCATGACCAGCTTTGGCCAAGACGTCCGCTACGGGCTTCGCGTGCTACGGAAAAACCCGGGATTCACCGCGGTTGCGGTCCTGACACTTGCCCTGGGCATCGGCGCGAACAGCGCCCTGTTTTCTGTGATCAACGGCGTGCTCTTGAATCCGCTGCCGTTTCCGAATCCCCGTGAACTTGTGGCCGTCTATTCGCGAACGGGGACCTTCCAGGAAAGCTCGATCTCTTATCCGAACTTTCTCGACTGGCAAAAAGACAATCATTCCTTTGCCTACTTGAGCGCGTTTCGGTCGGACGATTTCAATATGACCGGCGTGGGAGAACCTCTGCGCCTGCACGCGCACATGATTTCCGCAGAATTTTTCCCGGCACTGGGCCTCCAACCGCTGCTCGGCCGCAATTTTCGCCCTGAGGAGGACCGGGCGGGCGCGGGACCGGTGGCTATTCTCAGCGACGGAATCTGGAAGCGCAAATTTAGCTCGTCGCCCGAAGCCCTGGGAAGGAGCATCGCGCTGAACGGCAAAGTCTACACCATCATCGGCGTTGCGCCCGGCCACATCACGGGGTTGAGCCCCAGCGACGTCTACGTGTCCATCGGCCAGTGGAGCGATCCTACGTTTCGCGACCGGCGCATAAGCATGGGCATGAACTCCATCGGGCGGCTCAAATCAGGCGTTAGCATCGAACAAGCGAGCGCGGATATGTCGCGCGTTGCGGAAAACCTCGCGGCCGCTTATCCCGAAGCCGATAAAGGCTCCGGCGTTACGCTGGTTCCGCTCAAAACGGATGTGGTCGGCGATGTGCGCGGAATCCTGCTGGTCCTGCTCGGCGCAGTCAGTTTTGTCTTGCTGATCGCTTGTGCCAACGTGGCCAACCTGCTTCTTGCGCGCTCCACCGGTCGCGCCCGCGAGTTCGCCATCCGTTCCGCGCTGGGAGCCGGCCCCGTCCGCGTGGTTCGCCAGCTGCTGATAGAGAGCGCGTTGCTCGGCATTGCCGGCGGCTCGATCGGGCTTGCTCTGGCCAAATTGGGGACAAAAGTGATTCTTGCCGCATTGCCGGGCACTCTGCCGCGGACCGAAGAAATCTCCCTCGACTCGCATGTGGTGCTGTATACGTTTGGCATTTCGCTTCTTACCGGAATGGCTTTCGGGCTGGTCCCCGCCCTTAAAGCCTTGCGGCCCGACCTGCACGAAACCCTAAAGGAAGGCGGGCGAGGTGCCAGCGGCGCGCGTCACCGCACGCAAAGCGTGTTTGTTGCCGTCGAGATGGCTATGGCCGTGGTATTGCTGATCGGCGCAGGGCTCATGATCCGCACGCTCGTGGCGCTATGGAACGTCAATCCCGGCTTTGATGCGAGCAATGTTCTTACGTTTGAGATTTCTTCCACTTCCGATCCATCCGTCACGGCGGACCAGCTCCGCGCAAAATACCGCGCGACGCTGCGGCAACTGGAAGGCGTTCCCGGCGTTGCATCCGTGTCTCTCCTTGGCGGCTCGTTGCCCATGACGGGGGATTCCGAGGTGCCGTTCTGGCGTGAAGGACGGCCGCGTCCGCTGCATGAAAACGAAATGACGTTCGCCCTATTCTATCTGGTGAACCCGGACTATCACCGCACCATGCGCATTCCGGTGTCGCGCGGGCGTTCTTTCACCGACCAGGACAATGAACACGCACCTGCCGTCGCTTTAATTGATGCGAATTTTGCGCGCAAGTTCTTTCCGAATGAAGATCCCATCGGCAAACGGATTAATGTCGGCCTGATCGAGATACAGCCGGAAATCGTGGGCGTGGTTGGGCACGTCCGGCACTGGGGGCTGGGCGCTCGCGAGCATGAAAACCTGGACGCACAACTCTATCTTCCTGTTTGGCAGATCCCGGACAGGTTCTGGACGCTCCTTGCAGGCGGGGGGCAGTATGTTGCTCGCACCTCTGGGTCACCTGCCGGTCTCGCCACGTCCATTCGTCAGGCGGTGGAAAAAGTGGACTCAAGCGCAGTCGTCTACGAGGTTCGTCCCATGGAAGAGATCGTCGCGCGTTCCATCTCCGCGCAGCGGCTCACCATGCTTCTCCTAAGCGTGTTTTCCGGACTGGCGCTGGTGCTTTCCGCCATCGGAATCTACGGAGTGATTTCCTACCTGACCGGCCAGCGCACGCACGAGATCGGAGTGCGCGTCGTGCTGGGCGCTTCGCGGGAAGACGTGTTGCGCATGGTTCTCGGCCAGGGCATGCGGATGACGTTGATTGGAGTCGCCATCGGCATTGCCGCAGCATTCGGACTGACGCGGCTGATCACGAAAATGATTTATGGCGTGGGCGCGACTGATCCGCTTACGTTTGCGGGAGTGGCTGTTTTGCTCTCCGCCGTGGCGCTGTGCGCCTGCTATATCCCAGCTCGGCGCGCGATGCGGGTCGATCCGATGGTGGCGCTGCGTTATGAATAATCGTCGAGTTGCGCGAGAAATCAGCGTTAAAAACACTTGCCCTCACCCGAGGGCAGTAGTACAAGTTATGCCCGGCTCGCGATGTCTAATGACCCCCACAGGGAAAGGGGCTTGTCTCCGGCGATCGAGAGACGTCTCGAGCGAAGCCGAACTCTCGAAGACCGTCGTTCGCGTCCGCTCATACCGCGGAGAAGCCGGATGGGTAACTCCCGCAAGTGGTTCGTGTGAAAGCGAAGGCAGAATAGGCCGAGTTAGAGGCTAAACTCTCTCTTCAGAAAAATGCCCGCCGAAGCCGCAGCTGACCATACACCCCTCGAAGTAGCTGGCAACTCAAAATGGAAATTCCTTAACGCGCTGACGATTTTCGTAAGCGCGCTTCTGCTGTTTCAGGTGGAACCGCTGATTGCGAAACTGATTCTCCCTTGGTTCGGAGGCGTCGCGGCCGTCTGGATGGTTTGCCTCTTATTCTTTCAACTGGTCCTCTTGCTTGGGTATCTTTACGCCCATTTGCTGTCACGCCACATTGCACCGCGGACGCAGGGCTGGCTTCACGCCGGTCTTCTGGCCGCTAGCCTGCTGGTGCTGCCGATTCTGCCGAAAGATTCTTTGAAACCTCCGGGACCCGAACACCCCGCGTTGCACATTTTATGGGTGCTGGCGCTGACCGTGGGTTTCCCATTCTTTTTACTCTCCGCTACCAGCCCGCTTTTGCAAGCTTGGCTCTTAAGCACAAGAAAGGAGAGCGGTGTTTATCGTTTCTACGCGCTTTCGAACGCCGGCTCGCTCCTGGGCCTGTTAAGTTACCCCACCCTGGTTGAGCCACGACTGTCTACCGTGCGGCAAGGCTGGGGTTGGTCGTTGGGGTACACCACTTTCGCGGTGGCATGTGGAGTGATTGCCGTCTCGCAGCGCGGAGCCTTCGCACGCCGGCCGGAAGCAAACGCGACGCCTTCTGACTGGAACACGCGAGCGCTCTGGATGGCACTCCCCGCGTGCAGCTCGGCGCTATTGCTGGCCGTAACGAATCACATTTCGCAAAACATTGCTGCGGTGCCACTGCTTTGGGTCATTCCGTTAAGTTTATATATGCTGAGCTTCATTCTGTGTTTCGAAAGCAGCCGCTGGTATCCCCGGACTTTTTTCCTGCGCTTGCTCGGCGTGGCCTTGGGTGGCATGGCCTATGCCCTCTCGCTCTCGTTGGGCGGGCTTCCTTTTTGGCCGATGATCGCGCTCTTTTGTGTGGGCCTGTTCGTGTGTTGCATGTTCTGTCATGGAGAGTTGGCGCGGTTGAAGCCCGATCCCGCCGAGCTCACGTCATTTTATTTTCTGAGTTCGCTCGGAAGTGTAGCCGGCGCGGCGTTCGTGGCCATCCTCGCTCCGCAAATCTTCTCGGGATTCTACGAATTGCACGTCGGCCAGGCGTTCTGCGCCTTGCTGGTCATTCTGGTTCATCGCCGCGACCCAGCAAGCCCGTTTCGCCAGGCTGGTTGGCGGCCGGCTTGGTGGGTCACGATCGCTCTGGTGGCCGCGCTGAGCGTTAGCGTTTTCGTTCTCGCGCGGGACGAGTCAAAGGAAAGCAAGCGGATGGTGCGGAATTTCTATGGCGTGCTGCGCGAGAGCGATGAAGTTGCACCGAACGTGGTGTTGCTCAAAGGCGACTCCCAGGCGGAACGCGACGATCTTCGCTTCCGCCGGCTCACCAACGGAACCATCAGCCATGGATTGCAGTTTCTGGCGCCGTCGCGTCGGGATCAGCCGACTTCCTACTACTCCACGAATTCCGGAGTTGGCGTAGCGCTCCGGTCCTTGCGTACGCGCCGCACGTTGCGCGTCGGTGTCATTGGCCTCGGCGTGGGTACCATCGCGGCGTACGGGCGGCCGGGGGACAACTACACTTTCTACGATATCAACCCCTTGGTTGTGAACCTCGCAGAGCAGGACTTCCGTTTTCTGCGGGATTCGAGAGCGCACGTTGCGATTGAATTGGGCGACGCGCGTTTGACGCTGGAACGCCAGCCACCGCAGCATTTTGATCTCTTGGCCGTGGATGCTTTCTCTGGCGATTCCATTCCCGTCCACCTGCTGACCGTCGAGGCTTTTCAACTCTACTTTCACCATCTGCGGGCGGACGGAATCTTGGCGGTCCACGTTTCAAACCGCTATTTATATCTAGAACCGGTGGTGGCCGCCGCGGCACGGCAACTTGGCAAGGAGGCCGTGCTCGTCGTCAATCCGGATGACGATGCGAAGGAAATCTTCTTGTCCCGATGGGTCTTGCTCGCGAACCGCGGCGTCTTTTCAGACCTTCCCGACATCGAGAAAGCGGGAAAGCCGGCCGGCGGCGGCACCCACGTAAAACTTTGGACCGATTCTTACAGCAGCCTTTTTGCAGTGATGAAGTAGCTTCCGTTCCTTCAAATTCGGCAAGAAAAAAGCGCCAGGAAGGGACCAGGCATACTTATAATCTCTGCGCGATGCGTATTCATCCCCTCGACCTCACGATTGTCATCGCTTACCTGCTCGGGGTGACGGCGCTTGGGATGCGCTTCCGGCGCCTGCAGCAGGCCGACGCCGCGGGAGACACGCAATCCGCTGGCCGCGAATACTTTCTTGGCGGCCGCACCGCGCCGTGGTGGGCACTGGCTTTTTCCATTGTAGCCACAGAAACCTCGACCCTCACAATTATCGGCGCGCCAGCAATTTCTTACGCCGATAATCTGACGTTCATTCAACTGGTGTTCGGCTATCTCGTCGGGCGTGTGCTGATTGTGCTGTTGCTGTTGCCCGGCTACTTTCGCGGAGAATTTTTCACCGCCTACGCGCTCATCGAGAAACGCTTTGGCGAAAAGATGCGTGCAGTGGCTGCCAGCACGTTCCTCATTACCCGCGCGATAGCCGAAGGCGTGCGCGTTTCCGCGATTGCGCTCGTCGTTAGCGTGGTGCTCGGAACGTCGGAACGCCTCGCGGTTGTGATCGTCATCTCGCTGACCATACTCTACACATTCGAAGGCGGCATGAAAGCGGTGATCTGGACCGACGTTGCGCAACTGCTTGTCTACATGACCGGCAGCGCGATTACGCTTGCCGTGCTGCTGCATCGGATTCCCGGCGGCTGGAGCGAAGTGACGCGAGTCGCCGCGGCAGCGGACCATAAACTCCAGTTCCTCGATTTTTCCTGGAACCTCGCCACCAAATATACGTTTTGGTCCGGAGTGATCGGCGGCTCGTTTCTCACCATGGCGACGCATGGCACCGACCAAACCATCGTGCAGCGGTTGCTCGCCGCAAAAAGTCAACGTGACAGCAGCCGCGCACTTCTGACCAGCGGTGTCATCGTTCTCGTTCAGTTCATCGTTTTCCTGTTGATTGGCGTCCTGCTCTTTGTGTTTGCTCAGCACACGCCACTTCTCGCCCTGGGGGACAGGACGGACCGCATCCTGCCGCTCTTCCTCGTACGCGAGATGCCCGTGGGGCTGGCCGGTCTGCTGCTCGCTTCGATCGTGGCCGTGGCTATGTCTAACGCCAGCGGCTCGCTGAACTCGCTGGCCGCTTCGAGCGTGCTGGATTTTGCAAAGGTCTGGGGGCGCAGCATTGACACGCGTCGATTCTTGCGCGTGTCGCGCGGCATGACCCTGGTATGGGGCTTCGTGCTGATGGGTTTTGGATTCGTCAAATGGGGCCCCCTGCTCGAAGCAGGACTAACAGTGGCCTCGCTTCCCTTTGGCAGCTTGCTCGGCTTGTTCCTGCTGGGAACTTTCGACCGCGGCGCAAATGCTCTTGGCGCACTCGTCGGAATGTTTGCCGGGCTGGCGGCCGTCTTGAGCATATTGCAGTTCACGAATGTAGCGTATACGTGGTACTTCCTTATCGGCGCGTGCGTGACGTTCTTCATTGGCTCGCTCGTCAGCCGCGTGTGGAACAAGGGGAGTCCGCTATGAAGTGCGCTGGGCCCTTCTGCGCCCTCTGCGTCTCTGCGTTATTGTTTGCCTTACTCCCAGAGCCGCAAATGCCGTCATGAAGACAGCCGCTTTCGCGGCGGAGGAACATGAACGAAAAGCGTCCGGGACTCGTACAGGGACTGGGCCCGTCGGCCGCGATGGCCATGGTGGTCGGCCACATCATCGGCACGGGTGTGTTTCTCGTTCCGAGCGCGATGACGCGCGCCACCGGCTCGGTGGGGCTGGTCTTCCTGGTTTGGGTGGTGGGCGGCGCACTTTCTCTATTTGGCGCATTGACCATCGCCGAATTGGGCGCGGCGATGCCCGAAGCCGGCGGGGCGTACGTTTACCTCAGGCGCGGCCTGGGACCCGTGTGGGGGTTTCTCTTCGGCTGGATGAACAACCTTGTCGGCAAGCCCTCCTCGATTGCCACGATCGCCGCAGGCTTTCTCATCTTCCTGGGCTTCTTTGTGCCTGCGCTTCGCACGCCCATCTTCACCCTGCACTTGCATGTGCCATTTACCACCCATGCTTCCGACTTCGTGCTCACGTGGGCGCAGCCCGTGGCCACCGCCGCCATCGCGTTCATGAGCTTTATCAATTATCTCGGCGTGCGGTTGGCGGGACGTCTGCAAGTGGTGCTGACCGCGCTCAAAATCGGCGCGATTCTCGCGGTCGTGGTTCTGGGTTTCGTGCTTGCGGGAAAACGGCCGCCCAGCGCGCAGCCGCTGTTTCCGTCTTCGTTTCAGATGAGCCTGCTCACCGGGCTTCTGACCGCGATGGTGGGCGCCCTGTGGGCCTATGACGGATGGATGGATTTGACGTTTGCCGGCTCGGAGATCATCAATCCGCAAAAAAACATTCCGCGAGCCTTGGTGGGCGGCACGATGACCGTTGGTGTGATTTACCTGCTGGCGAACGCCGTGTATTTTCGCGTGCTGCCCATGGAAGCGGTCGCCGCGGCGCAAAACGTCGCGTCGGAAACCGTGCGCGTCTTCGCCGGACCGCGCGCCGCCGCGTGGATCACGGCGGCGATGGTCCTCTCCGCATTCACTACGCTGAATTCGTCAGTACTTACGGGCTCGCGCGTGCCGTATGCCATGGCCCAAGACGGTTTGTTCTTTCGTGTGGCCGACGGAATCAATCCGCGTTACCGCACGCCTGCAGGAGCGATCGTCTTTCAAGCTGTGATTTCCTGCCTCATGGTCTTGACCGGCCAGTTCGAAGATCTCTTCTCGCTGTTCATCTTCGCGCAGTGGATTTTTTACGCGCTCGCGGTGGCCTCGGTCTACGGCTCGCGCCGCAAGGAACCCGATTTAGTGCGTCCGTATCGCGCGTGGGGATATCCGATTGTGCCGGGGATTTTCGTAGCCGGGGCTTTCGCCCTCACCGTGAATCTGTTCATCCAGCGCCCCGTCCGATCCACGATTGGTCTGCTCCTGATTCTCGCGGGCCTCCCCTTCTATCGGCGTTGGAGGCGAGCCAGCTCAGTTGCTCATGGCTTGGCGGGAAGCTGAGCGGCGCGAAAGAAAGAATTGTGCCACTAAGCCGCCTGCAAGAAGAGCGACTCCGGGAGCCAGCACCCAGCCGAGCAGAGCCATAACAAGACCGATCGGCGACGGGTTGTGGCCGATAAAGCGGTCGAAGATCAGGCTGACAGGAAGGACCAGCAAAATCGAAGCGAGAAATGGCAGGACGGGAAAGACAATCGAAGAAAATATCGCGCGTTGGGAGCCGACTGCGCGATGGGAGAGATAAGCGCCCAGGGCTCCGACAAGCGGCAATGAAAGCAACCAGGGAATGTAAAACAATACCATGGGAAGCTGGCCCACTTTCATTAGAGCAAAGGGCTTGGGACCAAAAATCTCGTTCAGCGCAAGAAGACTCATCGAAAGCAAGAATGTCACAAATCCGGGAAGCCAGAGTTGCTTGACGCGGTCGTTCATACTGTTCTCCTTTGTTCTGGCAGTCTGAATCCTTCGGCGCAAATCCTGCCAATCTGCAACTTGCGCAAGCGTTTGCTGCATAGCTGCTTGTTCCGGTAGACCTTTTGTTCGCAGAAATTCGTACGACTCTTCCAGGTGCGCCGCGAGTTCTGCGTGGACGTCGCCCCTCTCTTCGGCAGCAAGGGCAAGGCCGGAGAGGCGTTGGCGAAGGAGTTCTTGCCAATCAGGCATGAGTTGTCTCGCTACCGATTGCCATGTGTTGCGACGATGGCCGCCGGCTAAAGAAAAGGTGCGCCAGTACTCCGCCTGCCAAAAGTGCAGCTCCCGGAACCAAAAGCCAGCCAATCCCTTCCTTCAGGAGATCGGTTGCCACAATACTGAAATCGACATGGTTTCCGATGACCCGCTCAACGACCATGTCTATCGGAAACATGAGGAGGACTGCCGCTGTGAGCGCGAGCACAGGGAAAACGCTGGCGAGAAGCACGGTTGCCCGTGAAGCTCTGGCACGAGACGAGAAGTAAGCTCCCAGGGCGCCAACGAAAGGAAGCGACACGAGCCAAGGCACATAAAAAAGAATCGTATTCGGGCCGTCTCCGATGATGCGCGGCCGGAATCCCAGTTTTTGGAGCGTCATCAGAAAGACCGTCGAAAGGATGAAGGTGAGGAATCCGGGAATCCACAACTGCTGCACGCGTTTCTTCATGAGATGTCCTCTCTCCTTCGCTGCAATAATTCTGCGCTGCAAATCCTGCCAGTCCGAAGCTTGCTCCATGGTTCGCCGCGCCGATTCTTCTTTACCCAAGCCCTGCTTGCAGAACACTTCGTACGATTCTTCCAGGTGCGCTGCCAGTTCCGCGTGCACTTCGTCCTTCTCAGCGGGATCGAGCGCGAGACCTGAGAGGCGCTGGCGAACGATTCCTTGCCAATCAAGCATGCGCCACGTTCGTGAGTCGCTCTAGTGCGCGAAAAAGCTCAGCCCATTCGCGCCGGAGCGGCGACAGCTTCTTCTTCCCTGCCGGAGTCAGACGGTAACACCGGCGCCGCCGGCCGTTAGTGCTTGTCTCCCAGCTGCCGCGGATCCAGCGTTGCTGCTCCATGCGGTAGAGCATCGGATACAGCGCCGCGAGAGTGAAGCGCAGAGCGCCGTTGGTCTGCTGCTCGATGCGCCGAGCCAGCTCATAGCCGTGAAGCGGCCCGTCCTGGAGAACGCTGAGCACAGCCAGCTCGGCGGTGCCTCGTTTGATGCCGGAACCAATCATAGCTTTCCCCCTTACATATAGGAATCTTATATATATGACGGCAATTGTCAACTGTTCTGACGTACAGGGGTGCTCATGGGATTTACCGGAAGGGCAAAAACTAAACGGAAGCCGCGCGCCTCGCGGCCCGCTCCGAGGGAATCCGAAGAATCGCAGATTCGGCTTCTGCAGAGACCGTGATAGACGGATCGAACACCTTTGCCAGAATCTCGATGCCCGTGACCAGCCGCGGTCCCGGACGCGAAAAATAGCTGCTCGCTTCGAGCGCATAGACCCGGTTGTTTTGCACCGCCGGAATCGCGTTCCACTGGTCGGGCAAAGCGAGCGACTCGTATTCCTGGCGCGCCTGCTTCCCCGAGTAGCCGCAGGGGGCAACCAGCAAGAAGTCAGGTTTAGCTTCGACAACATCCTGCAGATGAACCCGGAAAGACGGCTTTCGGGCACCGCCAATCGCATCTTCCCCGCCGGCGCATCGGATCATCTCGGGCACCCAGTGGCCGCCGACGTAAATGGGTTCGAGCCATTCGAGAAAGGCCACGCGCGGGCGGCGCCCCGAAGGATTCAACTGTCTCCCCAAAATTCCCTGGCGCTTGCCGATTTCCGCCACAAGAGCCTCGGCTTGCAAACCTCGGCAAGCTGCCTCGCCAACCAGCAGAATGTCGCGCCACACATCGCCCAGATCCCGGGGGTTGAGAGTAAGCACTTCCGGGCGCCGGTCAAAGCGCGTCAAGGCCGTGGCGAGATCGTCGGGCGAAGCGGCGCAAACATGACACAAGTCCTGGGTGATGATTAGGTCAGGATGAAGTTTCTCGAGCTTCTCGACGTCCACGGAGTACAAACTTTCGCCGCGGGAAACATATTCGCGAACCAGCCGATCGATTTCGACCGGAGAAGCTCCCTGCGGCAAGCGCGAGTGAATCACTACGGGCTTGCTACGGGCCTGCGCAGGAAAATCGCATTCATGGCTGACGCCGACGATCTCACGGTCCAGACCCAGCGCGAACAAAATTTCCGTCGCCGACGGTAGCAAAGAAACGATGCGCATAGCGTACCCCAACCCCAGCACAATCCAGTGACCGAAAGAACTTTCACGCAAAGCCGGGCTACTTGTAAAGATAGTATTTGCGCCGAACCTGGTCAAACGACCGAAGCGCGTCCGACCAACTCGAGACAATTTCGTCCGGACTAACGCCGTCTTTTATTTGCCGGACGGTCTCGGCATTCCCGAGGAGCCCCACGAGCTTGTCGGTGTCAAAGTCTTTTGGATAAAGCTTCTGGAGAATCTCGGCGATTTCCAGCCCGAGACGCATGGAACGCACCACAAAACGATCCGTCACACGGATGGACACACCACTCGATCGCTCGCCGCTATGGGGCCCGCCAACGGGAATGAAGGACTTCGATTCAAAATGCAGACCCGGCAGATGGCGCTCGCCGAGCGCTGCGGCGACGGCCTCCCCGTCCATCCAGGGAGCGCCGAACTCTTCAAACGGCGCTTGCGTGCCGCGGCCAACGGAAACGCCGGAAGCCTGCAAAACTTCAATCCCCGGATAAAGAATCGAACCTTTCGTCGTGCGCAGCGCCGGCGAAGGAGGAACCCAGTTGATGCCGGTGCTTTCAAAAAAGTAATTGCGGTGCCAGTTCCGCATGGCGATCACGTGCAGCTCGGCGCCGATGTGATTCTCAGCGTTGAAGAATTGGGCCAGCTCGCCAATGGTCAAACCGTAGCGCACCGGAATGGGAAAGTACGCCACGAAGCTGGTTTTGTCAGGATCGAGCATCGGCCCTTCCACGATCTCTCCGCCCAAAGGATTGGGACGATCCAAAACAAAAAACGGAATTTGGCGTTTGGCCGCTTCTTCCATGCAGTAGGCCATGGTGACCGTGTAGGTGTAGAAACGCACGCCAGCGTCCTGAATATCGAAGACCAGCGCGTCGACGCCCTGCAGCATTTCATCGGTTGGACGGCGCGCATCGCCGTACAAGCTGTAAATCGAAAGGCCCGTCGTGGGATCTTTCGAGGACGCCACGTTTTCGTTGGCGCGGCCGGCGAGCCCGTGCTCGGGGCTGAACAGCGCGACGAGTTGCAAGCCCGCTGCCCGAGCTAGCAGGTCGATGTTGCTGCGGCCCAGCGCATCGAAACCCGTATGATTGGTAATCAGCCCGATGTGTTTGCCGCGGAGCGGGGCAAACTTTTCCGCCTCAAGAACGTCGAGCCCGGTCTGCACCCGAGCAGCGTGACCGGAGCGTTTGGAGGAAGACCGCCTGGGGAAAGCGGAAGGCGCAAGCAAAGCAACCAATAGAGTGAATCGAGCGAGTCCGGTGAGCGCGCGGTTCGTCGAGGTCAAAATGGTCCCCCTCAGTTCAGAGAATAGAATGATATTCTGGAACACGCCAACCGCGGCTGCGTTGAGAGCACGGAATGCGTGTGCTATGAATAAATGCAGACTGCGGGCTGCGCGGGGGATTGTAACTGATGGAAGGACGCCGTGTCCGCTTTGTGTTCTTAATTCCCGTCTTATTGCTCACCTTTATGGCCCAAAAAACACGCAGCCAAAAAAACAATCCAGCCGAGGAAAAAGTCGCGGCAGCACAAAGCGGCAGCAAAAGCAGGGCAAAGAGCCTGTCGCCCGCGGCGAGCGCCTGGGTGGAATCCACGCTCGGCAAAATGACCGTGGACGAAAAGATTGGGCAGCTTCTGTTCACCACGTACCACGGAGGTTTTACCGCTACCGACTCACCCGCCTATCAACAACTCTTGCATGATGTGCAGGATCTGCATGTTGGTGGATTCATTGTCATCACGCACGGCTCGCCGCTCGGCATCGTAAAGAGCCAGGCATATCCGACGGCGGTGCTGGCAAACCAGTTACAGACCAAATCCAAGCTTCCCCTGCTGATCGGCGCGGATTTCGAGCGCGGAACGGCGATGCGCTACGACGAAGGCACGTCCTTTCCCACGGCCATGGCCGTGGCGGCGGGCGGCAATCCAAAAGATGCCTACACCATGGGAAAGATCACCGCATCGGAAGCACGCGCAACCGGCGTCCACTGGGTTTATGCCCCGGATTCAGACGTAAACAACAACCCGGCCAATCCCATCATTAATACGAGATCGTTCGGAGAAAATCCGCAGCGCGTCGGGGAGTTTGTGTCCGCGTTCGTAAAGGGCGTCGCGGACGGCAGTGCACTGGCCACGGCCAAGCATTTCCCGGGGCACGGCGACACTGCGGCGGATTCCCACATCGACCTGGCGGTGATTTCGGCGAGCCGCGAACGTTTGGAACACCTGGAGCTGGTGCCGTTTCGCGCGGCGATTGCGGCCGGAGCGGACACCGTCATGACCGGCCATCTCTCCGTTCCCGCGCTCGAGCCCGATCCGAACACGCCGGCGACGCTCTCGCCAAAGATTCTCGAGGGTCTCTTGCGGAAAGAACTCCGTTTCCAAGGGCTCATCGTTACCGACGCGATGGACATGGGAGGGATCACGGTACGGTATGCGCCGGGAGAAGCGGCGGTCCGAGCGGTGGTTGCAGGAGTGGATTGCTTGCTGATGCCGCCGGTTCCGGACGCGGCCTTTGAAGCACTCGAAGGCGCAGTGAAGTCGGGGCGGATTTCGAAGCGGCGGTTGGATGAATCGGTGCGGCGTATTTTGCAGGCGAAAGCGCGGCTGGGCCTGAACAAAAACCGGCTAGTGGATGTGAACGTGCTGAATCACAAATTCGGCAGCGTCGCCTGGCAGCAGCAAGCCCAGGAGATTTCCGATCGCGGCGTAACGTTGCTGCGAGACAAGCCCCATCGTCTGCCGCTCGACGGCACGAAGCCTTCGCGGGCGCTACTGCTCGCGTTTTATGCGGATCCGGAACCCTATCCCGGAGAAGATCTCGAGCGCGAACTGCGCTCGCGCTTTGATTCCCTGACCACGCTGCGGGCGGACACGCGCTTTGTCAATGCCAGCACTTTGAAGCTGCCTTCCCCGGACGCTTATGATGTCGCGATTGTCGCGTTCTTTGTGCGCGTGAGCGATCGTAAGGGAAATGTGGACGTGCCGCCGGAACAAGTCGGGCTCGCGGAACAAATCTACAAAACGGGCAAGCCCGTGATTACCGTGGCATTCGGGAGCCCGTACTTGATCGAAGGATTCCCGCAAGCGGAAACGTGGTTGGCGGCGTTTGGCATCAGCGATGTCGCGCAGATTTCCCTAGCGCGCGCGTTGTTTGGAGAAATTCCGGTGCGCGGGCATTTGCCGGTGACCGTGCCCGGAGTGAACTTGCAGGCAGGATTCGGGATCGCCGTGCCGGCAAATCCAATGGCCCTGCAGCCGATGGATGTACGCGAGGATGGGCAACTGCGGCCCGCGTACGAAGCGGTCGAGAGAGCAGTGAAGGACAAGGCGTTTCCGGGAGCAACGCTTGCGGTGGGATTCCGCGGAAAGGTGGCGGTTCACGCGTTTGGGAAACTGAGCTATGACGCAAAGTCACGGGCGGTCCTGCCGACGACGATGTACGACATTGCGTCACTGACAAAAGTCGTGGTGACCACAACGCTAGTGGCCAAACTAGCCGAAGGCGATTTCGCGGTGCCCCTGGACCTAGAGGCGAAGATCGAGCGGTATCTTCCCGAATGGGCAGGCGGGCCGCAACCGGAATGGCGGCATCGCGTGACGGTGCGGCATTTGTTGACGCACACTTCAGGGTTGCCGCCGTTCAAGGAATACTGGCGAAGTTCGCAAGGCAAGCAAGATACGCTGACCAAGATTTTTACCGAGCCGCTCGAATATGAGCCGGGAAGCAAAGAAGTTTATTCAGACCTGGGAATTATTTTGATGGCGGAGATCATCGAGCGATTGACGGGAAGAAAGCTCGATGACTTGGCGAACAGTTTTGTTTTTTCGCCCCTAGGAATGAGGAACTCGATGTACAAACCGCCAAAAAAAATATGGCCGACGATTGCGCCGACGGAAATCGATAACCAGTACCGACACCGGCTCATGCAAGGCGAAGTGCACGACGAAAATGCTTATGCGATTGGCGGCGTGTCAGGGCACGCGGGAGTCTTCAGCACGGCGCCGGATCTCGCGGCGTTTTGCCAGATGCTGCTCAACGGTGGCGTTTACGCACATCAGAGGATTTTGCGGCGTGCGACCGTGACGCTATTCACCACGCCGCAACGGCTCTCGGGCGGGACGCGCACGCTGGGCTGGGCCGTGCCGACTCCGGGCGGGCTCGCCGGACATTATTTTTCAGAGCATAGTTTCGGACACACGGGCTTCACGGGAACTTCCATCTGGGTCGATCCCGACCAGCAACTGTTTGTGGTCTTTCTGACAAATCGCGTGCACCCGACACGCGAGAATCAAAAGATTCAACAAGTGCGGCGGGATGTGCACGACGCGGTGATGCAGGCGCTGGGACTCGCAACGACGGCAGCACATTGAAGTTAGAAGTTGGCTCCTCGAGGGCCCGAGGCGCGAAATATGGGGACGCTACTCGAAGACCTCAGACATTCCATAAGGCAGCTTGTCAACAGGCCGGGACTCACGCTGACGGCGTTAGTTTCACTGGTACTTGGTATTGGAGCCACAACGGCGGTGTTCAGCGTCATCTATGCGGCGCTGATCAACCCATATCCCTTCGTCGGGGCGGATCGGATTGTGCGGCTTACGATTCAAAGCAAGGCGGGCCAGGGAGACTGGGCCAATCTGAATGGGCCGCAAATCCAGCAAGTGCGGCAACTGGGCATTATCGAAAGCCTGCTGGCCATGGATTACCACCCGATGATCTTGACCGGCCACGAGCTTCCGGAGAACGTCAACGCGATCGGCCTGATCTCGAACGGCTTCACCGACTTGGGAGTCCCGCCAGTACTCGGGCGGGGACTCTTGCCCTCCGACGCGGTCGACGGGCAGGACCCGCAAGCGGTAACGGTGTTGTCGTACCAGTTCTGGCAGACTCACTTCCTCTCGGACCCGGATGTAGTGGGAAAGACAATCCAACTGGATCGCAAGAACTACTTGATTGTGGGAGTTGCCGCGCCACGATTCCGCTGGTACAGCGCCGATGTGTACCTGCCACTGAAACTCACGCAAGACCCAGGACGCATGTTCATCATCAATCTGCGCCTGCGGAAGGGGGTAACGCACGAACAGGCGGACGCGGCGCTCGAACCTTTGCTGGACCAATTCGCCAAAGAAATGCCCAACCACTTTCCCGAGCACTTCCGAGTGCGCGTGGAGGGATTGAACGAGTGGGTGGTGAGGAGCATCAGCGGAACATTGTATCTGCTGTTCGGCGGCGTCGCCCTGCTGCTGGCGATCGGGTGCGGGAACGTGTCCATTTTATTGCTGGCGCGGGGCACGGCCCGGCAGCCTGAGTTGGCGGTGCGCGCAGCCATCGGGGCGGGGCGCGGCCGCATCATGCGACAGCTGCTCACGGAGTCGCTGCTGCAGGCCGCGATCGGCGCAGGCCTGGGTGTGCTTGCATCGTACGGGATCTTGACGGGTATTCGGGTACTACTGCCTCCCTACGCGTTCGCCCCGGAAGTGGTGATCCGCATCAATATTCCGGTACTCCTCTTCAGCATTGGAGTGGGACTTGCAACCGGGGTTCTCTTTGGATTGTGGCCGGCGTTGCAACTGTCGCGAACCCCTGCAGGGCAACTCATGGGGTCGAACGTGCGCCGTTTCACCGGAAGCGTCGCCGGACGCAGAGCGAACGGCGTGCTGATCGCTGGTCAGGTTGCGCTGACGCTGTTGTTGCTGGCGGGAGCGGGGGCAGCGATGGAGGCTTTTGTCGGGCTGATGCATAGGCAGCTGGGGTACGATCCGCATAACGTGATGTCCGTAGGAATACCGCTTCACGACGGCGCCTTCACGACATGGGCCTCGCGAGCCGCCTATTTCGAGCAACTGCGGGCGAAGGTAGCCGAGACGCCCGGAGTCACCATGGCGGCGATTTCAAGCAATGCCACCCCTCCGCGGAACGGATGGAATTCGCGTTTTGAGATTCTAGGCAAACCCGCAGCGGAAGAACAGTTGGGGTCCATCAATCTGGTGAGCCCGGGCTATTTCGCAGAGTTGCGCATTGCGCTTCTCGAAGGGCGCATATGGACCGATACGGAAAACCATGACGGGGCCCACCTCGCGGTCATCAACCGAACCTTGGCGCGGCGTTATTTTCCGCAGGGCGATGCCGTCGGACACTCCCTGAAGTTGCCGGGAATTGAAGACAATCCCCCGACGATCCTCTCTGCGCAGAAGATAGCCGACGCGTGGCTAGCGATTGTCGGCGTGGTGGAAGATGCGCGGAACGCCGGGCTTAGGGACCCCAGCAGGCCCGCGGTCTATGTACCCTATACGCTCAGCATGAGTCGCGGAACGCAGATTCTGGTGAGATCCGAGGTGCCGCCGCTAACACTGTTGCACGCGGTACAGGAACAGCTAGCCCGGGTCAACCCGGAGCAGCAGACCTACAGCATCGTCAGGGACCTCGAAACCTGGATCACGGATGCGCCGGAATGGCAGCAGGAGCATCTGGCGGCATGGATTTTTGGGATTCTGGCATGGCTCGGACTCGCTTTGGCTGCGCTGGGATTGTATAGCGTAGTGTCCTACGTCGTGGCGCAACGCACCAACGAGTTTGGAATTCGCATGGCGCTCGGGGCACAGCCCGGGCAGGTCATGAGGATGGTATTTGCGTCGACGGTCGTAAGCGTCGGAAGCGGGATTGCGGCTGGACTTGCGCTTACGTTGGCGATGAACAGGGTTGTCGAGAGTCGGGCGGGTGGAAACGTGCGGGACCCGATGATTCTGGTCGGGGGAACGTTCTTATTGAGCCTTGCGGCCATGATTGCTTGCGCCATACCAGCGCGGCACGCTGCTAGAGTGGACCCGATGGTAGCGTTAAGGTTCGAGTGAAGCGGGTGAAGCAAGATGAGTTCAACCGGCAAGCCGTAGAAAGCCGGAAGTGTTTCGACAGGTCAATTAGTTTGGCGTTTTCGTCGTGTTCTCGTTAAGAAGTGTTTGGATTTCGCGCTCGAAGGCTGCTTTGTCGACCATGCCGGGATGCACGTCGGCGATCTTGCCGTGGCGATCGATGAGCAAGGTTATCGGCATTCCCTTGTCAACGCCGAATTGCTTTGCGGATTCGAAGGTTCCCATGACGATGCGGTAATTGATCTTGTGCTCGCGCAGGTAGGGCGTGACCGATTTCCAACCGTCGTCGAGCGAGGCCCCGACAACGGTCAAGCCGGTCTTCTTGTATTTGTTCTGAAACTCCATGAACCAGGGGATTTCTTCCTTGCAGCCTTCGCACCAGGTGGCCCAAAAATCGAGTAAGACAACGCGGCCTTTGTACGCGGAGAGATCGACCGACGCGCCGTTCGAATCACTGAGAGCGACCTCGGGAAGGGGCTTTCGGGATGCGGCAGGCGTGAGATCCGCCGGAGCGCTGGTGGTTAGGGCCAAGGATGTGGCCAGCAAAGTGATCAGCGCAACGATGTGACGCAGCATGTGCAAGAACCTCCTACTTGTCCGTCCAATTGAAATCATGTTCGTGACAACCTTTTCTCAAGGCCAATCTAATCTCTCGAACGATGACACCGCCGAGAACAATCGCCAGCTGATTGATGAGCTGCACGATCGGGAATGGCCACGAATAAGCGAACCGGGACCAATGCCCGGAAGCGTCGAAAAAAAGCAGGCCAATCGACGCACCACCGAGGAAGCTGAGCGCCGTCGTGGCAATCACCTCCCTTTGCCTGGCAAAGGCTGCGACCAAGCAACCCAAGAGGATCGACTGGATGTCGCCGGCGATGGGAAAACCGTAGGTCAGAAACGAGATATAGAAATCATAGTGGAGGTTGGAGTACGGCCGCTGGGTGCGCAAAATCGCAACAATCACGCCCTCAGGGAGCCCGGTGCTGAACCACTGCAGAAGGAAACCCGCGAGCACAAGACCAGCGAGCGGCCAGGGCGCATTACGGACCCCGGCGCCGGCAAGTTGCGCAATGGTTTTCAAGCTCTGACGCCAATACCACCGGCGGGCGGAGGCAGCTGCCGATTTCGAGGCGATGTCAGAAAATTCTTCCTCGAGATCACCAAGTATCGATTCCGCCTGGTCAGCGGAACCGAATAGAGAGACAAGCCAAGCGGCAATCGAGGGTGGCCGAGTATGCGGAGCCGGCCGTCTCATAAACGGCTCCCGAGCAGGTCGAGTCCCTCGGCGAGACTCCGGATTGCGCGGTGCGTGCGATGGATTGCCGAGACTCCTGGCGCGGTGACGCGGAAGAATCGTTTCGACCTCCCGCCCCGTTCCGGCGTGGGATCCCCAGGGCGAGACTGCACGTAGCCTTTTGCTTCCAGCCGATCGAGAGTGGCATAGATGGCGCCGATCGAAACTTCTCGCTTCGTGCGAACCTCGATCTCGCGGCGAACGGTGACGCCGTAGGCTTGGTCATCCAGACGCAGAACCGCGAGAAGCACGATGTGTTCGAATTCGCCAAGATAGTCGCGGTTGGACATTACCTCTACAATATAGAGGAAATTGACCTGCGTCAAGCACGGAAGACCAGGAAGACTCTGGTTGAGTCCGGGCCGCAAATCGATAGAGCCATTCTTGTCGATGGCGTGAGAAAGGGGGAGGAGTCAATCATCTGCTTGTTAGCTGGAGCGAATTTACGGACCTCGGTGGCGTGAGGGGCCGGGGTGCTTTTGGGCCAAAAAGTCGAAAGAAAAGCGTCTCTATTCGACGATCCTTTGCTGAAGATGCAAGGCTGCTTGGGAAAGATCGGAGGGGCGGCCGAGGTCGCGCCAGTAGTATTCGTCGGCGCGGAAGGCGAGGATTTTCTGGCCCTCGGCGGCGAGACGGAGATAGACATCAATGATGGAGAAGGCGCCTTCCTCGTTGAGCATGTCGAGGAGGCGCGGGGAAATGACGTGAATGCCCGAGAAGGCAAGAGGAAGTGGCGGTTGGCGAATGGCGAGGGGCGGGTGGGAAGACAAAGTAGATGCCTCCATGTGCTCGGGATGACACTCCAGTGGCACGGCCGGTGCTGCTTGATCGTTTTTCGCTTGGGCTAACGCGGCGTCAGAATCCCCCGCTCGGTCCGGGATGAAGGTGTCCTGACCCGAGCTGCAGCGACCGACAAGTTGGTTTTTGTCGTCGAAGAGGAGGAGGCGGGAGGAGGCGCGGGACTGGACGGCGAGAGTGGCGAGGGCGCCGTGCTCGTTGTGGAATTGCCGCATACGGCGAAAGTCGATGGTGCTGATGACGTCGACATTGTGAAGGAGAAAGGGGTCGTCAGGACTGCCGGAAGGGGGCGCTTTCTGATCGCTCTTGGATCGCGTTGCCGCTCCAGCATTACTCCCTTCGCTTGGGATGACACTCCTGGTCTTGATTCCTTGAGCCTGGGAAGCCGTGGCCTGACGAAAATCTTCGAGGAAGAACCAGGCCGCTTTTTTGAGGCCGCCGCCGGTGTCGAGCAGCCGATCGTCTTCGCGAGAAATCTCGATGCGCATGCCAAAGTTGTTGTGGGATTTCAGGTAGTCGACGACCATATCCGCGAAATGATGGACGTTGGTGATGACTTCGTTGATCCCGAAGGCGCGGAGGCGCATGAGGGCGATTTCAAGAAGGGTGCGGCCGGCGACTTCCACGAGGGCCTTCGGGCGTGAGTCGGTGAGCGGGCGGAGGCGCGTGCCCAGGCCGGCGGCGAGGATCATGGCTTTCACGGAAGAACCTGTGGCGAGTGGCCAGTGACGCGTGGCGAGAAAAAAGAAGAAGTGACCGTCATTCAGCGAGATTTCCTACCACCGCGTGCAACAAGCCTAGTTTTTCGAGTTCGAGGTGGCGCACGACGACTTCGACGCCGTTTCGGCCGCGCAGATGCTTCGCGAGTTGTTCGGCGAGATAGACGGAGCGGTGTTGCCCGCCGGTGCAACCAAACGACACCATTAAGTTTTTGAAGCCGCGCTCGTGATAGTTCTCGACGGTCGCATCGATCAGGCTAAACACGCTGGCAAGGAACTGATGCACGCTCTCCTGTTGATGCAGATAGTTTATGACCGGCGTGTCCCTGCCCGTGAGCGACTTGAAGCGTTCTTCCCTCCCCGGATTCGGGAGGCCACGGCCATCGAAGACAAAACCGCCGCCGTTGCCGGTTTCGTCCTTGGGCACTTCGTGGTGAAAGGAAAAACTGAAAACGCGGACGACCAAATTGTCGGCTTCGGAAGAAATGCTTTTGAGTTTCTCCGAAGCGAGCATGTTCCGGAACGCGCCGAGCAGCGTGGGCAGCTCGACGGGCAATTGAACATTGTGGACCAGCCAGCGAATGTTTTTCAGGGCGTAAGGCACGCTTTGCAGGAAATGCGCTCGGCGTTCGAAAAAACCGCGGTATCCGTACGCACCCAGCGCCTGCATGATGCGGACGTAAACGTAGGCGTAAAAGTGGTGCAGAAAAGCTTCGCGGTCGACGGGGATGTAGTTGGCGAGCGCGCGAAGATAATCATAGAGAAGGTGGTCACGGAGTTCGGGCGGGAGGTCGGCCTTGGCGTCGAAGAGCAGCGAAGCGAGGTCGTATTGCAGGGCGCCTGTACGGCCGCCCTGGTAGTCGACGAAATAAGGCTGGCCGTCGCACAGCATGATGTTGCGCGACTGAAAGTCACGGTAGAGGAAATAGTCGCGCGGGGCGCCGAGAAGTAAATCGGTGAGACGGTTGAAGTCGCTTTCGAGCGCATGCTCGTTAAAAGGAATGCCCGCAAGGCGCAGAAAATAGTACTTGAAGTAGTTCAGGTCCCAGGCGATGGATTGGCGATCGAAGCTCGCGGCGGGATAACAGACGCTGTAGTCCAAATCGCTGGCGGCTTCGATTTGGAAGCGCGGGAGGATAGCAACGACTTTGCGGTAGGCTTCCACCACGGCGGGAGCGATGTTCTCACCGGTGCGATTCTTGGAGAGAAATTCGAACAGGGTGGTGTCGCCAAGGTCTTGTTCAAGATAAGCGCCGTGGTCGAGATCCTCGGCGTAGATTTCCGGAACCGGCAGGCCGTGCCGGCGAAAATGCTTGGAGAATGCGAGGAAGGCGACATTTTCTTCGCGGCCGCCGTAAAGAATGCCAACCGCGGTGATGCGGTCGTTGGCCAGGCGGATGATTTTGCGGCCGGAGCCGCCGAATTCACCCTGCAACGGCTGAACCCGCGTGGGCGAGGCGTGGAAATGCTGCTCGAAGAGGCTTTTAAGAACATCCAGGGACATAGGTTCCCTTCCATCCGTTCGGGAGAGATGGATCCGGCCGGCCGGCCTCTAGCATAGCCCATTCTGACATCGGAAGCCTGTGCGGTGTCCGTGGTTGTGCCTAGAAGTACAGATTGGCAGTTCGCGCCGAGTATTTTCTGACGGCTCGTTATAATGTAGCCATGCCCAAGCCCTTCGGAACTTCTTTTTCCAGAGAATCTCGACGGACCGAACAGAGAAACAAAGCTTCACAAAACCTTGACCGCATGAACGCGCGGGAAATTGTCACGCTGATGAACCGCGAAGACCGCAGGGTGGCGTTCGCGGTGGAACGGGAGATTCCTGCGATTGCCCGGGCGGTTGACGCAATCGTGGCGGGGATTCGCAACGGCGGGCGGCTGATCTATTTGGGCGCGGGCTCGAGCGGGCGCATGGCAGTGCTGGATGCGGCGGAGTGTCAGCCGACGTTTGGGACCCCACCGAAGCTGGTGCAGGCGCTCATAGCGGGCGGAGGACGAGCGATTACGCGGGCCGTGGAAGGGGCGGAGGATGATGTGCGGCGCGCCGAGGGCGAGTTGCGCACGCGAAAACTGACGCGCAATGACGTGGTTGTCGGAGTGACGGCGAGCGGGACGACGCCCTACGTACTAGCGGCGTTGCGATTCGCGCGTGGGCGCGGGGCGACCACGGTAGCGATCACTTCGAACCGGAAAATGCCCGTGGCGCGGCTGGCGAAAATCGTAATCGCAGCGGAGGTGGGGCCCGAGGTGCTGACCGGTTCGACACGGATGAAGGCCGGGACGGCGCAAAAAATGGTACTCAACATGCTGAGTACCGCGACGATGGCGCGGCTTGGACATGTTTATGAAAACCTGATGATTGATGTAGTACAGACCAATGAAAAGGTTGCGAAGCGGGCGTTGCGGATTTTGGCCGAGGCGAGCGGAAGAAATGTGTCTGCGGCAGAACACGCTCTGCGGGCGGCGGGACACCATATGCGCGTCGCGCTGGTGATGCTGAAGCTGGGGGTTGCGGCAAAGGAGGCACAGAAGAGATTGCAAACGGCGGGGCAGAATCTGCGGGTTGCCCTTGGTGAGATGAGCGAAGTGGCCGGTGGCGTGCGGCGAGTGGAGAGAAAAAAACGCGGAACGAAAAATGGATAAGTTTCTGATCAAAGGCGGAAAGGCATTGCGGGGAAGCGTGGCCGTAAGCGGGGCGAAGAACTCTGCGCTGCCGGTGATGGCCGCGGCACTGCTGACTTCGGACAAAGTGGTGGTGCGAAATGTTCCGAGGGTGCGCGACCTGGTCACCATGAGCAAACTGCTGGCGTTCATGGATGCGAAGGTGACGGTCGCAGCAGTGCCGGCGAGCGTTTACGAAATCGCGGCACCCAAGCTGAATCATGCCGAGGCGCCGTACGAGCTGGTAAAGACCATGCGCGCGTCGATTTTGACGCTGGGGCCGCTCATGGCGCGCGTGGGGGTGGCGCGCGTTTCCCTGCCGGGCGGATGCGCGATCGGGGCGCGGCCCGTGGATTTGCACTTGAAGGCGCTGGAGCAGATGGGCGCGGAGATCGCCACGTCGCACGGCTACATCGAAGCGAAGGTCCATGGAAACAGTTCAAGCGGACGGCGGTTGCGGGGCGCGCACATCGTGTTTGAGAAAATTACTGTGACAGGCACGGAAAATATCTTGATGGCGGCGGCGCTGGCGGAAGGCGAGACCGTGCTGGAAAACGCAGCACGGGAGCCGGAAGTGACGGACTTGATCGCGATGCTGCGGAGGATGGGGGCCGAGATTTGCGGAGACGGGACGTCGACACTGCGGATCCGCGGCGTGAAAGAGCTGCACGGCACGGAGCATACGGTAATTCCAGACCGTATCGAGGCAGGAACATTTCTTGTGGCGGGCGCGATTACGGGCGGCGATTTGACGATCAAGAACTGCCTGGCGGGGCATTTGGGCGCGGTAATTGCGAAGCTGCAGCAAACCGGAGTGCGGATCGACACCGTCGATGCCACGACGATTCACGTGCGGGGCGCTCGGAAACTGGTGGGCGCGGACGTTAACACCGAGGAGTATCCGGGATTCGCGACGGACATGCAGGCGCAGTATATGGCGTTGGCCACACAGGCGGAAGGCACATCCGTGATCACCGAAACCATTTTTGAGAACCGCTATCTTCATGCCAGCGAGATGGCGCGCATGGGCGGCAATATCTCGGTCGAAGGAAGGCGCGCGGTGGTGCGCGGTCCGGCGCAACTGTCGGGCACGACGGTGCAGGCTTCGGACTTGCGCGCAAGTGCGGGGCTGGTGCTGGCGGGCTTGGTGGCCAGCGGCGAGACGCTTATTGATCGCGTGTATCACATCGACCGCGGGTATGAAGGGATCGTCGAAAAGCTGCGCGCTGTTGGGGCTGATATCGAGCGCGTTCATGCCCCCGGCGCATGACACAGCGGCAAATGCCCTGTTGACACCAGGAAGGTCTTATCGGTATTTTGCGCTCCGGGAAGGGAGAGTTCGATGGAGCAACGGCGGCAGAATGTTTCAAGAAGGGATGCGTTGAAGTTGTTAAGCGCGGCGGGCGGTTTGACGATTGTAAAGTGGTCTCGATCTACCTTTGCCGAGCAGCTGCCGGTCAACCAAGAGATCGAGCCGTTTACGGGGCCAGGGCCGAATCCGCATTGGAATTCGGTTGGGCCCTACGTAGGCGAACCGCAGAAGGCGCCGCTGATTGGGTTGACGGACCGGCCGGTGCAACTCGAAACGCCTAGAAGCTACTTCCGGAGCGTGTTCACGCCAAACGACGCGTTTTACGTGCGCTGGCATTTGCCGGACATTCCCAATCGTGTTGATCTGGCGGAGTGGGGGCTGAAAATCGAAGGCAATGTCAACAAACCGCTCACGCTGAGCTTCAGCGAACTCACGGAAAAATTCAAGCCTGTCTCGGTGACTGCGGTGAATCAGTGCTCGGGGAACTCGCGAAGCCGGTTCCAGCCGCGTGTAGCGGGCGGGCAATGGGGCAATGGAGCGATGGGCAATGCGCTGTGGACCGGCGTTCGGCTGCGCGAACTGCTGGATGCCGCGGGGGTCAAACAGGGATCGGTTCAAGTGCAGTTTCAGGGACTCGAGACAGGCCCGGGACCGCAAGGCTCCGGCTCGAACGTTTTCCTGAAATCGCTGGAACTTTCCGATTCTGCTTTGGACGAAGCGGTTGTGGCATACCTTATGAACGGTGAACCGCTTCCGATGTTGAATGGATTTCCTCTGCGGCTGGTGGTGCCCGGGTATTTCGCCACCTATTGGATGAAGTGCTTGACCTGGATTCGCGTTCTTGCTACGCCGGATGAAAACTTCTGGATGAAGACGGCGTATCGCGTTCCAGACACACTGCGCGGAAACACGACGCCGGAGGAGATGAAAGCGGGTGGCGTGAAGACAATTGCGATCTCGAGAATGCCGGTGCGATCCTTTCTGATTTCGCCCGATGGGAGCTCCAAAATCCCAGCGGGGATGAACGTCACGCTGCGGGGAATTGCCTTCAGCGGCTACGGGAAGATCGTGAAAGTAGAAGTCTCTGAGGACGGGACGAAAACGTGGAGAGAGGCCCGGCTTGGCGAGGATCACGGAGCTTATTCGTTTCGAACCTGGGAGGCACAATGGACGCCGAAAATACCGCGGAGTTACACGCTGGCGGTGCGCGCTACGGATGAAAAAGGCAAAGTGCAGCCCGATGAGCCCGTCTGGAACCCTGGTGGATATTTGTGGAACAAGATTGAAAAGCAAGAAATTGTGGTGGGAAAGGTGAGTGGAGGAGAGTCGCGATGAGAAAAAGGTTGAGCGTGTTGGTTCCGGGGGCGGGCCTGCTATTGATCGCGGCGGGGACGGCCGTATTCGCCCAATTCCAGAGCGGCTCTTATGGCTCGACCAAAACAAACAGCCTAGCGCAGACCATTTCCCCACAACTCTCGCAAGACGGCAATTTTTCCGTGGCTTCTTTCCCTTCCTTTGCCACCGAATTGGCGGAAGGAGAAGGGCGAGCGGAAACGCAAAGCTTTTGCGCGATGTGCCACAGCACGCGGTACATCACCATGCAGCCACCATTGCCGGCGCCGACCTGGGACGCGGAAGTCAACAAGATGATCAAGACTTTTGGCGCGCCGATCCCGGATGCCGCCGCAAAAAAAATCATTTCCTATCTTCAGGATCATTACACGCCGGAAAACCGGAAACACTAGGGCGCAGCACGCTGCGCCCCATTGCTCTCTGCTTGCCGTTTGGTTTCTATTGATTGTGGCTACTCGCGGCTGCCGGAATTGCCGCCGGAGCCGCCTTCGCCGCCGGACGGGCCCGGGTTGTGACCACCAGCTGCCGCCTTCTGTTGCTTCTCGCGCGCTTCCTTGAGCAGCGCCTTTCGCGAGAGGCGAATCTTGTTGCCCTCGATGGAAAGCACCTTTACCAGGACCTGGTCTCCCAGTTTCAGTTCGTCGCGAACATCGCGGATGCGATGCTCGGAGATTTCGCTGATGTGCAATAAGCCGTCGGTGCCGGGGAACAGTTCGACGAAAGCGCCAAACTCGGCGAGGCGGACGACTTTGCCGAGATAGGTCTTGGCGACTTCCGCGCTGGCCGTCACTTCCCGGACCATGGCGAGCGCGGCGTCGCCTGAAGCTCCGCTGGTCGAGAAGATGTGCACGGTGCCGTCTTCGAGGACGTCGATCTTGACACCAGTCTGTTCGGTGATGGACTTGATTTTCTTTCCGCCTGGACCGATGAGGTCGCGGATCTTGTCTGTAGGAATACTGAGTTTGTAGAGGCGCGGCGCATAAGCAGAAATCTGCGTGCGTGCCGTATTGAGCGTTTGCTCCATCGTATCGAGAATCTGAAGGCGCGCTTTTTTCGCCTGGGCCAGAGCTTCGCGCATCATATTGATGCTGATGCCCAGGACTTTGATGTCCATTTGCAGCGCCGTGATGCCGTTGCGCGTGCCGGCCACTTTGAAGTCCATGTCGCCGTAATGATCCTCGGCGCCCGCGATGTCCGTAAGGATGGAGTATTTTCCCTTGTCGCCGACGACCAGACCCATGGCGATGCCCGCACAAGAAGACTTGATGGGCACGCCAGCGTCCATCAGGGCGAGCGAACCGCCGCAGACCGTGGCCATCGAAGAAGAACCGTTAGATTCCAGAATGTCGGAAACCAGGCGCATGGCGTAGGGAAAGTCCGCCTCGGGCGGAAGCAAGTTCAAAAGCGCGCGCTCGGCCAGAGCGCCGTGGCCGATTTCGCGGCGACCGGGACCGCGCAGGAACTTGACCTCGCCCACGCTGAATGGCGGGAAGTTGTAGTGCAGCATAAAGCGTTTGAACTGGTCTTCCTCGAAGAGCAGGTCGAGGCGCTGCATGTCCTCCTTGGTGCCCAGCGTGAGCGTGGCGAGCGCCTGCGTCTCGCCTCGTGTAAAGAGCGCGGAGCCATGAACGCGCGGGAGCAAGCCGACCTCGCAAGTGATCTGGCGAATCTGGTCGAAGGCGCGGCCATCGGGACGCCGGCGGGCATTCAGGACGTCGTCGCGGAAAATATTTTCGCGCAAGCGTTCAAAGGCGCGCTTGGTAAGCGTGCGCTTCTCGTCCATCTCCTTCTGAGGCTCCTCGGGAATGGTGGCGAGGATTTCCTCCTTCAGGGCATCGACCAGGTGATAGCTTTCCTTCTTTGGATGCTTTTGGGTATTGAGCGCATCGTGCAGCCGTTCGCCGTATTTCTTTTGCAGATCCTTGTAGATGCCTTCGTCGAAGGGCAGCGGCTCGACGGCCACTTTCTTGGGCTTGAGCTGGCCGTGAAGCTCCTGAATAGCCGCGACGATTTTTTTGATTTGCGCGTGGCCGAATTCGAGAGCATCGGCAACCGTTTCCTCGGAAACCTCCAGCGCGCCGGATTCCACCATGACGATGGCTTCTTCCGTGCCGGCGATGATGATGTTCAGCAGGCTCTTCTTTTGCTGGGCGACGGTGGGGTTGGCAACGAGCTGCCCGTCGAGCAAGCCGACACGGACACAGGCAATGGGTTTCCCGAACGGCAAGTCGGAAGCATAGCAGGCGGCTGAAGCACCGGTGACGGCGATAACATCGGGGTCATTGTCGCTATCGGCGGATAGCACCAGGCTGACAATCTGGGTTTCGTTGCGCCAGGCTTCCGGAAACAACGGGCGGAGCGGCCGGTCAATCAACCGGGAAGTCAAAATCTCTTTTTCCGAGGGGCGTCCTTCGCGCTTAAAGAAGCCGCCAGGGATTTTCCCGGCGGAATAGGTATTTTCGCGGTAGTCGACGGTGAGCGGAAGGAAGTCTCGCTCGTTGGCTTCGGAAGCCATACAGGCGGTGGTGAGCACCACGGTATCGCCATAGCGCGCCACAATGGCGCCATTGGCCTGTTTTGCCATTTTTCCAGTTTCGAGGATCAGCGGACGCCCGCCAACCTCCACGGTAACCTGATGAGGTGCGTGTGAATTTTCAGACATGAAACATTTTTCCTTTGGCCCCGGCCCGGCCGGGGTGATTGGAGGCCACTCGCATGGCGAAGGGCCGTTTACAACAGGCTGCCCATTTTGCGGACAACTTCGAGGAAGAAAAGAAGGAAGAGTTGTTCGAGAAAAAACCGGGACGAGCTACACCACGAGATATTGCGGCACTACTTCTGCCGGACGCCTGAGGACAGACTCCGCGTGGAATTTGTCACTTCGTGAGAACGCAATGGATATCGCCCTGACTTCAAACCCAAAGCAGCGCGATTACTTGCGCAGGCTAAGACGGTCAACAATCTCGCGGTACCGATCCGGATCACGGCGGTTGAGATAGTCCAGCAGCCGGCGGCGCTTATTGACCATCATGATCAATCCGCGGCGGGATGCATGGTCTTTCACGTGGGACTTGAGATGCGTGGTCAGGTAGTTGATCCTCTCGCTCAAAAGGGCGATCTGCACTTCGGGCGAGCCAGTATCTTTCACATGGGTCCGGAATTGCTCGATCAACACTGATTTTGTCGCGCTCAAGTGCCCTCTCCGTTATCCCCTGAAATGTTCCTCTTCTTCTTCGACCTCTTCAGGCTAACACAATTTTCTTCCGCCTGTAAAGGGAAGTCCGTTACAAACAAGCAGAAGAACTTTTCCCTGCCGCCGAGCTGGCGCTCCCGTGGTTGCCCATGAAAACAAAGGAGATGCTCGGTCAGCCTTGGGCCAGATCCTTGCTCTGTTCTGGCCAGTTTCTCGATCTGCGGGGCCTTTTTCGCAAGCGAGACGCAGAGCATCGAATTCGCGTCCGTGTTCTCCACCTGCTCCTTGAGTTCGTAGACCATTCCGTACAGCCTCGAAACATCCTCGCGAAGCCCTTTCTCCCCTGTCGAGGGATACGCTGGTGAGAGCGAAAAGTACGCGGCCAGGTGACGCGAATAACCCCTAACCAACGCCCGGGCCGGCGTCGACGATGACGGACCCGACCTTTTCCGGCCTTTTTCGCAGAGACGGAAGGGGCGAAACAAAATTCCCCGGGCTGCGTCTTTTAAAGAGCGCCGGCAATTGCAGTTGCGCTTGCGGGGCAAATTCGCTTCAATGTTTGGGGCAAGCTTCTGAGGAGGGAACACCATGAAGAGAACCGTTGCATTTCTGGCCGTGGGATGTTTGACCGTGGGGATGATGGCCCTGCTGGGTTCGGCGCAGATGGACAAAAGCAAGAGACCTAGTCCGCCGGCGAAGGCCACCTGCGACCTGGGCGGCGGCAAAACCATCACGACCGACTACTCCAGCCCGCGCCTGAAAGGGCGCAAGATGATTGGCGGTGTCGAACCGTATGGCAAGGTATGGCGCAACGGCGCAAACGAAGCCACCACGTTTGTCACAACGACGGACGTAATGGTCGGCGGGACGCACGTGCCAGCAGGCAGTTACACCCTGTTTGTCGTTCCAAACCCAGACAAGTGGACGCTCATCATCAACAAGAAGACCGGCGAATGGGGCATCCCCTACGAATATGAGAGCGACGAACTGGCCCGCGTGGATATGAAGCTCTCTACCCTGCCGTCACCTGTTGAAAATTTCACGATTGCTTATGACAAAACCGCGACGGGCTGCACGCTGCGCGAGGAGTGGGACACCACCCGGGCGACGGTCGACATCTCGAAGATGTAAATCTCTGCTGGCTTTGCATCCTGAAAGTGCGGCTTGCGATTTGCGTGCCGCGCCCGTTTGCTGTTGTCGCAAACCAAAGGAAGCAAAAAATCTAGATTCGCTTCGGCAAGCGAGCCATGCCGCGGTCCACAAGCATCACGGCGCTGACGACCATGGCAGCCGAGAGGAGCACGTTGAGCGTGACCGCCTCACCGGCCAGCAACCAGCCCAGCAGCACCGCCACTATGGGATTGATGTAGGTGTGGGTCGCAACCAGAGTCGGAGGGTAATGTTCCATGAGCCAGTTGTAGGCGGTGAAGGCCACGACCGAGCCGAAAACGACGAGATAACCCAGGGCAAGCCAGGAGCGCAGCGAGACCGAGGCAAAAGAAAATCCACGGTATTCGCCGGCGATTGTGCCCACGAGGAGCAATTGTACAGAGCCAGCCAGGAGAGAAAGCGCGGACAAGAGCAGCGGGTGCCCCGATAAATGCGACCGCCGCGAATAGACCACGCCTGCTGACCAGGAAAGCGCGCTCATGACCACCGCAAGCGAGCTGACAAACAGGCCGGGCACCGATGTCAGCGCGCTTTTTCCTATCAGGAGGGCCACGCCGCCAAGTCCCAACAGGATTCCCGCCAGTAAACGGGAGTTCCAATGCCATTGCTTTGCCGCAGCGGCTGAGAGCAAGAAGACCCAAATCGGCTCGCTGGCAATCAGCAGAGAGGCCAGGCCGGAGGGAACCTTCTGCTCGGCCCAGTGCAACGAACCGTGGCCGATGAGAAAGAAGAAAACGCCAATGACGATACTCGCGCGGATTTGCGCCCAGGTGGGGCGGAGGCGTTCCGCCCGGCACCAGAGGAGAAGAATAGACCCCGCGGCGAGGTGGCGCATTCCGGCCGTGTAGAGCGGTGGGATGGTTTCAACCGCATAGCGAATAGCCAGATACGTAGAGCCCCAAATCAAGTAAATGGCGAGAAAGCCAAGGACCACGGTGAAGCGGTGCGGTTGCGCAAGAGTTCGCGGAAAAACACCGGAGCAAGCCTTTTCAACAATGAGGGGAGCCTGGTCCGTCGCCATTGGTGAACTGTAGAAGAGTGGGGCTGCGGTTCCAGCGCCAAAATGGCGTCAACTAGGCCTTTCTCTCGCGGACCAGCGCCAGGAACTCATCGCGTGTCTGCTTATTATGCCGGAAGGCGCCGAGCATCGAGCTGGTCACCGCCTGGCCGCACTGTTTTTCTACGCCGCGCATCTGCATGCACAGGTGGCGCGCCTCGATGATGACGCCGACGCCCTGCGGAGCAATTTTTTCCTGAATTGCCTGTGCAACCTGGTTGGTCAAGCGCTCCTGAATCTGCAGGCGCCGGGCGAACATGTTCACCAGGCGCGCGATCTTGCTGAGACCGAGCACTTGCTTGTCCGGTAGGTAAGCAACGTGCGCTTTGCCGAAAAACGGCAGAAGATGATGCTCGCAGAGGCTGAAAAACTCGATGTCCTTGACGATGACCATCTCGTCGTAGGCCACGCTAAACGTCGCGCCGTTGAGCACGTGATCGATGTTTTGGTGATACCCGCTCGTGAGGAACTTAAACGCCTTCTCGAAACGTTCCGGCGTTTTGCGCAGCCCTTCGCGATTGGGGTCTTCGCCAATGATTTTGATCATCTCGCGGACGTGACAAGCGACGGTGTTCGCGTCGAGCGATTTGCGGTCGTTGCTATCATTCAGCAGGATTTCTTCGGTCGGCTTACTCACAAGCGGTCTCCCTCCGTGTTTCCTGCGTATTCGAAGCTGTTATTGCCTGTTTCTTGGATGCGCACGAGCTCGAGTTGGGCATGCGGAAAATGCTTCAAGCGATGAAAGATTTCGATACACAGATTTTCCGTCGTGGGGACTTTGTGGCGAAACGCCGCCACATCCTCGTTGAGCGAGCGATGATCGAATTCTTCGAGGACATGGCGTTCGACAAAGGCGTCCAAATCCGCGAGATTGGCGATCATCCCCGTAGCAGGATCAATTCTCCCGGAAAGGCTCACTTCCAGGACATAGTTGTGGCCGTGCCCGTATGGATTGTTGCACTTCCCGAAAACGCGGTAATTCTCTTCCTCGGTCAAACGCTGGCTGTGGAGCCGATGCGAGGCAACAAAGCGGTACCGGCGGCCGAGTTCGACACGGAGCGCGTCTCCATTCACTTTAGCATCCTGCGTCCGGCCGCTCAATTCCCCGCCCCGCTCGCACCGTTTCGATAGCAATCGGCGAAAAGATCCGGCGATTCGTAGAGCCGGACGCGGTGCAACTTGCCTTGCGTAATCCGCGGCTCCAGCAGTTGCCAGATAACCCGCGCGATGTTTTCGCACGTGGGGATCTGGCCCGCCAACTCCGGAACTTCGTAATTCAGGTGCCGATGATCCATGCGCTTCATGACTTCGCTCTCCAGGATTTCCTTCAATTCCTTTAGGTCCAGGACCATGCCGGTCACCGGGTCCGGTTCCCCGGCCACGGTGACTTCCAGCGTGTAGTTGTGTCCGTGGCCGTGGGGGTTGTTGCACTTCCCAAAGATTCGACGGTTCTCCTCGGCCGAAAGATTCGGGTTGTGATAGAAATGCGAGGCCGAAAACTCGATTTTTCGCGTCAGAAGCACCATAGCTAGCCAACACAAGCTATTTTACCGATTCCGGGGCCTCGATGGAGTATTCTCTGCCCTTCCAGGAGATTCTTCCCTTCACATGACTCCGGTAGGAGGCCCAGAGCACAGCGGGGTACAGAAAAGCCGCGGGAACGTAATAAAAGATGAGGGAAAAAGGGTATCGGTTACGCGCCAGATCGAGACCATAGATGGTCTGCCGGGCTATCAACAGCAGAATGCCAAGGAACAATAAGAGGGGAAACTTCATGCCGAACAGAATCAACAGGATAGGAATCCAAGGAAGCGTGGATTCCATCTCACGGAAGGCCGCCCACGGTGTTCCCCCCATCAAGCGATAGAGGTTCTTTTTCCAGCCCTCCCACATCGCTTCGAACGACCTGTACATTCGAGTGCGAACCAGGCCTTTGCCTGAGCCGAACCAAATGCGATGGCCCGCCCGCTTCACCCTGAGGGCGATGGCCACGTCTTCCAGCACTTCCCCGGCAACGCCTTGATGGCCACCCATCGCATCGTAGACATCACGACGGATCAAGAGAAACTGCCCGTTTGCCGCCGCAATCGGTGAGACCGGATCGTTCACGCGGTTATAGGAGAATTTCCTTGCGAGCCGGAGATAAATAAACGGGATCAGCGCTTTTTCGTACCAGTTGCGGCTAATCTGCTCGGGTGAAAACGATACCAGCGCAGCCTGCTGTTCCTGAGCAATTTGCAATGCGCGCGCCACGGAGTTAGCGCCGTGGATAGCATCCGCGTCGGTGAACAACAGCCAGGGTTTTGTGGCCTGCTCGACGCCAACCCAAAGAGCGTGGTTTTTGCCCACCCAGCCCTCGGGCAACCTTCCCGCATCAATAAGGCGCAGGTTGGGGATTTCTTTCATGGATTCGCGCACAATATCCGCGGTCCTATCCGACGATTGGTCGTTGACGACAAGAATTTGAGCGATCGGCGGCTGACGAGCCAGCGACTCGACGCACGCGGCAATGACCAGTTCTTCGTTTCGCGCCGGAACGACGGCACTGACGAGGAGCGCCCCGGGGGCGTCGACGGGTTGGATCGCCGCGAGTGGGTTGGGATTATCGCACGCCATACTTGATCAGATGCCGCAAAGTTGGTTCCTTCACCTGACAGAATGCGCTACCATACTACGTGATGGCACTGCTAAGGAGAATGGCGGCATGGGGCGTGGTGGCCTTCATCGCGCTGGTATTCGTGATCTTTGCCCGGCCTATGTACCGTCAGGGCGAACCCACCGTGGCGGGCAAAACGGCGGAGGACTTCCCGACGAAGATTGCGGGCAAGCCGGGTCACCTACGAGATCTCCGAGGCAAGGTGGTGGTGCTGAATTTCTGGGCGAGTTGGTGTCCGCCTTGCATTCAAGAGACACCGGCCCTGAACCATTTACAGGAATACATCGCATCGCGGGATGCGCTGGTTCTCGGTGTGAGTCAGGATGAAGATCCTGATATGTACGAGAAATTCCTGAAAGACCAGGGCATCAATTTTCCGACTTTTCGCGAGCCCTCGCGCAAGGTCGCACTCGAGTACGGCACGCCCGTCATTCCGGACACCTATATCATCGACCGGCAGGGAAGATTTTTGCGAAAGTTCTACGGGGCCCAACAGTGGGATTCTCCGGAAATGCTCGCTTATTTCGACTCCATCCTCGGCAAGAGCGGAGCGAGCAGCGCCCAGTCTTCGGTTCGCAATTAGGATTCTTCGACGAACCTTCCTTTGTCGTTTTACTCCTACGGAAATAGGCTAGTCATCTCGTTGACAACACGGAACTTAGTCTTTGGCATCTTCCTCCTTCGTTGTGGCTCTCCCAAAGAGCCATGACTTACTCGTAGCGAAGGGCCTCAACGGGGTCGAGTTTGGCCGCTTGCATCGCCGGCAGCCAGCCGCTGATCACGCCAACCAGAACCAGCACGACCGTGGAAAGTATCAGGGTGAAAAGCGACAGCGCCAGGTGAATGTCCACCTTGCCGGAATCGTCTTCGTAAGCGGGTCCGAGAAAGGGCAACGTGCCGATCGCGGAAGTCAGCGCCCAAGAAAGCAGCATGCCGATAGCACCGGCGGCGAGTGTCATCACCAGCGCTTCGAGCAAAAACTGTGAGCGAATGTGCGCCTTCCTCGCGCCCAGCGCGCGGCGAAGACCAATCTCCCGGACGCGCTCTTCGACCGAAACCAGCATGATGTTCATCACGCCCACGCCGCCGATACCGAGCGTCATTGCCCCGATGAAAAAGAGAAGCGCTTCGACACCAATGGTGATGCCTTCCATGACGGGCTTGAACTCTTCTCGTCCAAACATGGTGATGGCGCGCTTGTCATTCGGCGAAAAGTGCTGCCGATTCGCGATGGCGGTGCGGAACTGCTGCATGGCCTGCGCTTCAAACACCGGAGCCACGGGCTCGAAGACCAGCACGCTCGAATACTTGGTGTCCCAAAGATCGTTGGCGGCGGTGTAAGGGATGAAAGCCGACTCGTCGTCGCAATTGAAATAGCAACTATCGGAAAACTTCATGTCCATGGAGCCGATGACGGTGAACGGAACGCCCTTGATGCGAACGACCTCGCCGACGGCGGGTTCGCCGCTGAAAAGCTTCTTGCGAAGACGAGCGCCAAGAAAAATGACGCGGCGGCGTTCGGCAATATCTTCCGGCGTAATCCACCGGCCGTCCGACGGCACTTCGTTGCGCATTTGGCCGTATTCCGGGAACACCCCGCGGACGGCGGCGTCGGAAAGCCGTTCGCCGTAAGACACTCCCTGGAAACGAACCGTTTCCCGCGTGACGCGCTTAATCAATGGCGATTGAGCTTTCACCCACTCAGCGTCTTCCTCTTCGAAATGGATGGGCTTGCCAGCTCGCTCACCACCGGCTTGCTCGCTCGTTCGGCCGGGCCAGGCAATCACCGCACCTTTCCCAAAAACTTCGAAGGTGTACATCAAGACGCTGCGAAAACCGGAGCCGTAACTCAGCAATAGCGTGACGGCAACAATCCCCCACGAAATGCCCGACATCGTCAAGAAGCTGCGAACCGGATTGCGCCCGAGCGCCGTCCACGCCTGCTTGAAGATCTCGATCAGCATTGGACAGCTCCCGGCCGATAGTTATGAGTGACGGGCATGAAGGTGTCCCGCTTGGCCCGGCAGGCGAGCACTTCCTTCTGCCTGCGCGAGATCTTCGATTCTTGACGCCCCGTCAACATGATTCGCTCCAATGGCATCATCCTCCAGTTCTCTTCTTCTCTCTTGGTCTGCTTCGCCGCTTACAACTTCCAAGTTAAGGCGCAAAGCTTTTTAGCCGCCTGCCTCGAAGCGCAGGGCTTCGATCGGATCCACCGAGGCCGCGCGATTCGCTGGATACAGCGCAGAAAGAATGGAAATCACTCCCAGCAGAGCGATGGACATTGCCGCAATCTTCCAGCTGGTCAGCATGCCGCTGAAAAACGGGGGCATGGGGGCCAGGTTGACCAGACCGCAGAAGCCATAAGAGATGATCAGGCCGACGCCGCCGCTGATGGCCACGACGAAAATCGTTTCGAGGAAAAATTGGCGCAAGATGGAACGCCGCGTTGCACCGAGCGCCATACGCACGCCGATTTCGCGCGTGCGCTCGAGAACGCTTACAATCATCTCGTTCATAACACTAAGCCCGCCGAGAAAGAGAGTCGCCACGCCGACCGCGCCCATGAATACTTCCATGCCCACGATAATCATGCGGTTGGCCTGCGCATTCTTCACCGTGTCCCAGATGCCTGCGGCTTCTTCGTCACGCGGATCGAAATGGTGCAGGCGGCCAAGCGTGCGGCGAATCTGGTGGACGCAATCCAAGTGTGTTTCGAGCGACCAGGGGGCAACGAGCAAGCGGTCCACGCTGTGCTCTACCGCCGGCGGCTTGTTTGGGAAGTCGCGGCGCATGGAATTGAAGGGAATGAAAATTTTTCGGGTGTCGAAACCGTCGTAACTAGAGTTCTGCTCCTTGGACTTCATGACGCCAATGACCACGTAAGGAATGCCGTTCATCCAGACCGTTTGGCCCATGGCCTCCCGCTCGGCGAAGAGTTGCTTCTTCGTGTCGCTGCCGAGAAACGCCACGTTGCGCGCCTCGGCATTGTCTTCATCGTTGTAGAATCGTCCTTGCGCAGGAGCCACGCTGCGAATGTCTGAGAAGGGCGGTAGCGCCCCGACGACTGGAATCGTGCCGCTGTTGAATAAGCTGCGAACCTGAACGTCGTTGCCGAGCTCCGGCATCACGTATTTGCACGCCGGAGCTTCTTTGGCAACCTGGATATAATCGTCTTCCAGCCAGCGAATAAGCCGCCCCGACCTCATGCCGCCGGCCTGCATGCTGGTGCGGCCGGCGAAAACAATCATCACATCCTTGCCAAAGGTTTCCTGATTTTTCTTGATTCCGTCGCCAAGGCCCTCGCCCGCCGCCACCATGATGGTGATGGAGATAATGCCCCAGGCGATGCCGAACATCGTCAGCAACGTGCGGCGCTTGTGCGCCCACAGTGTCGCCAGGGTGTCCCGCAACAGGTCCGTGAAACTCATGGCACTCCGCCGCGCGAACTATTGCAGAATGACTTGCTGCTTCTCGTTGAGGCCTGCGAGGATTTCGGTCTTCACGCCGTTCGAGATGCCGAGCTTCACGCTCAGTTTTTTCTTGCCGTTTTCTTCCTTGGGATTGGGGATTTCCACGGAAGCCTTACGGTCCTTGTCATAGATGAGCGCCGCTTCGGGAATCATAAGCACGTTCTTCTTTTCTTCGAGAAGGATTTCGGCATTGGCGCTCATGTTGGATTTAAGTTCGCCGCCAGGATTCGAGATTGAAACGCGCACCTCAAACGTCGTCACGTTGTCCTTTTCTTTGCCGAGCGGAGAGATTTTCGTCACTTTGCCCGTGAATTTCTTGTCCTTGAACGATTCGACCACGATGCGCGCGGGCTGGTCCAAATACACTTTGCCGATGTCCGCTTCATCCACTTTGCCCTGCACGTAAACCTCGCTGACATCGCCGAGCGTCATGATCAACGTCGCTTGGGAGCCCAGCACAAGAATGGAGCTGACCGCGTCTCCCACGTTCACGTCGCGCGAGAGAACCAGCCCGTCAATCGGGCTGATGATCGTGGAGTTGCGAAGGTCTTCTTGCGCGTTTTCGAGCGACGCTTTCGCCTGCGCGACTTGCGCATCGCACTTGGCGATTTCCGCCTGCGAAACCAGGAGGTTCCGCTGCGCGCTGACTTGCTTGTTCAAGGCGAGCTGATAATTTTTCTCCGCGTCCTCCACCAGGCTCTTCGACATCACGCCATCTTTGTACATTTGCTCGGCGCGTTCCATATTGAGCTTGAGAAAAGGAACGTCGGGGCCTTCCGCATCCACCTTGTTGCGCTCGAGTGTGGCTTTTGCGGACTGCAACGCGGCTTCGGCCGCTTGCAGGTTTGCGGTTGCCGCGCGCACCGCGGCTTCGAGTTGCACCTTGTCGAGATCGGCCAGAACTTGGCCCTGCTTCACGCGATCCCCGTAATCCACAAAGAGCTTTTTCACAATGCCGCTGGCCTTGGATTTCACTTCCACCTTGGACAACGGCTCAATTTTTCCGGTAGCCACCACCACACGGGCCAGGTCACCGCGTTCGACCGACGCAAGTTTAGAGGGATCAATGGTACGATTCGGGCTGAGGGCGGCCTTCACACCGTAGGCGCCACCGCCTAAGAGGAGGACCACCAGGGCTGCCCAGAAGACCCTCCGGCGGCGTTTCTTGCCAATCTTCCCGCTTGCTAACCCATTGCCATTGCTCGACATAAGGTCCCCCTCGGCAGGTTGCTCGCTATGGTTTGCACGCTTTCACAGGGCTTCGGTCTTTCGTAATGAAATACGAAAGACGTCGGGAAAAGTTCCCTCACGGTATAGACGATGGAGAGAGCGTTCGGTCAGGTCATCACGAACGATCAGCACCTGTCGGACGCGGAACGGACCTTCCACGACTCAAAGGGAGATAGCGGACGAGATTTGGCTGCCCGGGCGGGCGAGGGCTCAAGGCAAGGGAAGCTTAGCCCGCCTCAAAGCGGGACTTTGCGGAGCCGGAGGGCATTGACGATCACCGAAACGGAACTGAAGGTCATCGCCGCACTGGCAAGCATGGGACTGAGCAGCCAGCCAAGGAAAGGGTAGAGGACACCTGCGGCGACGGGAATGCCGATCACATTGTAGAGAAAAGCCCAGGCGAGATTCTGCTTGATGTTGCGGATTGTGGCGCGGCTCAGTTTGCGCGCGCGCACGATTCCGCGGAGATCGCCTCGCAGCAGGGTAACGCCTGCGTTTTCAATGGCGACGTCCGTGCCTGTACCCATGGCGATGCCGACATCCGCGGCGGCAAGAGCGGGAGCGTCGTTTATGCCGTCGCCCGCCATGGCCACGATGCGGCTTTCGCTCTTCAGCTGCTTTACGACTTCGCTTTTTTCCTCAGGCAAAACCTCCGCCCGCACTTCTGCAATCCCAAGTTTATCGGCAACCATCCTCGCGGATTCCTTGCGGTCGCCGGTGACCACCACGATCCGCAATCCTTCTTTTTGCAAAGCGCTGATGGCTTGCGGTGTCGACGCCTTCATCAAGTCCGCCAGTGCGATCGCGCCCGCGAGCTTTTCGTTCACCGCCACAAGAACAATCGTGGCCGCAAAAGCCCCGTCAAAACCGAAGGCTTGGTAGAGTTGTTCAGCACTCGACCGAGGGATTCCCTTCTCCTCCAGAAACTTCTCCGTTCCAACAACGACTCGGTCTTCCCCCACCCGCCCTTCCACGCCGCCGCCCGAAGTGGCGCAAAATTCCGCCGCTTCGGCCAGGCTGATGCCCTTCGCCTCCGCGGCTCTAACGATTGCGCGCGCCAGCGGATGCTCGCTCGAGTTTTCCACGCTGGCCGCCAGTCCAAGCAATCTTTCTTTCCCAAATCCGCCGCCCTCAAAAACGCTTACCGCGTTCACAAGCGGCTTGCCTTCGGTGAGCGTCCCGGTCTTGTCAACGACCAGCGTGTCGACTCTAGCGAGAGTCTCCAGTGCCTCCGCGTTTCGCACGAGCACGCCAGCATGCGCGCCGCGGCCCACCGCCACCATAATCGACATCGGCGTTGCAAGCCCGAGCGCACAGGGACAAGCAATGATCAAAACAGATACGGCCGCGACCAGCGCATGGGCAAAGCGCGGCTCAGGGCCAAAGAACATCCAGCCAGCGAACGCCAGGACCGCCGCCGCAACTACGGCCGGGACGAAATACGAAGCGACGCGGTCGGCGAGGCGCGCGATCGGTGCGCGGCTACGTTGCGCTTCGCTGACGAGTCTTACGATTTGCGCGAGCGTCGTTTCGCTACCCACTCGTTGCGCTTCCATGACGAAGCTTCCGCTCGTATTGAGCGTGCCGCCGGTGACGCTGTCGCCCGCGCGCTTCTCGACGGGCATCGGTTCGCCCGTCACCATGGATTCATCCACCGCACTCGCGCCTTCGTGAATCAATCCGTCCACCGGCACGCGCTCGCCGGGACGCACGCGCAGTCGATCGCCGCGCTTGACTTGGTCAAGCGGCATGTCTTTTTCCGTTCCGTCCGCGGAAACAATGTGGGCTTGCCGCGGCGCAAGATGCAGAAGCGCACGGATCGCCCCGCTGGTGCGTTGCCGGGCGCGCAATTCCAGAACCTGGCCGAGCAAAACAAGTGTTGTGATCACTGCGGCCGCTTCAAAATAAGCCGGCGCTCGGCCGCCCAGGTTGCGGAACGAAGCAGGAAAAACTTGCGGGAAAAACGTCGCTACCACGCTGTCGAGATAGGCAACGCCCGTTCCCATGCCAATTAGCGTAAACATGTTCGGGCTGCGACGGACGAGCGAGGCCCAGAAGCGCTCGAAAAACGGCCAGCCGCCCCAGAGCACTACCGGGGTGGCCAAGACAAATTCGATCGCGTTGCGAGCACCGGGCGCAAACCGCAACCCGAGCGCATCGCCAAACATCGAGAGGACCAGCACCGGCAATGACAACGCCGCGCTGACCCAGAATCGCCGCCGCATTGAGTCGTACTCGGGATCTGCCTCGACTTCCGCGAAAACATCGATCGGCTCGAGCGCCATTCCGCACTTCGGGCACACGCCCGGGCCAATTTGCACAATTTCCGGATCCATCGGGCAGGTGTAGCGCACGCCTTGGGCGCTCGATGGGACAGCTGCGGCGATTGCGGCTGCCGCTGGATGGGTCGTTCGTTGTTCGGCGTGAGTGGGAGCGTCCGCCTCCGCCGTGTGCGGGTGTACCCGGCTATGCGCGTGGGCGTGTTCAATGCCCGCCGAGCCCGGAGCGGCAAGAAATTTCTCCGGATCCTGCCGAAAGCGTTCCGCACAACGCTTGGAACAAAAATGGTAAACCTCGCCTTTGTGCTCGACTTTCCCGGCAGCCTTGGTTGGATCCACCGACATCCCGCAAACCGGGTCTCTCGCTTTGGGCGGCCCGGTCAGAATGGGCAGGTTTGCGCCGGGTGGCTTCGCGTTCATGGGTAGATCGGACATGTCGCTATATTAGATGATTTCTGGTTACATCCGAATTCATCAGGGCTTCGCCCATGGCTGGTATACTCTCCTGCGGTCATAAACCCCAAGGAGAGTTGCACCTTGCCTTTCCCAGCGACTGCGAGCGTCGCGGCGCCTCCCTTACGCATTGCCGCGCTAGTGAAGCGGTTTGGCCAGACAACGGCGGTCGATGGCATTACCCTCGAACTGCGCCAGGCAGAATGCCTGGGATTGCTGGGTCCCAACGGAGCCGGCAAGAGCACGCTGATTCGTAGCATTGTGGGCCGCGTCATTCCTGACGCAGGCGCCATCTCCATTTTCGGTGCGCGGGCCGGTTCTCCCGCGGCGCGCAGCGCTCTCGGCTGGATCCCGCAGGAACTGGCGCTCTATCCCCGGCTGACTTGCCGTGAGAATCTGCGGTCTTTCGGCCGCTATCACGGACTCCGCGGCGCTGCGCTCGAGGAAGCTGTCGCTCGTTGTCTGGGCTGGGCAACCCTGAACGATCGCGCCGGCGAGCTCGTCAGGAACCTGTCGGGAGGTATGAAGCGCCGCCTGAACATGGCCGCCGGGCTCATTCACCAGCCTAAGCTGGTTCTGATGGATGAACCAACCGTGGGCGTGGATCCGCAATCGCGCAACCACATTTTCGAAATGATCGAGAAATTGCGCGCCGAGGGCATGTCACTGATCTACACAACGCATTATATGGAAGAAGCGGAGCGCCTCTGCGACCGGATCGCGATCATCGATCATGGCAAAATCATCGCCCTCGGCATGCACGCTGACCTCGTGCGCACCACCTTTGGCTCGCGGAGCCAGGTACTGGCGCGCTATGCAGGAGCAGACGAGCGCATCGCCGCCTGGGTGTTCGAGCGCGGCGGGCAGGTTGTGGATGGCACGGCGCAATTCTCCATCGAGCACCCCGCCGAGGTTGGCGCTCTGCTCGAAGCTTCAGCAAAGGCTGGGCTTGAACTGATCGACGTTTCCATCCGCAAGCCAAATCTCGAATCAGTTTTTCTGCACTTAACCGGAAGGGAGTTGCGCGATTGATTGCCGCTATCGTTCGCACGGCTATGGTTTCTCTGCGCCGGGACCGCGGTGCGCTCGCGCTGAGCTTTATCCTTCCGGTTGTTTTCTTCAGCATTTTCGCGGTCATTTTCGGAGGGCGCCGCAACACGACGCCGAAGGTCAAGGTTCTCGTCGTGGACGAGGATCACAGCAGCGCCGCGCAGGGCCTGGTTCGGGGTTTCGAGGAAGAAGGGTCCCTGGTCGTCGAGACTCGGCCCGCCCCTGTAAAGGGAGCGGCGCAACCCGAATACAGCGCGGCCACCGCGGAAGCGGCCCTCAAGAGGGGAACGGCGCCCGTTGCGGTCATCATTCCCCGCGGTTTCGGCGAGAATCCGATCTCCTTCGGTCCCCCGGATGCCCGTCGCCCGACGATCCAGTTGCTCGAGGACAGCAGCGATGTGGTTGCGTCCCAAGTGGTGTCGGGCCTGCTCCAGAAAATAGCCATGACTTCCTTGCCCGACGTGATGGTGGAGCAGGGATCAAAATATATCGACCAGTTTGCTGGTGGCCTCACGCGCGAGCAGCGGGACCGCATGGAGCAAAGCCTTGCCCACCTGCGTAATTGCCATGACAGCACCGCGGCCGCATCCGGTTCTGGCAACGCCGCCGGTGGAATCGTCGCAGTCTCGACCCGCGGCGTCATCGGCCAAAACAAGAACAATCCTATGGTCTCGTTTTATGCCGCCGCGATCGGCGTGATGTTCCTGCTCTTCACCGCCAGCGGCGCGGCCGGCGCCTTGCTCGATGAAACGGAAAGCGGCACGCTCGACCGCGTGCTCAGTTCCCGCGTGACCATGACTACGCTTATGCTGGGCAAGCTCACCTTCAACTCGTTGCTGGCTTTCGCACAGCTCGTGCTGATGTTTCTTTGGGGATGGGCGGTGTTCCGGCTCGATCTTTGGTCACACATCCCGGGGTTTATCGTGATGGGCGTCTCGAGCGCCGTGGCCGTGGCGGCCTTTGGCATTTTGCTGGCCAGCATTTGCCGCAGCCGCGCGCAGTTAGGCGCCCTTTCGACGCTCGTCATTCTGGTGATGTCCTCGGTTGGCGGCAGCATGTTCCCACGCTTCCTGATGCCGGAAGCCATGCAAAAGGCCGGCTTGCTGACCATTAACGCGTGGGCTATCGACGGATTCACGAAAGTTTTCTGGCGCGACGAGCCAGTCTCGCACCTCTGGTTGCAGGTCGCGGTTCTCCTAGCGACTGCGGTCCTTCTGTTCGGGATCGCCCGCAGAGCGGCGCGTCGCTGGGAGTACGCCTAGGCCCGCGGTCGGACCCACTCCGCCTTTCTCCGAAGAAGTTTGCGGGGCTGGTATAATTCCCGGTATGACACTGGTCGAAGTGACTTATCAACTGCAGTCTCCGCTAAGCGACGAGCAGTTGTACCAGCTCGCGGAATTCTCGAACACCTACGGGTTGCGGCGCTTCCGGGTGGACGATTCGAGAAAGCAATTGTCTTTCGAATACGACGCTTCGCGCCTGCGCGAAACGCAAGTTGCGCACGCCCTCAGCCGGGCCAAAATTGCCGTCGACCGCCGCCTCAACTAGCCGCGCGGCTGATGCCGTCGCCGAGATCGGGGCGTAAACCCGCCATACGCATGATCGGACGATGCGGCGCGCCTTTTTCGAGCCTTTTTCCTCTCCTCGTGTGCTCGGCAACCTATGTGTTAAAATCCACGCGCTCCTAGCGCCATTTCCCTGGGGCAGATTAGCCTAATCTCCTTATACTCGGAGGAGTACCGAATGACGCCAGCCCTTCTGCGCCGCACCCGCCTTCTGCTCAATACTGCCGTCGTTGCCTTGCTCCTTCCGGCAAACGCACGGGCGCAAACGGCTTCGCAGCAGTCCGCACCGACAACGCTGCCGAGCGAAACACCGGCGCACTTGAAAGTGGCCACTGCCACGTGGGACTACGAGCGGCGCGAGGTGATGATTCCGATGCGCGATGGCGTAAGGCTGCACACCGTGATTCTTGTCCCCAAAGGCGCAAAGAACGCGCCGATTCTACTCACGCGCACGCCGTATAGCGCGTCCGAGCTCACATCGCACGCCGCGAGTTCTCATCTCGGCCCGATCCTTTGGGGATACGACAACGCTACCGAGGTCATCGTCGCAGGCGGTTACATCCGCGTGGTCGAGGACGTTCGCGGAAAGTACGACTCGGAGGGCGACTACGTGATGAACCGCCCGTTGCATGGCGCGTTGAACCCCACTCCCGTGGACCATTCGACCGACACGTACGACACCATCGACTGGCTGGTGAAGAATCTTCCGGAGAGCAACGGCAAGGTCGGCATCCTCGGCATTTCCTACGACGGCTTCTTGCCTCTGATGGCGCTCGTCGATCCGCATCCCGCGCTCAAGGTCTCCGTGCCCATGAATCCGATGGTGGACGGCTGGATGGGCGATGACTGGTTCCACAACGGGGCTTTTCGCGAGCAGAACTTGCCGTACATCTACGAACAGGAAGCCACGCGCGACAACAAAGCCAAATGGTGGGTCAGCCACTTTGATGACTACGACGAATACATGCGCGCTGGTTCGGCAGGCGAACTCGGCCACGAGCACGGGCTTGAGCAGGTCGGCTTCTGGCGCAAAATTCTCGAACATCCAAGCTATGACGCTTTCTGGCAAGAACAAGCTATGGACAAGATTCTTGCTGCACGGCCGCTCAAGGTCCCGACGATGCTGGTGCACAGCTTGTGGGATCAGGAGGACATCTACGGCGCCGTCGCCGTGTACAAAGCCATCAAACCCAAAGACACCAACAACGACAAAGTGTTTTTGGTGATGGGGCCATGGCATCACGGTCAGGAAATTGAAGACGCGAGCTCTCTTGGCGCTCTGAAATTCAGCAGCGACACGGGACTCTACTTCCGCAAAGAGATCCTCGCTCCTTTTCTCGCGCAATATCTAAAGGATGGAGCGAGAAAGGCCGATGTCGCGCCGGTGACCGCATTTGAAACAGGCACGAATCAATGGCGGCGTTTGACTGCCTGGCCCGCTGGCTGCACGACCGGATGCACCATTCACGCGACGCCACTTTATCTGTCCGCCGGGTTGCGCTTGAGCTTTGCGGCGCCGAAGACGAATGATCCGTCATTTGATGAGTACGTCTCCGATCCGGCGAAGCCTGTACCTTACCGAGCGCGCCCGGTTCAGCCCGTTGGCTACGGCGACGGCTTTACTTGGTCCGAATGGCTCGTGGATGATCAGCGCGAAGCTTCCGGCCGGCCGGACGTTCTTGCTTTTATATCCGACGAATTGCGCGAGCCGGTGAAAATCAGCGGGCAGCCCGTTGCCAACGTGATCGCATCCACCAGCGGCACCGACTCCGACTGGGTGGTGAAATTGATTGACGTTTATCCGGACGAAGTAGCGGGACAGAAAGAAATGGGCGGCTACCAGTTGATGGTTTCCACAGACATCTTTCGCGGGCGGTATCGCGAGAGCCTGGAAACACCAAAGGCCATCATTCCGGACAAGCCGTTGCTTTACCGCTTCCAGCTACCGACCGCGAACCATGTTTTTCTCCCGGGACACCGCATCATGGTGCAGATCCAGTCGAGCTGGTTCCCGCTCTACGACCGCAATCCGCAGACCTTTGTGCCGAGTATTTTCTGGGCCAAGCCGGGCGACTACCGAAAGGCGACACAGCGGATTTACCATGGTGCGGGACAGGCGAGTTTTGTTGAGTTGCCGCTGGTTGCAGCGCAGTAAGAGGTTAAACGGGCTCGCGGAGGTTCAGCAAAAATCGCCCGGCGCGTGCGCTCATCCGTCCTAGCTTCCTTCTGGAGAGAGGCTGGTAGGCAGGGCGAAATGCCACAAGCAAGCCCCTTCCGGCACGCCTGTTCCCACTACCGTCTTTTTAGACGAAGCGGCTCTGAATCTTGGACGGCTCGCGTTACCTCTGGGCAATGCATAGAAGACGGTTAACTGTCTTCTTGTGTTGAAGTTAGCTTCGGTCGAACCCTGTTAGGGGCCCTTCCAAAAAACCGGAGGGCAAACTCGAGTCGCAACTTTTTTACGGGCTGCACGGTTGACTGGGCTATCTTGCAAGGTTACTAACGCCCAAGCGCCCCGTGGTTCCAGAACCCGAGTAACGGAACTCACGAACACTTTGCGCTATCGGTTTTCTTGGGAAGCTGGCACAGCATGGGGCATGCGGAGCCTTCTCTCTGAAACTCATTTCGGCCGCCGACTTTCCTTCCGCCTTCTCCTCGCGGGATTCTCCCTGCTGGCCTTCACCCCCTCGCTTCTTGCCGACACCCCGGCTCTGTTGCGCGGTACGCCGACGGCTGGCTGCTACTGCCATTGTGCGGAATCGAAGCAGCACGGCGGCTGCATAAAGATGTGCGAATCCAAGAAATATGCGTCCCGCTGGTGGGCCAAGAGTTGCGCGAAGCCACACATGAGCACACCCAAGCGCGACTCGCACGCCGGACCGCGGTTCCCACATCCCAGGCGGTCCGAGCACGCGGAACTCTAGAATTCAGTTCTCCGTGCCTGGCTTCGGGCCATCGTCGGTTCCGGTTTCTCCACTCTAATTTCCGGAGTTCCGCGTCTTTCCGGTCTCCCTGTCCCCAGATCGTAGCGCTGTGATTTGTCGCACTGGCGACGGAATTAGACCGTGTTAGCCGCTGAAATGGACACAGAAGGGTGGTAAGTTCCGTGGTCTTCGCCAAGAAGGGAGGCAAAGATTTCGGGAATTTCGAAGATGGCGCGGTTGTCTTGGGAGGAAACATTTCTGCGAAACTCCGCGAGGGTTGCGGGCTCAAGCATCCGCTTCACGCCCTTCGCCACATCCTTAAAGCTTTTCAGGACGATCCCAACATTTTTCTCCTTCACCCATTCCGCGTTGTAGCGCTCCTGGGGAAGCGTCCAAGCGTTGCACTCGATCAGCACGGGAAGCTTGCGGATCATCGCTTCCGCAATGCTTCCAGGGCCGGGCTTGCCAATCAGGAAGTCGGCGGCGCGCATCAGCCTGTGCACCTCTTTGGTAAATCCGACAACGCACACCGGCATCTTCCACTGCCGCGAACGCAGCTCGGAGGCAAGTGCTTCGTTGCGGCCGCAAATCAAGATCAATTGCAAAGGCAGCAATTCCGCGTCGAGACGCTTGGTGATATCCAGCATGACCTTCGAGCCATGTCCACCGAACAGGACCATGGCCGTCGTCCGATCCGCCCGCAAACCCATCTGTTTCCGCAATTCCAACGGATCGGAACTGTCCAACGCATAAAAGTCCGGTCGCACAATCATTCCTGAGGTTCGAAAAATATGGGTAGTGTCATGACCCATCGCGCGGGCCTGCTCTGCGGCTTTTTCCGTGCCGGCAACGACGTATTGTTCTTTGATCGGCTCAATCCAAAAACGCGGCGGCAAATCCGCCAGGTCGGTGATAATGGTAACGAAAGGCCGGCCCGGATAAACATGCGTCCAACTCTCGCAAATCTGACGATTAAAATGAGGGATCACGGAAACAAGAAGGTCCGCCGGATTCTCACGCCAGTAGTTTTCCAGTAGTTTCACCAGCTGTTTGTGGAAGAGCCGAATGGTGCCTTCGAGAAGCCGAAGAAGATACGTGCTGCCGAGGGTCCACCCGTTTTGCAAAAGAATGTTGTATTGCTGCTGGATGCGGATGCCGGTCAGCTTCCGGAGCACGTCGAGGCGGTCGGTGACATCCTGGAACTGTACCAGACCGACCCGCCAATCCCGGGGCTGCTGGGCAATGACGGTCTCGAGCGCAACCGCCGCGTTGCGATGCCCTCCTCCCGCGTCGTGGTAGACGATAAGGATTTTCTTCATTTTAGAGATTCTGCCACACCGGAAGTAGGGTTGTTGAAGAGCACACTCGATGCCATGTGGAGAACTGTATAACTCACTTGTGTTCAGTAAGTTCCATGGGCACATTTACGAAGATTTTTCCGCCTCTTCATAGGTTGTTCATATTACAAGCCGACAATTCTTTCCATGCGTTCGGACCTCCACGTTCACACCAAAGCATCAGGAATGTTCAACCTTCCCGGCCTGAAGCACTTGTGTCAGGAGTGCTACAACGAGCCTCTTGAAGTTTACGACCTTCTGAAACGGAGAGGCATGTCGGCCATCACCGTCACGGACCACGATTCGATTGAAGGTTCCGAGGCATTGCGGTCTTTCTCGGACTTCTTCCTGAGCGAGGAAGTCAGCGTGCGAATGCCCAGCGGCACCGAAGCACATCTTGGCGTCTACAACCTCACCGAGCGCGACCACTTGGAGATTAAGCGCCGCGCCAATGACTTCGTCTCTCTGCTGATGTACCTGACGGAGCGGAAGCTGTTTTTCAGCGTCAACCACGTCTTCTCCGGATTGACGGGGCGCCGCGAGGCAGACGATTTTGCCTGGTTCGAGTCCTACGTCCCGGCCTATGAAGCGCGCAACGGCCAGATGTGGCGGAAGAGCAATGAATGCGCAGCGCAACTCGCAGCGCGTCTCGACAAAATCGCGGTAGCCGGCAGCGATGCACACGCCCTTTCCGGAGTCGGCCTCACTTACACAGAGGTGCCGGGGGCACGAACCGTCAACGAGTTTTTCGCCGGTTTGCGAGCAGGCTCGGGCCGCGTGGCAGGAGAGCATGGAAGTTACGGCAGACTTACAGCAGACGTCCTCAGCATCATTGGCTCATTTTTCTCGGACATGCCCTGGACGGCGGTGCTTTCCCCGCTTGCCCTGCTGGTGCCTGTCTTCTCCGCGGGACACTGGATGAACGAAGTGCGCTTCTGCAGAAAATGGCGTGCAGTGATGGAAGACCGCGGGAAAAGGCAACGCAAGCTATGGGACATCGATCCCAGTTTCGAGGCGAATTGGGCAAGTTGAGGTCAGCGGATTGATCTTCATCGGTTCGTATGAGGTGAGGCAATGGCAGTGGCGCGCAGCCTCTGGGGACACATCGAGCGCCGCGATCACCGGTTAATGCGCCGCATGAACCGGTGGCGCCCTCCCAGGTGG